>Ga0307996_1000006_pt1 | contig 63130 bp, 67 predicted proteins | sample Davwhametageno35_FD_203143 | JGI IMG/M metagenome (GOLD analysis project Ga0307996, IMG submission 203143) | Marine microbial communities from Davis Island wharf, Antarctic Ocean - #35 | ecosystem: Environmental > Aquatic > Marine > Unclassified | place: Antarctic Ocean: Davis Island wharf...
ATGAAATATAGGAATATTATAATGTATTTTTACTGCTTTCCTCTTTATTTCCTGGACTAGAAAATGTAGGCATGTTTTTAATATGTTTTAATGCCTGCATTATCCATAAAAGCTTTTTTTAAGTTGTAGTGTTTTATTTATTACTTATTTGTCTTCAACATTGGCCGCATCTATTTTTGTCAGAAGCTTCTTGAATTCTATCTACAATCATTAATAAGTTAGCATATTCGTTTTCAATTGCATTTTTTTGACTAGAAGTTAAACCTGAAGAATCAGCTAGTTCAGAATGATAACTATCTGCTTTTATAACATATTCACTTGAAATTCTTTTTAAAGTAGCTAAAACTAAAGCTGGAGTATATGGTCCTTCTTTTTCTGTAATCCCTCAATTTTCTATAAAAGAGACTTCTTCTAAAACAGTCTCATTATCTATTCTTCCTAAAAATTCTGAGTAATAAAGACCTCCTTCTTTTTTTCAGAAAAAACTCCAAAATCAAAAGTAAAAACTGATTCTACTCCTTTAAAAATCAAAAAATCTTTTGTATTGTTTTTTATATGAACTGCGAATTTGCAAAACTCAACCCGTGAAACAGGTCCTGAAAATGTTAACGAATATTCAGGAGTTATAACTTCTGAAGGAATTTTGTAATAATTTGTGTGTTTAGGATCTACTTTATCTTGCGCCTTAACTGCAAGTATTGAAATCAAAATAGTCGTTAATAATACAGTTATTTTTTCATCTTTTATGTTTTTAGTTTCTTAGACAAATGACATGCCAAATATTTATTTTAAATATCTAAAATCATGGTTATTTTTAATTTTTTGAAGTGATTCATAAATTAATTTAATCACATTTTCTACATCTTCTTTATTCACCATTTCCACTGTAGTGTGCATGTATCTTAATGGTAAAGAAATTAATGCTGAAGGAACTCCTCCGGCTGCATAAGCAAAAGCATCTGTATCTGTTCCTGTTCCGCCACTTGCTGCAGCTCTTTGGAATGGAATCTTATTTTTATCTGCTGCTTCAATAATCAACTTTAATAAATTATTCTGTACTGCTGGTCCGTAAGTTAAAACTGGCCCCTGCCCTGCAAAGTTATCTCCCTGCACAATTTTATTAATCATTGGGGTTTGTGTATCATGACAAACATCTGTAACAATTGCAACATCAGGTTTTATATTTTGAACCATCATTTCTGCGCCTCTTAAACCAACTTCCTCTTGTACAGAATTAGTGATGTATAACCCAAATGGCAACTTAATTTTATTTTCTTTTAACAAACGCGCTACCTCAGCAATCATAAACCCTCCGATTCTATTATCTAGTGCTCTACCAACATAATATTTATCGTTTAACACCATAAATTCGTCTTCATAAGTTATCACACAACCTACATGAATTCCTAATGCTTCAACCTCTTCTTTCGTAACACATCCACAATCTAAAAAGATGTTGTCCACTTTTGGCGTTTCTTCTTCCTTTCCTTTTCTAGTGTGTATTGCTGGCCATCCAAAAACGGCTTTTACAATACCTTTATCTGTATGAATATTTACTCTTTTAGAGGGTGCAATTTGATGATCAGAACCACCATTTCTTCTCACATAAATAAATCCTTTATCAGAAATATAGTGCACAAACCAAGAAATTTCATCAGCATGCGCTTCTATAACTACTTTATATTTTGCTTCAGGATTTATTATCGCTGCTACAGAACCATAATTATCTACAAAATAATCATCTACATAAGGCTTTATATAATCTAACCACAATTTCTGTCCTTCTACTTCAAAACCTGTTGGAGCTGCATTATTAATGTATTTTTCTAAAAATTGTATCGATTTTTTATTAAGAATAGATTTCTTAGCCATGTTTTTATATTTTATTTTTAATAGTGATGAAATTACTCATTTTTATTAAAAGAAGTACATTTGAAAAACATGAACATTGATGAAAAATACATGCAAATTTGTTTGCTCTTAGCCAAAAAAGGAATGGGGAACGTTGCTCCAAACCCAATGGTTGGCTGTGTAATTGTGCATAACGACACTATTATTGGTCAAGGATTCCATGAAGTTTACGGAGGTCCACATGCAGAAGTTAATGCTGTTTCCAATGTTAAAGACACCTCTCTTTTAAAAGAAAGTACGCTTTATGTGAACTTAGAACCTTGTGCTCATTTTGGAAAAACACCTCCTTGTGCTAATTTAATTGTTGAACATCAAATACCAAAAGTAGTTATTGGATGTATTGATACGTTTTCTAAAGTTTCTGGTAAAGGAATAACAAAAATGGAAACTGCAGGAACTAAAGTTACCGTTGGTGTTTTAGAAAAAGAAGCACTTGAATTAAACAAACGTTTTTTCACGTTTCACACAAAAAAAAGACCTTACATTATTTTAAAATGGGCTCAGACTCAAGATGGATTTATTGATATCGATAGGACTTCCTCAACAAAAATGGACAACTGGATTACAACTCCAGCATCTAAAAAATTAGTGCATCAATGGAGAGCAGAAGAGCAAAGCATAATGGTCGGAACCAATACTGCTCTTAACGATAATCCAAGTTTAAACGTAAGAGAAGTTGATGGAAATAATCCAACTCGTATAGTTTTAGATATGGATTTAAGACTTCCAGAAAACCTAAATCTATTTGATCAAACTGTACCTACCCTGGTAATTAACGAAGTTAAAAATGAAAGCTCAACCAACCTTGAGTTCATTAAAATAAACAAAGATAAAAATCTAATTACTCAAATCTTGCAAGAACTTTACAATCACCACATTCAATCGGTAATTATTGAAGGCGGAGCTCAATTACTCAACTCTTTTATCACACAAAATTTATGGGATGACGCAAGAGTTTTTACAGGAAAAAAGACATTTAAAAAAGGATTAGAAGCACCTCGGATTGATAAACCGTCTAAATTTACAACCCAAATTGACAGTGATATTTTAACTACTTATTTTAATGCTTGATATTCTTCTAACCGTTCTCGCTTTTAATATCCTTATTGTACTTTTTAAAGTTTTCCACAAGCTTAATATTGATAATTTACAGGCATTAATTGCCAATTACTTTACTGCTGGTTTATGTGGAATTTATTTTTCGTATCAAGAATTTTCAATCAATTACGTTTTAAATGCTCCATGGTTTATGCATGCCGTTATAATCGGTATTTTATTTATTGTCGTATTTAACTTCTACGCTACAGGAACACAAAAAGTAGGCATTGCGATAACAACCATTGCCAATAAATTATCATTATTTGTGCCTGTTTGTTTTGCCTTAATGCTCTACCCTAATGAAGAATTAACCTTTGTTAAAATTATTGGTTTTATTTTAGCTGTAGTCGGAATTTATTTGTCCTCAACCAAAAACAAAAAACTTTCGTTCGATAAAAAATACCTCTGGTTAATAATTATTGTATTTGTAGGGCAAGGAATTGCAGACACCATTTTTAATCATGCACAACAAACATTAGTGGGAGATGCTGATAAATCCTTATTCTTTACCGTTTTATTTATGATGTCAGGAATAAGTGGGGTTTTCATCCTAATCGGAAAATCCGTTAAGAAAAGAAAACCTATTAAATTGAAGAATATCATAGGAGGTGTAATTTTTGGAGTACCAAATTTTGCTTCACTCATCTTCTTTTTTAATGCCTTAGAAAGTTCTGGATTTGCTGCTTCACAAGTTTTCCCTTTAGTAAGTATGGGTGTTGTTATTGTTTCTGCATTGGTTGGCTTAATCTTATTTAAAGAAAAATTAAGCACAATGAATTGGATAGGATTAGGCTTTGCCGTGTTAAGTATCTTTATGATAACCTTCTTATAGTGACTGATCAATACAAAACCATAGTAGCACCTTCTGAAGGAACTTACAAAGCAAAAGGCAGTAAATTTACCGGCTTTGCTATTCCTGTATTTTCTGAAGAAGAATTTAAAGGACACTTGGCTCGGATAAAAAAAGAAAATCCAGATTCTGGCCATTACTGTTATGGATTTAGAATTGGTGCAGACAATAAACTGTATCGTTACAGTGATGATGGTGAACCGAGCAGTACTGCTGGAAAACCCATTTTCGGTCAAATACAATCTTTTGAGTTAAGCAACATTATGATTGTTGTAACACGTTATTTCGGAGGAATTAAACTAGGTGTTGGAGGTTTAATTACCGCATACCGATCAGCTGCCAAAGAAGCTCTAAACAATGCAAATATCGTTAACCGAACAGTTGACAATATTTATGAAATTAGGTTTGGCTATGGAATTATGAGCGAAGTAATGAACTTTATCAAAAAAAAAAAACTAGAAATAACATCTCAAAGACTTGAAGAAATTGGTACTATTCAGTTTAGAATTAGACAGAGTGAAGCTGAAAACATTATGGAGCAATTAGAAAAAATTGAAAGCTTAAAAGTTCAGTTTTTAAATACTATTTAACCAATTCTTTTTCTGCAACAAATCCTAAAAACGTATCAATTGCTTTTCGTTTACTTTTATCTAAAGTGTATGAAATATGTTCTGTTAAGTAAGTCAACAATTGTGCTTTTGTAATCGCTTTTTTATCATACTGATTCACCGCTTCATCAATATTATTTACGCCACCTTCAAGTGCTATATTAAATTTTGCAATAAACGATTCTGGCAACTCTTTATTAGAAACCCAACACGCAAAAACAAAAGGTAAGCCTGTAAACTTAAACCACTCTTCAGCTAAATCATATTTATATTTGTATTGTTTAGATAAATTAAACGTTCTATCCCCAATAATAACTACGGCAGTTGTTCCTTCAACCTTATTTTCAAAACCAGCACTTGCTTTTTTCCAATTTGGAGAAATTTTCCAATATTTTTCAGCCAATACTTGTACTAATGTTATGGATGTTTTAGATTGATAATCTAAGTACACTTCCTTAATTTCATTCAACGGAACATCGCTATACAAAGCAACAGAATCAACTATTCCTTCAGCACCAATACAGTAATCAGAAATAATATGGTACTCCTCCATTTGTGGTAAAATAGCCACCGGAACTAATCCTAAATCAACTTCTCCTAACAATAATTTTTTGGCACAGTCAGCAGGCATGTCTAATGACAAATCTATCCCCTCTAATATTCCGGAATTATCAATTCCATAAATAAATGGAATGGTGTTTAAATAAGATACTGCTGAAATTTTAAGCTTATTTTCCTTCATCTAACGCTTTCGTATTTCCTTCAATGTTTTTATCGTCTACTTTAACTACCGTTTCTTTTTTATGCCTCGTATAAGAATTACTGGATAAATCTACCACTTTATGTGCTGCAATTGTTGCAGCTATTACCGATACAATTGCTGCAAATCCAGACAATGTAACACCACAAAAAGGAATTAACATAAATGAAGAAAAAAACATTCCATTTGCGATTACTAAACCTTTATTCGCTCTCATAAATTGCACACTTTGTTTGAAAGACATTCGTTGTCTTTCTAAGGTATAATCAATAAATGAAAATCCATAAAAGTAAGAAGCTATAAAAAACAGTAAAATTGTTCCAACTATTCCTCCTATTATTGGAATGAAAAAACCTAAAACAAAAATTAAAATGATGTAAGCAATTTCTATAAACAGGTTCCTAAAAGCAATCAAAACACCTCTAACTAAATCTCTCATTATTTGATCTGCACTAAAAGGATATTTATTTCCTGTTAACATTTCTTCTGTTTTTTCTGATAAAACAGCAAATACAGGAGACAAACAAATAATAACAATATACCCACCAATAGTTGCAAAAAGGAAGAAGAAAGCAAACTTAAGTACGACCCAAACTAAACCTCCAACAAAACCAGAAAAGTAAACAGAATAAGGTTTTAAGTAACTTGCACCTGTAAATTCATCACCATTAAAAGCGACTAAACCCGTTAAATAATTTTCGATATAATCAGATAACGACCCAATTCCCGTCATCCCTACAATTAAAAAAACAACATTTAATAAAACAGGGAATAATAAAAACCACCACAACTGCTTCGTAAAAAGCATAGTCATTGCTTTTCCATATGCACCAAAACCTGTTCCGAAATTTTTAAATAGACTCATTTAAACCTTTAATAACTTGGTCAAATATACCAATTAATCCACCCAAATATTATAGCAAAAGCGTTACTTTTACAGCTTAACAAATTTTAACAGATGAATTTAACAGAATTAACAGCTATTTCTCCAATTGATGGAAGATACGGAAGGGTAACTAAAGGATTAAGAACTTATTTTTCTGAAGCTGCTTTAATCAAATATAGAGTAAGAGTAGAAATTGAGTACTTTATTGCACTTTGTGAATTGCCGTTACCTCAACTAGCTTATTTTGATAAATCGTTATATGGTGCTATTCGTAATATCTATATCGATTTTTCTGAAGAAGATGCCTTAGCAATTAAAGAAATTGAAAAAACAACGAACCATGATGTTAAAGCTGTTGAATATTTTATCAAAGATAAATTTACTGCACTAGGAATAAACGAACAGCAAGAGTTTGTACACTTCGGCTTAACCTCTCAAGATATTAACAATACATCTGTTCCGTTATCTTTAAAAGAAGCGTTAAACGATGTGTTTTTCCCTATGCTAGATGAAGCTGTTGAGCTGATTAGATCAAGAGCTATAGAATGGAAAAACATTCCGATGTTAGCAAAAACACACGGGCAACCAGCATCCCCTACTCGTTTAGGAAAAGAATTTTACGTTTTTGTTGAGCGTTTAGAAAAGCAAATTACACAAGTTAAAGCTGTTCCTTTTTCAGCAAAATTTGGTGGAGCTACAGGAAACTTAAATGCACATCACGTTGCTTATCCAGATACAAACTGGGTAGATTTTGCAAATGATTATGTAAACAATGGTTTAGGTCTAGATCGTTCTCAAACAACAACACAAATTGAACACTATGATAATTTAGCTGCTCTTTTTGATGGTTTAAAAAGGATCAACACCATATTAATAGATTTAGATAGAGATGTTTGGACTTACGTTTCTATGGACTATTTCAAACAAAAAATTAAAAAAGGAGAAATAGGTTCTTCAGCAATGCCACACAAAGTAAATCCTATTGATTTTGAAAATTCTGAAGGAAACTTAGGCATGGCAAATGCACTATATGAACACCTTTCAGCTAAATTACCTATTTCACGTTTACAAAGAGATTTAACTGACTCTACTGTTATACGTAATGTTGGTGTACCTATCGGACACTCTTTATTAGCCCTGACTTCTTTAATGAAAGGAATGAACAAGCTTTTAATTAACGAGCCTAAAATAAGACAAGATTTAGAAAACAACTGGGTAGTTGCTGCAGAAGCAATTCAAACAGTTTTAAGAAGAGAAGGTTATCCAAAACCTTACGAAGCTTTAAAAGAATTAACACGTACCAATGAAAAAATAAATGGTGAGTCCATTTCAAATTTTATTGATGGTTTAAACGTTAGTGATGCTATTAAAACAGAATTAAAAATAATTACTCCTTATAATTTTACTGGAGTAGAGCTATTTTAAATGAAAATTTGCGGTTTTACAATTATCAGAAATGCCATTAAATTTGATTACCCTGTAATTGAATCTATTCATTCAATTCTTCCGATTTGTGATGAGTTTGTTGTTGCTGTAGGAAATTCTGATGATGAAACGCTTGCATTAATTCAAAGCATAGATTCCCCTAAAATAAAAATTATACAAACCACTTGGGATGATAATTTACGTGTTGGAGGACATGTATTAGCTGACGAGACCAATAAAGTAATGGACACCATTAGTGATGATGTGGATTGGTGCTTCTACATACAAAGTGACGAGGTAGTGCATGAGAAGTATTTGCCCAGCATAAAAAAAGCGATGCAAACCCATTTAGAGCAACCGAAAGTAGAAGGACTTCTGTTTAACTACATGCATTTTTATGGCTCTTATGATTTTGTAGGAATTTCAAGAAGTTGGTATAAAAATGAAATTCGAATTATCCGAAATAACAAATCCATCCGATCTTATAAAGATGCTCAAGGGTTTAGAAAAGATAGCGAAAAGTTAAACGTTAAAAAAGTTGACGCTAGCATTTATCATTATGGATGGGTTAAACATCCAAAATACCAACAAGCCAAGCAATTGAGTTTTAATAAAATGTGGCACGACAATAATTGGATAGATAGTAATGTTAAAAAGGTGGATGAGTTTGATTACTCTAACATTGATATACTGAAGAAATTCGAAGAAACTCATCCAAAAACGATGGAAAACAGAATTAAAAGTGTGAATTGGACCTTTTCTTTTGATCCCACGAAAAATAGTCTTTCTATAAAATCTAAACTTTTACATTTTATAGAGCACCAATTAGACTATCAGTTTGGAGAATATAAAAACTATCAGTTAATTAAATAAACTCCTTTTTTCAAAATAATTACATTTACAAGCAGATGAAAAGTTTTTTTAAAATACTCAAGTACGCTGGTGGTTATAAAAAATATGCCCTAATCAATATTTTATGCAATATTTTATCAATTGTATTTGAATTGATTTCAGTCATGCTTTTTATGCCAATATTAGATTTATTATTTATTCAAACAACAAAAATAGTTACCGTAGATCCTACTTTTTCTTACACTAAAGAATTTTTTGCCAATTACTTTAACTACACAATGAACCAATACATTGCCGGAAACGATAAGGTTGCAGCCCTAATGTTTGTCTGTGTTCTAGTTGGAATTTTGTCCTTAGCAAAAAACATATTTAGATACTTAGCAATGTTCTACATTTCGGTACTAAGAACTGGTGTTGTTAGAGATTTAAGAGTAAAAATTCACAAAAAAACCTTAGAGCTTCCTTTATCTTATTACTCTGAGCAACGCAAAGGAGATATTATGGCTCGTATGACTTCTGATGTGCAAGAAGTTGAATGGTCTATATTAAGTTCTTTAGAAATGGTTTTTAGAGAACCTTTAGCTTTGGTACTTAACATTTCACTACTTATTGCAATGAGTCCAAAGCTTACCCTTTTCGCAATGGTTTTACTTCCAATTAGTGGATTAATCATTGGTCAGTTAGGTAAAAGCCTAAGAAGATCTTCATCAAAAGTTCAAGAAATGATTGGGCAAATATTATCTAGTATTGAAGAAACACTGGGCGGATTAAGAATCATTAAAGCATTTAATGCAGAACAACATGTTCAAAATAAATTTACCAATATAAATAACATCCATAACAAACTAACGCTTAAAATGGCACGTAAAAAAGATGCTGCCTCTCCTATTAGTGAATTTTTAGGAATTACTGTTATGGTTACTCTAGTTTATTACGGTGGAAGCTTAGTTTTAGAAGGAACTACCAGTTTTAGTGGAAGTGAATTTATTGTTTATATTATGCTATTTGCTAGATTACTTACTCCAGTAAAAGCATTCTCTACAGCTTATGCAGTCATCTTAAAAGGTGCAGCCTCTGCTGATAGACTCGAAGATGTTTTACAAGCAAAAAATGAAATAACAGACATTAAAAGCCCAAAAAAAATTATTGAATTTTCAAATAACATTACCTACGAAAATGTAAACTTTTCTTACGAGAACACAACTGTTTTAAATAATATAAATACGGTTATCCAAAAAGGACAAACAATAGCGCTCGTTGGTGAATCTGGTGGTGGAAAATCTACATTTGCAGATTTATTACCTCGTTTTTACGACATAAAAGACGGTGGAATTTTTATTGACGGCATCAACATCAAAGAAATTAGTCTAGAGAACTTACGTGGCTTAATGGGTATTGTAACACAAGAATCTATTTTATTTAACGATACCCTTTTTAACAACATTTCTTTAGGAGTTAAAAACGCAACTAAAGAACAAGTTATTGAAGCTGCTAAAATTGCCAATGCACACAACTTTATTTCTGAAATGGAAAATGATTATGAAACAAATATTGGTGATAGAGGCGGTAAATTATCTGGTGGTCAACGCCAACGAATTAGTATTGCAAGAGCTGTATTAAAGAATCCTCCTATTTTAATTTTAGATGAAGCGACTTCTGCATTAGATACTGAATCTGAAAAACTAGTCCAAGATGCATTATCGAAACTAATGCAAAACAGAACTTCTATTGTAATTGCGCACAGACTTTCTACAATACAACACGCTGATGCAATTCTTGTAATACAAAAAGGAAAAATAGTTGAACACGGTACACATTCAGAACTATTACAACAACCTGGTTTATATAAGAAGCTATCCGACTTACAAACCTTTTCTGACTAACTACTTTCTAAATTTAGCTGTCATTTCGGAAATACTAGTTAAAATGGCTTTATCATCAGCAGTTAAGTCAACTCCTCTTCGTTTCATAACGATTTCTGCAACCTCAAACACTTTCTCCACTTTATAAGTAGTAACACCACTAGCTCCTCCCCAACTAAAAGAGCTAATGAAATTTCTAGGAAAACCACTACCAAAAATATTAGACGATACACCAACCACTGTTCCGGTATTAAACATCGTATTAATTCCACATTTAGAATGATCGCCCATAATTAACCCACAGAACTTTAAGCCAGTTTTAGCAAATCGTTCACTATCATAAGACCATAATTTAACTTCTGCATAATTATTTTTAAGATTTGATGTATTGGTATCTGCACCCAAATTACACCACTCTCCTATTACAGAGTTCCCTAAAAACCCATCATGTCCTTTGTTAGAATAATCTTGAATAACACAATTATTAACCTCGCCACCAATTTTAGAAAATATTCCTAGTGTTGAAGCTCCGTATATTTTAGCTCCCATCTTAAGTGCTGAATTTTCACTCATAGCTAAAGGTCCACGAACTAAACATCCTTCCATTATTTCTGCATCCTTTCCAATATATATTGGACCAGTAGTAGAATTTAAAACAGAAGCTTCCACTTTTGCTCCTGCCTCAACAAATATATTATTACCAATTAAAGTATTGGTACTGCTTAATTCTGCAGACTTTCGTCCTGTAGTAATTAAATCGAAATCATCTTGAATTGCAATATCATTTTTTGAGAATATATCAGTAACTGATTTTAACTCGATAGAAATAAAGCTTTCATCACAAGCTTTAACGGAGTAAGATTCCGTTTTAAATTGCTCTAACGTACATTTTGAAGCCATTACACTCCCTCCAAACAGAATTGCCTCACCATTAATGACATTATTAATAATGAAGTCTACTAGCCGCTCGTTTGGAAAAAAACGTGCATTAATAAAAATGTTTTCTTGCATTTCTTTTAATGGGAATTTTTTAGACAAATAATCCTCAGCAACATAAGATTTAGCAATCGTTACATCGTGTTTTAGAAAATAATGCTTCCATTTATCTTCAATCGTTAAAATCCCAACTCTAATCTTAGCAAGGGGCTTCGTATAGACCAATGGTAAAAATTGGTTCCTATTATCTTCAAAAAATATAATATTCATTCTATAAAAATACTAAAAATGGAATTTAATCCACAAAAAAAAGTCCTAGTTAAAAAACTAGGACTCTTTAAAAATATTATGATATTCTTTTTATTTCTTCGAGTGCTTCGCGTAACGGTTCTTGAATCTATCGATTCTACCAGCCGTATCAACTAACGTCATTTTACCAGTATAAAAAGGGTGAGACTTTGCAGAAACCTCCAATTTAATTAATGGATATTCGTTACCATCTTCCCAAACAACAGATTCTGTAGAAGCAGCTGCTGACTTCGTTAAAAATGACTCTTCAACAGACATGTCTTTAAACACTACTAATCTGTACTCTTCTGGATGTATATCTTTTCTCATCTTGTAATTTTTATACTAATTTCATTTAAAAAACGGATGCAAATGTAATTATTTTTATTCAAAGACAATCTTAACTTACACAAAAATAATTCATTTTATTCAAAATTAAAAATCTTATGATTTTATTCTCAATTTTACCCATCTACAATTTACAGTAAATAGATGTATCTGAAATTCATTTTAATAGCAATATTTATTACCATAATTGACTTGTACTTCTACAGAGCTTTAAAAAGTTTTGTCAAAAACTATACGCCCATTTTAAAGAATACCTTTAAAATTAGCTATTGGATTTTCACACTCGTTACAATTATTTTTATGTTTGTGGCTGCAACATACTTTTCAGATAAAACGCTCTCACTTCCATTTGCACGTACTTATGTTGTGGGTGTTATCATGATTATTGGTCTTTCTAAGTTAATTGGAACCTTATTTATTTTAATCCATGATATTTTTCAATTCATTATTTGGATCATTAACAAAACACCCTCAAAAAGTAATAATTACGAAAATAAAATCTCTATTTCAAGAATTGATTTCCTAAAAAAAACAGCACTAATTGCATCCATTATCCCTTTTAGCACATTAATGTTTGGGGTATTAAAATCTGCTTTTGATTACACCATTCATCATCAAAAATTAAAAATACCTAACCTACCCAATGCTTTTAAAGGGTTAAAAATTGTTCAAATTTCTGACATCCATACCGGAAGCTTTATTTCTAAGGACCCGCTTGAAAAAGCAATTAAGATGATTGAGGATCAACAACCTGACATTATCTTTTTTACTGGAGATTTAGTGAATGAAATTACCGAAGAGGCCTTACATTTTATGGATACCCTAAATAAAATTAAAGCACCATTAGGTGTGTTTTCTATTTTAGGAAATCATGATTATGGCGATTATTTTTATCCGAAAGATGATACTGAAGGCAAAGCACATAATTACACACTAATGAAAGCTGTCCATAAAAAATTGGGATGGAATCTATTACTGAATGAAAATTACATCCTAAAAAAAGACAATGAACGCTTGGCTATTCTTGGTGTAGAAAATTGGGGGAGCGAATTGAGATTTCCAAAATATGGCGACATTGACAAGGCTAAGGAAGGTTGCCTAACGGATGATGTAAAATTATTGTTAAGTCACGATCCTTCTCATTGGGATGCGCATGTTACTCCCAATCATCCTGATATAGCGGCTACATTTTCTGGACATACACACGGAATGCAGTTTGGGATAGAGATTCCTGGGTTTAAATGGAGTCCATCACAGTATATCTATAAAAATTGGGCGGGATTGTATGCTGAGAAAAATCAACAGTTATATGTAAACAGAGGTTTAGGTTTTTTAGGTTATCCGGGAAGAGTTGGTATATTGCCAGAAATTACGGCATTCACCCTCAGTGAAGCTTGACAATTAATGACTTATGAAAAAAACACTCTCTCTTTCTCTTTTCTTTTGCCTCTTTTCTTTTGTCTCTTTTGGACAAGATTATGTCGATTTAGCGCGTTTTCATTACAGTACTACTCCACAAAACGAATTTGATAGTATTGGCGGTAATACTTCCATTGAAGATTTTGGTTTAGATATTATTTTGCCAATTAAATTAAATGAAAGTAATGTGTTCTTAACTGGATTTAATATTGACCAAATTACCACAAAACTTCATCCGAGCTCAAATCCAACAACTATTTCAACTGTTAATTTAAAGTTTGGATACAACAAAAAACATTCTGGAAAATGGAGTGGAACGTATATGATTTTACCAAAACTCTCTTCTGATTTTAAGAATCTTACCAGTAAGGATTATCAGTTTGGAGCGATAGCTTTAATGAAATACAATAAAAAAGCAAACCTAAAATACAATATTGGCGTTTACTATAATGGAGAATTATTCGGTCCTTTTATTGTTCCGTTGTTAGGTTTATATTACAAAAGTGAAAGCGGAAAATTTGAAGCCAACTTAACATTACCTATTTGGGCTGATGTAAATTACAAACTCAATAAAATTGTTAAAGTTGGAGCTAATTTTTCTGCTTTTGTAAGAAGTTATCACTTAAGCGAAAACAATGCTTACGTAGTAAAAAAATCGAATGATGTATTTGCTTATTTACAGTTTAATTTGACTAAAAGAATTTTACTCCAGACTAAAGCTGGTTACACTATTGGAAGAAGTTATAAAGTTTATAATGATAATGATGCTGCAGATTTAGCTGTTTCTGCTTTTCGTTTTGGCGATGATAGAACTGTTTTAAATCCAACTTTTAAAGATGGTTTAGTTTTTAAAATGAGACTGATTTATCGCTTTCATATAGAAAAGTAAGCACTTGACTTTCTCCTGAAAAAACGTTAGTTTCGCTTAACAACATGTAAAAAACATTAAAACGTTTCCAACAAGGAAGTTAAGCGAAAAACATCAAAACACGTATTGCTTAGCTTTTCAAAACAATATTGGGTTTATCTTCCCTTTACTTCGCTCAGCATAAACTGACTCAGGGTGACAAAATCAAAAATTCTCCGACTAAATACTCAAGAATATGAAGTCCTAAATATTAGTTAACACCCAAAGCTCTACCTCCTCTAAAGAACGCCAATGTTGATCTCTTTTTGTTTTACTAGACGCAGCTTTTACGACTCTTTTTAAACATTTATCGAGTTGGAATCTACCACCTTCAGCTAGTTCCTTTTCTATAGGATGCTCATTTGTTACATTGGTTATTTGTGCTAAGTTTGAAAATATGATGACTAGTTTTCCTTCAGGTAAGAGTCTTTTTTTTGCTTCAGCAAAAAAGTTAGGAAACAAGGTTTCGCTATAATAAATAGCATCATCAATACGCCCTAAATCATGTGTTTTTGGCAACCAAGGTGGATTAAAAACGATCATTTCTGTTTGTTTTTCCCACTTCCCAAAAAGGTGTCTAAAGTCCAGTTCAATCTTTCGAGAGAGCTTTGTATCTCCTAGAAACTCTTTCATTCCAACAATTGCATTCGGATTTATATCCGTTCCAAAAACCTTTTGAAAACCATGTTTTATCATCTGCAAAGACAATACACCACATCCAACACCAACATCAATGGCTGTTTTTTTAGCTCCTTCATAACGCTTCAACCAATTGTCAAAAAGTATTAAATGCTCAAAACGTGTAGGAAAATAAGTTCCGTAATAAGGATATATTTTGTTCCGTAACACAGGAATTGAAACTCCATTTATGTACCATTGCCAGGCGCTGTTTAATCCTTGTATTTGGGGAAAAGTTAAAAAGAAACGATTATTTTCTGGATAAAACTTTTCTAACCAACCAATACTAGGAGATTTTTTTGCGCGGAGTTTTTGATTGACAACTTCTAATAAAATAAGGTTTGATAATTTATGATATGCTGCTCTATACTCCCGCTGTTCAATAAATGATTTATTAGGAAGTTTTAGCCCTAGATGTTTGTGCACCTCCTGAAGAAGAGATATTCCATCACTAAAGAAGTATCTAATTAATATGGAGTTGCCAGCCTCTAACTCTTCAATCGCTTCTCGGAATTCCATACCAAGTTTAAACGCTACAACTTCATTTACAGCCACAACAGGTTCTGGCTTATTTACCTCTATATCCATTATCATCAATTGATTTTCCTTTTAAGTAAAGATAGGTTTCCTTTCTGCAGATTCTTGCAACTAATATGGTTGATGTACATCTTAATATTAGCAACGGCCATAATCTTAACACAAAGTCTTACTAAACACTCAATAATGTAACAAAACGTTTGGTAATACTTTTTAAATAAATGGATTTAATGTATCTTGCCAACCTATTAAAGGTGAAAATTATGGAAGAGAATAAAATGCTAAATTATATTAAGAAGGTATTAGAAAATATGCCAACTGGCTGGTTGAATTTAACAACCCACAGACTAGATATTTATGATGAAAAATTAGCCAAAACTCAATTTTTAGATCAGTTTAAAGCCTTATTTAAAGAGAATGATTCTGAGGCATTGGCACTTAATGAATTACCTACTGCTTTCGATTATATTCGATTAGGTCATCCATTATCCTGCATATTAGAATTGGCAATTGCTAACCTAAATAATATAGCAGCAGATAATGTCATCAGTTTTTCGTCTAAAACTATTCCTGCTTTAGCTATTCTACGAAAAAATTTATTAGACAATACAAACACTCAAATCATTTACACTGGTGAAATCCCCCATTTTTTTGATGCTGAAATACTCCAGAATATTTATGGTTATAAATTTGAATTAAATCAGGTTGAAAAAGCCTCAGACATTTCAGCGTTTAACGGTAGCAGCATTTTTATTTCACAACAGGATGAAATTTGCAATTTCGATTTAACACCTAATGTTGACTTTTTTATTAATGCTCATCCTCATTTAGGAAGTATATTAGTTGTAAATGGCAAAGAAAATGAAAGTTATATTTCAGAAATTCAGCATGTTAGAAGACGAGAAACTATTGCAATGACTCCAGCAAATTCGCTTGCTGCATTAAACGTTCTAATCACACCATCTTCATACGATAATAACGAAACCAACAAAACACAAGTCTTAAATTCAATTAAAGCAATTACCGGTTCAAATACAAAGGCACTTGTTGCTTCTAGCGGACTGTCTATTCAATATGCTATTTTGATGGGGCTAATTCACGATGCTTTAGAACAACATAAAGGAAAATCGATTAAGATTGTTGTTCCTCCAAATTGTTATGGTGGCACAAATGACCAAGCAAGACGTGTTGCTGCCTGTATTGATAATGTTGAAGTAATGGATTTACCCGTTGATGGTGATAATGACATGGTGCAAAGCATTGATATCGTTTTAACCAAAATTGCTGCCGAAGATGCTGTTCCATACATCATTGCAGAAATACCAACAAATCCTAGAGTTGAAGTTCCTGATCTTATTAAATTAAGAGATGTTTTAAGTCAAAAACGCACAACTGCCTCAGGCACAACTGGTGTTGATCCAGTGTTTATTTTAGACCAAACATTTTGTCCTAATGTGCATTTTTTAGGTGATGATGAAATCCTTTCTTCAGTTCGAACGATTTCATTTGCTAGTGGATCGAAATTTCCTAGTGGTGGAAAATGTACTGCTGGTTATTGTATTGGAAATAAGAAAACAGACGCCTTGATGGATAAAATAGAATTACATCTAATTCTTTGCGATAACGAAGCTACAAATCTTCAATATGAGATATTAGCCAAACAATTGCCATCTATGAAACAAAGAATAATTGATGCTTATAAAAATACACGTGAGTTTGTAAATTTTATCAATGAGACTTTGCCTTCAGCTAAAATCAACTTTGTTTCAGAAGAATTAGCACAACAAGGATTTACGCCATCTGTATTTTCATTAGATCTTCCTACTAAAGGAAATACTGATGAAAAAAGAGAGAATTATAAAAGAGCGTTGAATTTAAAGTTAATCAACTTAATGATTACAGAAATTCCACACGAGAGTAAATACTGCGTGAGTTATGGTCAGTTAAATGGATGCTACTGGACAATACCCGCAACATCTACACAAGGAACAACTAAAGAAGGCGACAAAGATTATATTGCACGCGTAGCACTTTCTCCGAATATGGATCTTGAGCTTCATAAAAAAATATTTTTACAATTTGTTCAGAGCATTTAAGATTGGGGAGGTTGTTAAAAACCTCCCTATTTGTTACCCTTTTGGGTTAGCGTACATTTTAATATCAGCTGCAGTAATAATATTTTCACAAAGGATTACTAAACGCTCCACAATGTTTCGTAATTCTCTAATATTACCTGTCCAATCAACATTCTTTAATTCTTCTAATGCCTTTGCATCAAAAGAAATGTCTCTAAAATGATCTTGCGACAATTGATTTAAAAAGTATTCGGCTAATATTGGAATATCATCCTTTCTATCATTTAAGGAAGGTACATGCACCAAAATAACACCTAATCGATGGTATAAATCTTCTCTAAAGTTTCCTTCGGCTATTTCTTTCACTAAATCTTTGTTGGTAGCAGCAAGTATTCTTACGTTAACTTTAATCTCTTTCTCTCCACCAACACGTGTAATTCTGCTTTCTTGTAAAGCTCTTAATACTTTTGCTTGTGCAGAAAGACTCATATCACCAATCTCATCCATAAAAAGTGTTCCACCTTCTGCTTGCTCGAAACACCCTTTACGTTGTTTTATCGCAGATGTAAATGCTCCTTTTTCATGTCCAAAAAGTTCACTTTCTATTAATTCTGATGGAATTGCAGCACAGTTTACCTCAACAAATGGTGATTTACTTCTATCAGACTGCTCATGCATGCTTTTAGCAACCAATTCTTTTCCAGTTCCGTTTTCTCCAGTAATCAATACTCTCGCATCACTTGGAGCAACTTTAGCAATCATTTCTTTAACTGCCAATATCCCTGCAGACTGACCAACTATTTGAGTTTGTCCTTTTCCTGCACTTACTTTTCTTCTTAATTTTTTGGTTTCCTGAACTAACTCTTTTCTATCAACAGCATTCCGAACCGTAACCAATAAACGATTTAAATCTAAAGGTTTCGATATAAAATCATATGCTCCTTTTTTGAGTGCTTCAACTGCAGTTTCAATAGTTCCATGACCAGAAATCATAACTATAGGCGTATCCACACCTTGATTAACTGCAGCTTCCAACACCTCAATACCATCCATCTTTGGCATTTTAATATCACACATAATTAGATCGTACTTACCGGCTTTTATCTTTGCTAAACCAGCTTGTCCATCTTCCGCTTCATCCACCGTAAATTTTTCGTACTCTAAAATTTCTTTTAGTGTATTTCTAATTGGTCTTTCGTCATCTATAATTAATATGCTTGCCATATAATGTTTGCCCTTTAGAGCTAGGCTAATTTACCTATCTCTTACCCTCCGAGAAGGGAATTCTTTATTATTTTAAGAATTTAAAATCTCTTCCTAAATAAATTGCTGAGTCTCCCAACATTTCTTCAATTCTTAACAATTGGTTGTACTTTGCCATTCTATCAGAACGAGAAGCTGAACCAGTTTTAATCTGACCAGTGTTTAATGCTACTGCTAAATCAGCAATTGTATTGTCTTCTGTTTCTCCTGATCGGTGACTCATTACTGATGTAAATGAAGCTCTATTTGCCATATCAACAGCATTGATTGTTTCAGTTAAGGTTCCAATTTGATTTACTTTAACTAAAATTGAATTGGCAGATTTCTCTTTAATTCCTCTTTTCAATCTCTCGGTATTGGTTACAAATAAATCATCCCCAACAATTTGCACTTTATCTCCAACAGCAGCAGTTAATTCTGACCATCCTTTCCAATCATCTTCATCCAATCCATCTTCAATAGATAAAATTGGGTATTTATTTGTCCAATCTTTCCAATAAGAAACCATCTCTGAAGAAGTCTTCTTTACTCCTGTTGATTGGAATTCATACATTTTTGATTCAGCATTGTAAAATTCTGAACTTGCTGCATCTAACGCAATGTGCATATCATCCCCTGGTTTAAAACCAGCTTTTTCAATCGCCATCAAAACCGTTTCAATTGCCTCTTCATTAGAACCTAAGTTAGGTGCAAATCCACCTTCATCACCAACATTAGTTGAATGACCTTTAGATTTTAATACCTCCTTTAAATGGTGAAATACTTCTGTACCCATTCTCAAAGCTTGGCTAAAAGATCTGGCTCCAACAGGCATTACCATAAATTCTTGAATATCAATTTTATTATCAGCATGAGAACCACCATTTAAGATGTTCATCATTGGTATTGGTAATACATTCGCATTAACTCCTCCAATATATTTAAACAATGGAATACCAGATTCTTCAGCTGCTGCTTTAGCAGAAGCCAACGAAACTCCTAAAATAGCATTTGCTCCTAAATTAGATTTATTAGCCGTTCCATCTAATGCAAGCATTGCTCTATCAATAGATGTTTGATCCATAATGTATGCGCCATTTAACTCTTCGTTAAGCACGGTGTTAATGTTATGAACCGCTTTTAGTACACCTTTACCCATGTACATTCCTTTGTCATTATCTCTCAATTCAACCGCTTCATATTTACCAGTAGACGCTCCTGAAGGAACTGCTGCTCTACCTAATGTTCCAGTCTGAGTAACTACATCAACCTCTACAGTTGGGTTTCCTCTTGAATCTAAAATTTGCCTTGCGTGAATTTGTGCTATATAACTCATATTATTGTGTTTGGTGTATGATTGTGGGTTTTTAGTATTTTTTCTAAATACCAAAAACCCAAACTATACACTAAAATTAAATTATTTCTTTTCTCTTATTAATACTTCGTCAATCATTCCGTATGCTTTTGCTTCTATAGCAGTCATCCAGTAATCTCTATCGCTATTTCCTTCAACTTCTTCCATAGATTTACCTGAGTGATCAGAAATAATTTCATAAAGCTCAGTTTTTAACTTCATAATTTCTTTCACGGTAATCTCCATATCAGAGGCTTGACCTTGAGCACCACCTAGAGGTTGGTGAATCATTACTCTTGAATGTTTCAATGCAGTTCTCTTTCCTTCTGCACCAGCACATAATAAAACTGCTCCCATAGAAGCTGCCATACCTGTACAAATTGTTGCTACATCTGGAGCAATATATTGCATCGTATCATAAATTCCTAAACCAGCATAAACACCTCCCCCTGGAGAGTTTAAATAAATCTGAATATCTTTTTTAGCATCTACTGATTCTAAAAACAATAACTGTGCTTGAATAATATTGGCAACATGATCATCAATTCCTGTTCCTAAGAAAATAATTCTATCCATCATCAATCTAGAAAACACATCCATAGATGCAACATTCATTTGACGCTCTTCAATAATTGTAGGTGAAATATAGTTTCCTAAGACAGACGTGTATTTGTCGTAAGAAGTACTACTAATACCCTGATGCTTAGTCGCATATTTTCTGAATTCATCTTTATCAAACATATTGTAATCGTTTTAGTTTTGTGAAGTAAAATTAAAGGACCAATTTAATATTTATTGTCGTCTAATTTTTGTTTTTAATATATTTTATGATATAAAAAAAGCCCCACAATGTGAGGCTTTAATTTTATTTCTGTTCGTACGCTAACTTTACAAAGTCTTCATAAGAAATTTCTTTTTCTTTTAGCTTAACTTCTTCTTTATAAACTTTCAGTAAACGTGTATCATACATCATCATGTAAAGGTTTTTAGCCTCTTCTTGGTTTTGTAATACTCTATTCGCTGTTTCCGTTAATTCATCATCGTTATTGTTAGGCAATCCCATTCCAGCCATTTGCTGTAATAACAATCCTTTAGTATGCTCAATAACCTCAGCATGAGAAACTTTAATATCGTTAGCTTGAATCAATTTGTTTTCAATTAACTGCCATTGTAAACCTTTAGCGTAGTTATCGTACTCTAATTCAATTTGTTCAGCAGAAATTGGTTTTTCGTTAGATTCTCTTATCCATCTTTTTAAGAAAGCATCAGGAAGCTTTAACTTTACTTTCTCAATCAGTTTATCCTGAATATCTGCTTTTAACTTTCTATCAGCATCAGCAGAAAATCCTTTTCCTAACTCTTCAGAAACTTTAGTTCTAAAAGCTTTTTCATCAGCAACTACTCCAGGTCCGTAAACCTTATCAAATAACTCTTGATCTAAATCTGCAGGAATAATTTTATTTATTTTATCTACCGTAAATTTAAATTTAGAAATAACTGTTGCCAATGTAGCGACATCAACTCCAATTGCAGCTGCTTGGTCTGTTGGACTCGGTGATACAATTTTAGGATCAATATCAAACGAATCAGCAGATTTAGCTCCTACAAAACCTTTCTGAACTTTTTTATCTGTTACCGCTCCAATAATAATCATTGAATTATGACTAATACCATCTTCTTTAAGGTTTCCTGTTCCGTCTAATTCCTCAAACTTCCCAAAAAGCATATCAGCAGCAGTAGCAACATCAGGGTTACTCATCTTGCCATAACGCTTAGCTAAATCAGTAATGTATTTGTCTACATCTTTATCTGCAACCTTAATTTTATAATAGTCTACTTTTAATTTAGAAATTACATCCACCTTAAATTCTGGTGCAATTCCAACTACATAGTTAAATTCAAAATCTTTTTGGTTGGTCCAATCAATTGAATTTTGCTCATCTAATTTTGGAAGAGGATTTCCTAAGACGTTTAAATCTTGCTCTTTAATGTAGTTCTGTAAAGAAGCTGACAATACTTTATTAATTTCATCAACAATAACGGTAATTCCAACTTGTTTCTTAATCATTCCCATAGGAACATGACCTTTTCTAAAACCAGGAATGTTTGCATTTTTACGGTGAGTATTCATCACTTTATCAACTTTCTCTTGATAATCTGCTTGTTTCACTTCTATCTTAATGATTGCATTTAAATCATCAACTTTTTCTTGAGAAATATTCATAATATTCGTTTTATAAAGTTTCAGCCAAAAGGCTAAGGTTAACATTTAAACCCCACTCTTCGTTGAGATTCATTCAGTTACCACAATTGAATTATGGAACATCATTAAATTAAAAAAAGATATAAGGCTAGCCTTATACCTTTTTTTTGTACAGGCGGAGAGACTCGAACTCTCACACCTCGCGGCACTAGATCCTAAGTCTAGCGTGTCTACCAATTCCACCACGCCTGCATAAGAATTGCAAAAATACTACTTTTTACCTCTTAGACAATAAGTTGTATAAGAAATTTTGTAATGTTTATTATTATTACGTATTAGACCACCCTTCTTCTCGTGAATAAACGTGTTTATATGATCCAAATCATTACTACAAATCCATTAATTGGATATTTTTGAACAAACAGGATAACACAAAGCAATACGCACACCTATGATGGGAAATAGCATTTAGCCATATGTAATTTTTGGAGTTATAATGCTTCCCTTGATAATAGGTTTTACATGGGTACTCTACAAAATCAATAAGAAAAATAATTTTTTATTGTCCTACTTATTTTGACTTATACTTCTTATCTCGTACTACAAAACAGCATTTTTTTTTAAACAGCCGATTACAACAAGTAAAATCCCTACATTTAAAGGTTCAACATGACCAATCCTGAACAAGGTAAAATAAAGGCTTTAATTAAAAAGTATAACCCTATTCTGAAAGAAAGTATAGAGAATGCTCTAACTGAAGATTTATTTAATCTGATCATTGTTAATAGAGACGACAAAGGCTTTGAATTAAAAGAACTTTTACTCGAAAAAGAACAACTTAAAACTTTTGTAATGCAAGAGTTTATAAAACTAAACAACAAACCCATTACCGCAGAACTTAAAAATATGGATGAAATTAGTTTTAGAAAAAAGAAAGTGAAACAAGGGTGATTGAAGCTTTAAAGGACTTTGGTGCACAAATCAATTCTGCCCCTTATAAAGACGATAGTCTTACATAAATTAGTACTGGATTAAGTTATTATAATGGAAGTGATATAGTTGGTATTGTAGAAATAAATTACTTTTGATCTGATGAAACAATTAACACTTCTATTCTTTTTATCTCTTTCCATAATTTTAAGGGTCGAAGCACAACCTATAATAAATCCATGTACTCAAGCAACAAGTATACATTTAGTTGTTATTGGTTCATATAACGCTGCTGGAACTGGTCCAAGTAGTTCCTGATAGTACTTGGGTAAACAGATATCGTAAATACCTACAAGATATTAATCCTTTAAACCAAGTAACCAATCTAGCAATTGGTGGAACCACAACCTACCACATTATGCCAAGCGGATATATCGCTCTCATTGGAAAACCAACGACAAACCCTAGCAACAATGTAACACAAGCAATTAATTTAATGCAGATGCAATCATATTAAATATGCCATCTAATGATGCTGCAAATGGATTTGACATTAATGAACAAATGGCCAACTTTATTGCCATTAAAAATAATGCCGACAATGCTAACGTGCCAGTATGGATTTGCACTACTCAACCAAGAAATGCTTTTTCTACTTCAGGGAATTTAATACAAACTGGAGTTAGAGATTCTATCTTTAGTTATTTTGGAAGTTTTGCAATAGATTTTTGGAATGGTTGTGTAGATGCGAATAACGACATTGATCCGCAATAAGATTCTGGTGACGGTACACACTTAAATAACGCTGGTCATAGAATTTTAAATAATGAAGTAATTAATGCTGGGATCCTTAACCTTTTAGCAGATACGATAGCCTATACTGATCAAATTTTAACTGACTTGTATCTTGAAAATGCGTCTATCTGCGGAGATAGCAATACCACTATAAATGCTGTAATAACTAATATAGGATTAAATAGTAGTAAACAATTGGTGTTAATTTTGAAGTATTTGATAATATCCTATTAAGTACAAATAACACTTTAATAAATACAATATCACCATTAAATGCTTGTTCTTCTGACACCATTAGTCTTAACATTAATAGTTATGGTGGTATAAACTTAAATATTCAATCCTATATAATTAATACTGAAACTGACAACACAAACGATAGCTCTAGTATTTTAACTCTTTATACAAGTGGCCACCCAAACATTTCAATCTTAAATGATACCGCTTGCTTTGGAAAAAATATTATTTTAACAGCATCAGGAGTCTCTGCCAGTGATACAACTATTTGGTATAACGCTGCCTCAGGAGGTAACATTTTGGCTTATGGTGATTCACTGTTTTTAAACAATGTTACCAGTTCACAAACCTATTTTTGTGAATCTGTTAGAGGAAATTTATTTTTCGAAAATTCATTATTTACTACGTCAACAACCACTACAAATTACAATGGAATTATGTTTGATATTGTTGCAATTGATAAGATAACAATAGATAGTTTGATGTTAAGAATAAATACAATAGGCCAACAAGGAATTGTTGCATACAAAAGAACAGGAAGTCATTTTGGATACGAAATGAACAACTCTGCATGGACTCCATGGGGAATAGATACTGTACAAGTAAATAATGTTGGTGATTTTAAAACTGTTAATTATTCTGACGAAATACTCTACCCTAATGATACACTAGGAGTTTATTTACAAATGCAAACAAGCACTTCAAATCTTTCCTATCAAAATGCAGGAACAAACAGCTTAACCTTTTCCAACAATCACTTAGAGGTAGCTAGCGGAACAGGAATAACTTATACCTATGGAACAAATTATTACCCTAGAAATTTTAGTGGAGAAATATTTTATCATCATGGATTTAATCCAGCAGGAGATTGCACATCAGAAAGAACACCTGTAAGCCTAGAGGTACTTAACCCTATTATAAATTTAGGTGTAGACACAACACTAGAATTAAATCAATCTCTAATATTAAACAACAACCTTAGTTTCAAATCCTACTTATGGAGTAATAACAGTACAGCTTCTCAATTACTAATTGACACGACTAACAATATTGTGGGAAATAACACTATATGGGTAGAAGCAATAAACTCATTTGGATGTATGGCTAGTGACACTATTACTATAACACTTTCTGATCTTACAACTATAAAAACCCTTGCAACTAGCCGTTTAATAATATCGCCCAACCCAACAAATGGAATACTTAAGATTGATTTAGGGAATAATAACCTTAATCACACGACTATACAAGTAATCGATTTATTTGGGAAAGTAATTTTTGGCGAACAAGTTCGTTCTCAAAAAAATACACTTAACCTTCGTAATTATAGCAAAGGGATCTATTTAATTAAGTTCTCTAACAAAACCGGAAGTAAGGTTTACAAAGTGATTAAGGATTAGCTAACACCAACTCTTTCTTGTCATAATCTATTACAGTCTTATAATCGTTTAGAATATCACTTCCTAAAACACCATCAATAGGTTCAAGTTCCAATCTTTCGTAAGATTGATTCACATGGGTTAGATCTAACACTGCTGCATTGTAATCTATAATCGTTATCTCTCCTAATTGAATTTCATCTAACACCACCTGTTTACTCTTCATAGAATTAGTCCCTAAACCGGTAGATAAGCAATCTTGAACCTCTATACAATCCTCATCTACAAAATTGACAACCCTTGCTTCATCAAAAACAGTTCGTGATGCTCCCGTATCTACAATCATATTTGCAGGCTTCCCGTTTATAATAAGTGTTATTTTTAAATGATAACCGTCATCCTCTATTGGAAAAATAGTTATTGGGAGTGTTGTTTTCATAAAATATTAGGTAAAAAATGCCAGAACAAGTCTGACATTTTTTATGGAGCGAGAGACGGGGCTCAAACCCGCGACCCTCAGCTTGGAAGGCTGACGCTCTATCAACTGAGCTACTCTCGCTTAAGTTTGCAAACATAATAAAATTATGCAATACCTCCATCCAAAAGTGCATTAGTTTTTTTAACTCCTGCTGCACTTTCTTCTAATTTTGCTTTTTCAGCATCAGTTAAACTGATTTCAACAATCTTTTCAATTCCGTTACGTCCTAATATACAAGGAACTCCGATAGATAAATCACTTAATCCATATTCGCCATCTAACAATGCTGAACAAGGAAACATTTTTTGTGAATCTTGAGCAATTGCTTGAACCATTGCTGAAACAGCAGCTCCAGGAGCATACCATGCACTAGTTCCTAATAAACCAGTTAATGTAGCACCACCAACTTTCGTTGCTTCTACTAATTCACTCATTCTTTCTTCAGATAAAAATTCTGAAACAGGAACACTTTTCCTTACTGCTTTTCCAATTAATGGAACCATACCAGTATCACTATGTCCTCCAATCACCATTCCTTCAACATCTGAAGATGGGCAACCTAAAGCTTCTGCTAATCTATATTTAAAACGAGCACTATCTAAAGCTCCACCCATTCCAATAACTCTATTTCTTGGTAATCCAGTTGCTTTGTGCGCTAAATAAGCCATAGTATCCATTGGATTACTAACCACAATTAAAATCACTTCTGGAGAATACTTCAATAAGTTTTCACTTACCATTTTCACAATCCCAGCATTAATTCCAATCAACTCCTCACGAGTCATTCCTGGCTTACGAGGAATTCCACTTGTAATTACCGCAACGTCACTACCTGCTGTTTTAGAATAATCGTTTGTAGTTCCTGTAATTTTAGTATCGAAACCATTTAAAGATGCACATTGCATTAAATCCATCGCTTTACCTTCTGCAAAACCTTCTTTAATATCAATTAACACAACTTCCGCTGCAAAATCTTTAATTGCAATATATTCAGCACAACTTGCACCTACTGCTCCTGCTCCTACTACTGTAACTTTCATACGTTTATTTTTTTTATTTCTGAGTTTTATTTTTAGGTTTACAAAAATAGGTAAAGAAACTAAATTATACAAGGGCTCAAGGAAGGATAATCGCCAGAAAAATTAGTATATAATATAGGCTACAAAATCCAATGATTTTTTTACTTTTGTTCGACTTAAAAAGATAGACAGATGAAAGATTTACTAGAGAAGTTTGAAAATAAAACTCCAGAAATTGTATTTGAGTGGAACGATGCAGAAACAGAAGCTAAAGGATGGGTTGTAATTAACTCACTTAGAGGTGGCGCTGCAGGTGGTGGAACAAGAATGAGAGTTGGTTTAGATAAACATGAAGTAACTTCATTAGCTAAAACAATGGAAGTTAAATTCACAGTTTCTGGCCCTGCTATTGGTGGAGCAAAATCTGGTATTAATTTCGATCCGAATGATCCAAGAAAAAAAGGGGTTTTAGAAAGATGGTATGCTGCGGTTACTCCGTTATTAAAACATTACTATGGAACAGGTGGCGATTTAAATGTTGACGAAATTCATGAAGTTATTCCAATGACTGAAGATTGTGGTGTTTGGCATCCACAAGAAGGAGTTTTTAACGGACACTTTCAACCAAGAGAAGCACAAAAAATTAATAGAATTGGACAATTAAGACAAGGTGTTTTAATGGTTCTTGAAGATGAAAAATTGAGTCCAGACGTTAGCAAAAAATACGTTGTGGCTGATATGATTACTGGTTACGGTGTTGCCGAATCAGTAAAACACTACTATAATATTTATGATGGAGAACTAAAAGGAAAACGTGTAATTATACAAGGATGGGGTAATGTTGGTGCTGCTGGAGCTTATTATTTAGCTCAAGAAGGTGCTATTATTGTAGGTGTTATTGATAGAGTTGGTGGTTTAATTAAAGAAGAAGGTTTTTCTTACGAAGAAATTACTGCTTTATTTAATGCTAAAGACGGAAACAAATTAAATGCAGAAAACATGCTCTCTTTTGATGAAGTAAATGCTAAAATTTGGGACATCAAAGCAGAGGTATTTTTACCATGTGCAGCATCTCGATTAATTACGCAAGAACAAGTAGAAAGAATGATTGCTGCAGGAATGGAAGTAATTGCATCTGGTGCTAACGTTCCTTTTGCTGATCCAGAAATTTTCTTTGGACCAATTGCTGATTTTACTGACAACAATATTAGTATTATTCCAGATTTCATTTCTAATTGTGGTATGGCTAGAGTATTTGCTTACTTAATGAGTTCTGATTTAGATAAATTGGAAGACAAAGCTATTTTTGACGATACTTCAAACATCATTAAAAATGCATTAATTAAGTCACACGCAAAGAACCCAAGTAAAACGCACATTGCTAAAACTGCTTTTGAAATTGCATTAAATCAACTTGTTTAATATTAACCTTTTAAATATTATATTTAACAACTTTTAACTAATAAAATTATACCTATGGAAATATTTATTTTAACAGTATTCGTTTTAGGATACTCAGCAATTACGCTGGAACACAGTTTAAAAGTAGATAAGCTTGTACCTGCTCTATTAATGATGGCTTTAGCCTGGGCAGCAGTTGCTTTTGGTTTAGATGGATTTACAACTTGGTTTGATTCTCATCATTCAGCAATGTTAAATGGTCAAACTTTAGCCGATGGTACAGTGATGCAAAACTTTACTGACCTTGTTCATATAGACAGACTTCATTTAATGGAGGGAACATTATTACATCACTTTGGTAAAACTTGTGAGATCTTAATTTTCTTAGTTGGTGCAATGACTATTGTTGAAATCATTGATCATTTCAAAGGTTTCTCTACAATTAAAGGATACATCAAAACAAATAAAAAAAGTACTCTATTATGGATCGTTTGTATTCTAGGATTCATCTTATCTGCAATAATAGATAACCTTACAGCTACAATTGTATTAATTACTATACTTAGAAAATTAGTACCTGACAGTAAAGACAGAATTTGGTTTACTGGTTTAATTATTGTTTCTGCAAATGCAGGTGGTGCATGGTCTCCAATTGGAGATGTTACCACAACAATGTTATGGATGAATGGTAAAGTTAGCGCTATGATGTTAGTTAAGTTCTTAATCATACCTTCTTTAGTTTGTATGGTTATCCCTACAACTATAGCAAGCTTTTTACCTGTATTTAAAGGTAAGTTTGAAAGTAGTGCTGATGACGGAGAAGTAGATAACAAAGGAGCTCTCATGCTTTATTTAGGATTAGGAATGATTGTTTTTGTCCCTATTTTTAAAACAATAACTCACCTACCTCCTTATGTTGGAATGATGTTATCGCTATCTATTGTAGCAATGGTTGCTGAAATAATTAGTAACCGTAGATTTAGTATTACTAATATTGGAGAAGCTTCAGAAGAAGGCAGTGGACATCCTTCAAGCCCGACTTTTGGCGCTTTATCAAAAATTGAAATGCCATCTATCTTATTCTTTTTAGGAATTTTAATGACAGTTGCGGCTTTAGAGTCTTTAGGTTTAATATTTACTTTCGGACAAGATGTTCAAAAATCTATTAACCCAGATGTTTTTGTAATGTTATTAGGAGCGGGTTCTGCTGTTATAGATAATGTACCTTTAGTTGCTGCTAGTATGGGAATGTTTGATATGGCCAACTTTCCAATGGACGCTGCAACTTGGCACTTTATTGCATACTCTGCTGGTACTGGTGGGAGTATGTTAATTATTGGTTCTGCTGCTGGAGTAGTTGCAATGGGAATGGAAAAAATATCTTTTTTCTGGTACTTAAAGAAAATTGCATGGTTAGCACTTATTGGATTTATTTCAGGTGCAGCAGTATTTATGCTAATGAGAAACTTCATTTAAAAATATATTTTCAAAATATTCAATCCCCATTTTTTTTTACAGATGGGGATTTTTTTGTGTTCTATTTTTTTACTAAAATTTTAAAATGAAATCTTCTTTACTCAGATCTTTATTAAAAAATACAATACCCACAAAAAAGAGATCTATTGTACTTGTAACTTTAGGATGAGCTTTTATTTCTTCCCAAGCTTCAGACATGCCAACACTCCAATGAATATCATCAAAAACAAAAACAGTTTCGTTATTTGCTTTCTCTAAACACCAATTAAAATACTTTATTGTGGCTTCTTTCTGGTGGTTCCCATCAAAAAATACAAAGTCTAGTTCTTTTACCGTTTTTAAATAAGCAGGTAAAAAGGTGCCAAATGTATTATTAACTAATTCAATGTTTTCAAAACCAATTTTATCAAAATTAATTTGAGCAACCTTTCCTGTAATCGGACAACCCTCGACAGTAATTACTTTTGTTTTTTTACTCGGTGCTGCTAAATACAAACTACTCACCCCTAAAGATGTTCCAAGCTCTACAATTGTTGCAGGTTTAAAATGGTTGACTAATCGAAATAAAAGCTGTCCATATTTTGGTGCTTTTAATGTGTTTTTAGCAATATCTTTTATTTTTCTGTTACTAGAGCTATTCACTCTAGATCCTGCGCCATGATCTTCAATGGAAATTTCCATTTCAGTCAGCAATAGCTTTGCTCTTATCGACTCTATATCTTCATAAATATAAAACGGAGATTCATCGCTAATCACGTTATTATAGAACTCAAATAAATAAGGGGAATGAATATCATGTGCGTTTCCAGACTGAAAACGATACTTCACATATTTTGCTATAAATTTTAACTTGCTCACAACACAAAAATAGCTTTTATGTTTATATCATATTAATAAAATAGAACTACTTTTACAGCAAAATTTAGTAGTATGAGAATAGTTATTGCTGGCGCTGGAGAAGTAGGTTTCCATTTAGCAAAAATGATGAGTAATGAGGCTCAGAATATTTATATTATTGATGACAATGAAGATAGGTTAGACTATGTTCAATCTCATATTGATGTTTTTGGGGTGAAAGGAAACGCAAAAAACATTCACGTTCTTAAAGAAGTGAAAGTTGATAATTGTGACTTATTAATTGCAGCAACCTCATCTGAAGAAACCAATCTTTTGGTATGTATTAACGGAAAAAAGTTAGGAGCAAAAAGAACCATTGCTCGTATTAGTAATTACGAAGGTATTGGAACCGAAATGCGAGAATTCTATAGTAGCCTCGGTGTTGATACAGTAATTTCTCCAGTAGAATTAGCCTCACAAGAAATTAAACGACTAGTCGGACAATCTGCTTTTACAAATGATTATGAATTTGAAGGTGGTAAACTAATTGTTTTTGGAATTACCATTGCCGAAAACTCACCTTTAAAAGACGCATCAGTATCTAACACACAGCATTTAAATCCGAATAGAGATTTTAAACCAATAACACTCCTAAGAAACGATAAAACGATAATGGTGCAAGGAGACACTATTCTTCAAAAAAATGATATCGTTTATTTTATTTCTACAAAAAAGAGTATTAGTCAAATTACCAATATTTGCGGTCAAGAGTGTTACGACATTAAAAACATAATGATTTTAGGTGGAAGTAGAATTGGCGTATTAACTGCCGAACTCTTAGAAAAAAAATATAATGTAATTCTTATTGAAAAAGATAAGAAAAAAGCCGAAGAAATTGCGAACCATCTTAAAAAAACATTAGTAATTAATGCTGATGGTACTGATGTACAAGCTTTAGAAAAGGAAAATATTGAAGATATGGATGCTTTTATTTCTGTAACAGGAAATTCTGAAACCAACATTATTACTTCAATAGTTGCAAAATCACACGGAGTTAAAAAAACAATAGCTGGTGTTGAAAATATAGATTATATCAACCTTTCTCAGAGTATTGGTATTGATACGCTAATCAATAAAAAAATGATTGCCGCAAGTAACATTTTTAAGTTCATACGAAAAGGTGAAGTTGAAGAAATTGCGAATTTACATGGCGTTGATGGTGAAATTATTGAGTTTAATGTAAAAGCAGGAAGTAAAATAACGTCTAAACCATTACGTGATTTAAAAATTCCAAGCTCGACAAATATTGCAGGAGTAATTAGAGGTAATGAAGGATTTATTCCTTTCGGTGGTTTTCAAATGCAAGGAGGTGATAAAGTTGTTGTTTTCACACAGACTGGTTCAATACATGAAATAGAAAAATACTTCCAATAAGATGGCTAGAAGTTTAATTAACATCAAGGTTGTTACCAATGTAGTTGGGAGTTTAATAATTATTTCAGGAGCATTAATGTCGCTCTCAATCCCAATTTCTCTTTACTATAAAACAGATGATTTATCGTCTTTAACAATTTCAGCTACAATAACATTACTAGCAGGTTTACTCATTAAATTTTCTACGCGTAATCATAAAGATGATGAAGTAAAAAAAAGAGATGGTTATTTAATTGTTGCCCTCGGATGGATTTCAATGACCTTATTCGGATCCCTACCCTATGTTATATCAGGATCAATCCCAAATTATTCTGATGCTTTTTTCGAAACAATATCAGGATTAACAACCACTGGAGCTACCATTTTAGAAGATATTGAAGCAATGCCTAAGGGCATTCTCTTTTGGAGAAGTATGACGCAATGGATTGGAGGAATGGGAATTATCGTTTTAACAATTGCCATTTTACCACTTTTAGGAGTTGGTGGAATGGAACTTTTTGCTTCCGAAGCTCCTGGACCTACAAAAGATAAGATTCATCCTAGAATTAAAGAAACTGCTAAGCGATTATGGATTATCTATTTTTCATTAACCGTTGTACAATGCATCTTATTAATGTTTGCTGGCATGGATTTTTATGATGCCATTAACCATGCATTAACTACCATGTCAACAGGTGGATTCTCTACAAAACAAGCAAGTATTGCTCATTTTGATATGCCTATAATTCAATACATCATTGTTGTATTTATGTTTATTGCTGGAACAAACTTTACCCTCCTCTATTTTGGATTTAAGTTTAAATTTAAAAAGTTTTGGGAAAATGATGAATTCAAATGGTATTTAGGAGCAATTGCAGGGTTAACAGTGGTAATTGTTGGAGTTATTTACTTAGATAATCTCCACAATGGATCTTTAGAAGAAAGTTTTAGAGGCGTTTTATTTCAAGTAGTGAGTATAATTACTACTACCGGATATACAACCACAGACTTTACCACCTGGGGCTCTTTTATTACATTCATCTTCTTTTTATTATTATTTACTGGAGCAAGTGCTGGATCTACTAGTGGAGGAATGAAATTAGTTCGAATTATTCTATTGATGAAGAATGGTTTTTTAGAATTTAAAAGAAGATTACATCCCAATGCAATTGTTCCGGTTACACTAAACAACCAATCAGTTTCTCCAAAAATCATATACAACCTCTTAGCCTTTGTATTTTTCTACATGTTTATGTTTGTTACAGGTTCTATTGTAATGACCTTTTTAGGTGTGGACTTTATGGAAGCATTAAGTGCTGTAGCAACATCTATTGGTAATGTTGGGCCTGGAATAGGAAAACTCGGACCTTCTCACACCTTTTATCATTTGCCTGATGCTGCAAAATGGGTGCTTGCTTTTTTAATGTTATTAGGTAGGCTTGAGTTGTTTACAATCGCTATTTTATTTACGCCTTATTTCTGGCGAAGAAATTAAATGAAACCTTCATTTTAAGAACTTTTGTTATATTATTACTGACTGTGTTTAACTAATACTCTTTTGGTTATGAACCCTAATTATTATTAATCGACTTGATAGCTAATATAAATACTTTCTTTTCACAAGTACTTTTAGGTTTAAGGCAAATAATAATTCTAGAATAATGGGTTCTGATTCAATCCCTGCTTTAACTACTTATAGTAGTTTAAAATGGATATTCTCTTCATAAAAGAATTATAGTTGTTTTAGTTTCTTCCTCCGACACCTCAACAAACATAATCATTGTACTAAACATCTAACTATTGCAGAAGCTCTCCTTTTTAAGTAATTTCGCTACGCGAAGAAAAACAGACAAAATATGGAACCAACAGAAAAATATACACCTCAAAATAAAGTAAGAATTGTTACAGCTGCCAGCCTATTTGATGGACATGATGCTGCGATCAATATCATGCGAAGAATTATACAAGCTACAGGAGTTGAAGTAATTCATTTAGGACACGATAGAAGCGTTGAAGAAGTGGTGAATTGTGCCATTGAAGAAGATGCCAATGCCATTGCAATGACATCTTACCAAGGTGGACACGTGGAGTACTTTAAGTACATGTATGATTTATTGAAAAAGAAAGGTTCTGAGCACATCAAAATATTTGGTGGTGGTGGTGGAACTATCCTCCCTTCAGAAATAGAAGAATTACAAGAATACGGAATTACAAGAATTTATCATCCAGATGACGGAAGAGCAATGGGATTGCAAGGGATGATTAATGATATGATTGAAAAAGCAGATTCTCCTACAGGTGCAAACTTGACGGATGAAGTCGATAATATCGAAAACAAAAACGTTAAGGCAATTGCTAGAATGATCTCTGCAGCAGAAAACTTTCCTGAAGAAAGTAAAGCTGATATGCAGAAGGTGCATGCAATGGCAGAAAAAACAGGAACCCCTGTTCTAGGAATTACAGGAACTGGTGGAGCTGGTAAATCGTCTTTAGTAGATGAATTGGTAAGAAGATTTTTAATTGATTTCCCTGAAAAAGAAATTGCAATTGTATCTGTAGATCCTTCCAAAAGAAAAACTGGTGGAGCCTTATTAGGAGATAGAATTAGAATGAACTCTATCAGAAGTGAGAGAGTATATATGCGTTCTTTGGCAACTCGCCAGAGTAACTTAGCATTAAGTAAACATGTTGCTGAAGCTTTACAGATTTTAAAGGCTGCTAACTACGATTTAATCATTTTAGAGACTTCTGGAATTGGTCAATCGGATACAGAAATAATGGATCACTCTGATGTTTCTTTATATGTGATGACTCCAGAATTTGGAGCTGCAACGCAGTTAGAGAAAATTGACATGTTAGATTTTGCTGATGTAATTGCACTCAACAAATTTGACAAACGTGGTGCTTTAGATGCTATTAGAGATGTAAAGAAACAATACATGCGTAATAATGAGCTATGGGATACACCTATGGCTCAGATGCCAGTTTACGGAACCATTGCTTCTCAATTTAATGATCCGGGAATGAACTCACTTTACAAAGTGGTGATGGATACCTTGGTAAAGAAAACAGGAGTTGATTTCCCTTCTACATTTGAGGTGACTGAAGAGATGTCTGAAAAGATATTTGTTATCCCACCAAAGCGTAACCGTTACTTATCAGAAATTTCTGAAAGCAATAGAGGGTATGATGAATGGGTTGATACACAGGTAGCATTAGCAGATAAATTATGTGCTATTGAAAGAACAATTACTACACTAGCTGAAGAGCCTAATACGATAAAAGTATTACAAGCACAGTTCGATAAAATGAAATTGGATTTCGATCCGAAAAACATGCTCATTATCGAAAACTGGAATGATAAAGTTGCGAAATACAAAGAACCCGTTTACAAGTTTAAAGTAAGAGATAGAGAATTAGCGATTGAAACACATTCAGAAAGTTTATCGCATTTACAAATACCTAAAGTGGCTTTACCAAAGTACACTGGTTGGGGAGATTTATTAAGATGGAGTTTACAAGAAAATGTTCCAGGAGAATTTCCTTACACAGCAGGTTTATTTCCTTTTAAAAGAGAAGGTGAAGATCCAACAAGAATGTTTGCTGGTGAAGGTGGACCAGAACGTACCAACAGACGTTTCCACTACGTATCTAAAGGAATGCCAGCAAAACGTTTATCAACCGCTTTTGATTCGGTTACTCTTTACGGAAACGATCCTGGAGTAAGACCAGATATTTATGGTAAAATTGGTAACGCAGGTGTTTCTATTGCTTGTTTAGATGATTTAAAAAAACTGTATTCAGGGTTTGATTTAACCCATGCACTAACATCGGTAAGTATGACCATTAATGGTCCGGCACCAATGTTATTAGGTTTCTTTATGAATGGAGCCATCGATCAAAACTGTGAGAAGTACATTAAAGAAAATAACTTAGAAAAAGAAGTTGATGCGAAGATAGCAGCAATATATAAAGATAGAGGAACTAAAAGACCAGCTTACCAAGGTGAAATGCCAGAAGGTAACGATGGTTTAGGATTGTATTTACTAGGTTTAACAGGAGATCAGGTTTTACCTGTTGATGTTTACAAATTGATTAAAGCAGATACCTTGACAAAGGTGCGTGGAACAGTTCAAGCAGATATTTTAAAAGAAGATCAGGCACAAAACACGTGTATTTTCTCTACAGAATTTGCCTTGCGTTTAATGGGCGATGTACAAGAATATTTTATTAATAATGATGTACGTAATTTCTATTCTGTTTCAATATCTGGTTACCACATTGCAGAAGCTGGTGCCAACCCAATTACACAATTGGCCTTAACACTATCTAACGGGTTTACTTATGTAGAGTATTACTTAAGTAGAGGAATGGACATTAACAAGTTTGGACCTAACCTATCGTTTTTCTTTAGTAACGGTATAGACCCCGAATATTCTGTAATTGGTAGAGTTGCTCGTAGAATTTGGGCCAAAGCAATGCACAAAAAATATGGTGCATCTGCAGGGGCTCAAAAACTAAAATATCACATACAAACATCTGGTAGAAGCTTACACGCGCAAGAGATAGATTTTAATGATATTAGAACTACGTTACAAGCATTGTATGCGATTAACGACAACTGTAATTCGTTACATACCAATGCGTATGATGAAGCCATTACAACTCCTACAGAAGAATCTGTAAGAAGAGCAATGGCCATCCAATTAATTATTAATAAAGAGTTAGGATTATCTAAAAACGAAAACCCAATACAAGGTGCTTTTATTATTGAAGAATTAACTGATTTGGTGGAGGAAGCAGTATTAAATGAGTTTGATAGAATTACCGAACGTGGTGGTGTTTTAGGTGCTATGGAAACCATGTACCAACGTAGTAAAATACAAGAAGAAAGCTTGTACTACGAAACACTTAAACACAACGGTGAGTTCCCAATTATTGGTGTAAATACCTTCTTAAACTCTAAAGGTTCGCCAACGGTTATTCCTGCAGAAGTTATTAGAGCTACTGAAGAAGAAAAACAATACCAAATTGATATGCTAACCCAACTGCACCAAGGAAGTGCAGACATAGTTGCTGACCAATTAGAAAAAATACAAAAAGCCGCTGTACAAAACGAAAACATTTTTGAGTACTTAATGGAAGCTTCTAAACATTGTTCTTTAGGACAAATTACTGATGCCCTATTTGAAGTAGGTGGACAGTACAGAAGGAACATGTAGCCCGGAGCCCGGGCAGACTATTATAGATATTGTTGTACGAATTGTCATTCAGAACGATATTTTGACATTCTCAGCTTGACTGGAAATCTACAAAATGAAGTGAAGAATCTTTCTGCAGAAAACAATAGTATTAAATTGAAGTGAAGCTCTAAACATTCAGGTTGCTGAAAACAACCCTAACACACTTAAAATTCTTTGTTTAATAATAGCTAGAATCCGCTTATTAAAATCACTTTTATTGCTACAATAAATTGTATACTCAATAACAGTAAAATGCCCTAAAACAATTCCTTTAAGTTCAGATTTAAAAGAAGTATCCTTTTTAAAAGCAGCATCAATAAAAGCCTTTCGCTTTAATTGAGTTAAATTATCAAATCGGCATTTTTTAGAATATAAATAGTCACTAAAGAATTTAACCAATAAATCATGCTGCATTTTTATAATTGGTCTGAGTGTTTCATTCTGAAATTTCTCCTCAATACTATTGGGAGTTTTTAAATCCAATCCTTTGATTATTGGTCGTTTGTCTGTTCTCATCTTACCATTAATTTATTGATTATAAATTCCATACTTCTTTTCTAATGCTTCTTTTCTAAAAGCGAAAATCTGTTCCAATTTACTCTTTATAATTAACTGGTTGGCTATAGCTCCTAAGAATCGAAAAGGTGGAATATAGCTCACTATATCTTTCATTAATACACCGTTAGGAATTTCTTCTATAAAATGCTGATGGTGCCACATATTATATGGGCCCATCCTCTGCTCATCAATAAAAAAATGACCTTCTTTAATATGTGTTATTTCTGTAACCCATTTGGTTTTTATGCTCAACAAAGGTTTTACTATATAACTAATTAGCATTCCTTCATACATCTTTTCTGCTGTATTTTTTGATGTAATATCAAACCCCATATACGCTGGTGTAATCTTTTTTAAATTAGCTGGTGAAGAAATAAAATCCCACACTTCCTCTTTTGAAGCATTTATTTTTTGTTCTCTTTCAAATTGATAAAAAGCCATAGTTATTAGTTTAGTTTTTCTATTTTGTCTAAAATTTGATTGGCTTCTGCAGTTTTTTCATCACTTGCAGATCTATTTATTTTTGATAATTCATAAGCCTCAGCCAGACACTTTTTATATTCCTGTTCTAGTTTTTCTTTCGCTGTTTTTTTTCTAAATAAATTAAACATATCGTAAAGGTATTATGAAAGGAAATTCCCTATTCCTTCCTTATAGGTGAGCAATGCTCTTTCTCTTGCCATTTTATGATCTAACATTGGTTTATATTCAATTTCATTTAATTCTGGAACCCATTTTTTAATATATTCCAAATCTGAATCAAACTTTAAAGTTTGAGCACTTGGACTAAACACTCTAAAATAAGGAGCTGAATCACAACCTGTTCCTGCAACCCATTGCCAATTGCCATTATTAGAAGACAACTCAAAGTCTAACAGCTTTTCTGCAAAATAGGCCTCCCCCCATCTCCAATCAATTAGTAAATGTTTACATAAAAAACTAGCTGTAATCATTCTAACTCTATTATGCATATAACCTGTTTCATTCAATTGCCTCATACCAGCATCAACAATAGGATATCCAGTTTCTCCTTTACACCACTTTTCAAATTCTTCATCGTTATTTCGCCAAACTATACCGTTATATTTAATCTTAAAATTTTCGCCAATCACTCTGGGGTAGTGAAACATAATTTGAATAAAAAATTCTCTCCAAATCAATTCACTTAAAAATACATCATCAGACTGTTTAAGTTCACTAATTACCTTTCTTACACTCACTGTACCAAATCGTAAATGGGGTCCCAAAAAACTTGTTGAATTTAGAGAAGGCACATCTCTTGTAACCTCGTAATTATCAAGTTCAGTAAGATTAAAATCTTCTACCTTAATTGCTGATGGATAAAACCCTAAATCTTTTAATTTGGGAAACTTATTTAGTTGTTTTATTAAGTTATTATAATTCGGTTCAGGTAAAATTTCGGGTCTATTGAGATTAAAATACTTGAGCCACTTTTTTTTAAAGGGAGTATAAACCGTGTAAGGAAGTCCATCATCTTTTTTAACGAAACCAGGCCCAAAAATAACATGATCTTTAAACGAGTGGACTTTAACACCTAACAATTTAAGAAATGAGCAAACCCATTGATCTCTTTTAATAGCATAAGGTTCATAATCTTCATTAAAATAAACTTCCTTGACATCAAATTCATCAACAAGGCTTTTCCATACATCTTTATATGAGCTTTTAAAAATTCTTATTGAACTAGATTTTGAATTTAAATGAACGTTATTTTTTTCTAACTCTTGGTAAATAAAATTAATTCTTGGATCATCTTTAGGCAATTCATTTATAATGTCATCATCAAAAATAAAAATAGGAAGCACCATATATTCCGATTTAAGAGAATTATAAAGAGCAATGTTATCTTTTATTCTTATGTCTCTTCTAAACCAAAAAATTGAAACTTTCATCTATTTTGTTTAAGTTTGTGAATGTAAAGTTAAACAAAAGTATTGGGCTATGAAAAATTATATTGTAATTGGTGGATCTTCAGGAATAGGAAAAGAAATAGTTAGCTTATTAGAAAAGGAAAATCATAATATAATTGCTACTTACAATACAAATATAATTGAAAACCGTAAAAACGTTAAATATATTAAGTTAGATGTAACAACAGATTCATTAGATCTTGATAGTTTTCCAGAAGAAATTCATGGTTTAGCATATTGCCCTGGAAGTATTAATTTAAAACCATTTCACCGTTTTAAAGATGAAGACTTTGTTGAGGACTTTAAGTTACAAGTTTTAGGTGCTACCAAAATAATTAAAGACCTTCTGCCTAAACTAAAAAAAAGCGAAGATGCATCAATTCTACTTTTTTCAACGGTAGCTGTTCAATCAGGGTTTAGCTTCCATTCTCAAGTTGCAATGTCTAAAGGTGCCATTGAAGGCTTAACAAGATCTTTGGCAGCGGAATTATCACCAACCATAAGAGTAAATGCTTTAGCACCATCTCTTACAAATACTAATTTGGCAAATAGGTTTTTAAACACTCCAACCAAAATGGATTTGCAAGCAGAAAACAACCCCTTAAAAAAAGTTGGAGAAGCTAGAGATATAGCCGAAGCTGCTATATTTTTATTAACACCAAAATCATCTTGGATAACTGGCCAAATAATTCATATAGATGGTGGTGTTTCAAAAATAAAATAATAATTTAGAAATAATAATAACATCATTTAAAATAATTCTCTAAAATTAAGAAATTATAGCAATGTCGGAAGCTGAAACAGATAGAGTAATTGAAATGGCATGGGAAGATCGTACTCCTTTTGAAGCCATTTTATTTCAATTCGGAATTTGTGAAGCCCAAGTGATAAAATTGATGCGAAAGGAGTTAAAGTTGAGTTCTTTCAAACTTTGGAGAAAAAGAATCCACAGTGGAATAAGTAAAAAACATCTACATAAAAGAAGTGAAGAAATTAAAAGATTTAAATCATCTCGACAAAGAAGTATTTCGAATAATAAAATTTCAAAACGATAATAACAAGATAAAGTATTAAGATATCGAGGGTATAGAGTTTAATTTTGGAAAAGTATTTATAATAAGTAAACATGTACACAAAGAACTATCTCATTTTGATAGGGCTTTTGAAATTTTTAAAGAATTATTGATCCATACTTAAGGAGAAATTGATGAATCTTTCAGATGGCTCGATACACTTGATAAATAGTATAGGCTATTTAATGAAGAATATTCGTTTCAAGATTTTGAAGAAGACCTTAAAAAAAGAGGCTATATCAAAGAAGAAATTGATACCGAAGATGGAAACTCAGGAAAAGATAAGGGTAAAACGTTTTTAACCGCCAAAATGGAATCCGCATTGCGCCAATATGCCTTAGATCAAATTTTTGGTAAGTTAAAGAAAAGTGGTATTAGAAATCATCAGATCACAAAAATAGGTATAGGTGATGAAAGAGATGGTGAAAAAGGTTCGTTTCAGTTTGGTGATGATTTGGTTATGGTTAATATGACTGAGAGCTAAAAAATGCACAAATCAATAATGGGATTTCCGATTTACGTTTAACAGAAAATGACTTAATTGTTGAAGAAACCAAGCTCAAAGCTTAAATGAGTACTTTACTTATGATTGATATTAGCCACTCAATGATTTTGTATGGTGAAGACAGAATTACTCCAGCGACAAATACAACGAATCAAACTAGAATAATATTTTTGAAAGAAATGGATGAAATGCGTGAATTTAAAAGCGGAACAGAAGCACTAATGAAATATATGGGTACCCATGTTAAATACCCTGAAGAAGCTAGAAAGAACAACATTGAAGGTAAAGTATTTATTGCTTTTTTAGATGATACCAAAGGAAACATTAAAGGTCCTGAAGTAGTTCGATCTGCACACAAATTATTGGATGCTGAAGCAATGAGAGTTTTAAAATATATGCCTAAATGGATTCCTAGAAAAAAATATTGTAAAAATATAGCTGCTAAAGTTACTTTACCAATTGCATTTAAATTATAACGATAATTCACACCAAGCACTGAGTATTCGGACTATAGAGATGGTTCTTTAATTAGAGCTTCCTTTTTTTATTTTAAAAAATAACTAAGGAATTAAACACTTGAACAGTGCCTTCATTAACCCTTTTTAGTTAAGCCCATTATAAAGCCGTAGTTTAGTAAATCTAACAAACTTACTTTTATGGCTACTAAATATATTATTCTATTTTTCTATTTCGGAATCCTTTTTATGATTGGTTATTTTGCTTCTAAAAAAGTAAAAGACATCAAAGATTATTATGTTGGCGGTAAAAATTTAGGCTTTTGGGCAGTCGCTTTTTCATCAAGAGCAACTGGTGAATCTGCTTGGCTTTTGTTAGGTTTAACGGGTTTGGGAGCCATGGTTGGTGCCTCAGCATTTTGGGTTGTTTTAGGTGAAGTTGTTGGTGTTTCCATTGCGTGGTTTTTTATGGCTGAACGCTTTAAAGAACTTTCAGACAAATACAATTCTATCACTATTCCTGATTATTTAGTTAGTCGATTTAATGCTTCTGGTAACACACTTCGAATAATAGCTGCTTCAGCATTATCGGTATTTGTAATTATTTACGTTAGTGCTCAAATAGATGCTACAGGAACTGCCTTTGAAACCTTTTTAGGCTGGAACTACTTTACTGGAGCTATCCTTGGTTTTGTTATCGTGTTAACCTATATATTTACGGGTGGTTTTGTTGCCGTTGTCTGGTCCGATTTATTCCAGGGAGTTGTTATGCTTTTAGGACTTATTCTGTTGCCAATAGTAGCCTATTACTCAATAGAACCCTCTACTCCAATTAACCAAGAATTATTAGCCCTAGACCCTTCCTTTTTAAACATTTGGGGTGAAGGCGGTTTTAATTTATTGAACTTATTTACCATTTTAGGGTATGCGGCTATTGGATTAGGTTTTATGGGATCACCTCAACTGTTTATCCGTTTTATGTCTATTAAAGATAGATCTGAAATTAGAAAAGGAAGATGGGTTGCCATTGTCTTTACAATAATAACAGATTCTTGTGCCGTACTAATTGGTATTTACGGAAGGTACTTGTTAACGTCTATAGGAGAAACTCCCGAGAGTGTTTTAGGAAACGGAGCTCAAAACGTGTTACCAATGTTAGTCGAAAAAGTAATGCCTTTATCGTTAATCGGCATTTACATTGCAGCAGTACTTTCAGCAATTATGTCAACCATTGATTCTTTGTTAATTGTAGCTTCTAGTGCTATTTCAAGAGATTTTTATCAGCAGATTTTTAAACCCAACAAAACAGAAAAACAAATGACTAATATTTCTAGAGTTATCACTTTATCATTAGCCTTATTGGCGCTATGTTTGGCATTAGTTATTGCTGTAAGCTCTCCTGATAGAACCATATTTTGGTTTGCTATATTTGGCTGGTCAGGTATTGCAGCTACCTTCTGTCCTACTATTATTCTTTCTATTTTTTGGAAAGGATTTTCAGAAAAAGGTGCAATCGCTTCTATGATAACAGGCTTCTTATCTGTTCCCATTTTTAAATTTGGATTTACAGCTATAGATATTATTGGTATTTACTTTGATAAATTAGGTGAGCTCACTCCTGCGTTTATACTAGCTGCTATTGTAGGAATAACAACTACATTAATTACACGTAATAAGGTAGTTTAAGCTACTTCAATAATATTCTCAAGACATTATAGTGTTATGAAAAATAAATTCTTATTAAACCCTGATATCACTCATCTAAACCATGGAGGGTTTGGTGCTTGTCCGAAACCTATTTTTTAGGAATATCAAAAATTTCAGTTAGAACTAGAAAAAAGTCCTACGTACTTTTTTCTCAAAACTGGTGAGGTTCAATTAAAAATATCTAAACAAGCTTTAGGCAATTTTATTAATTGCGATTGGGAGGATCTGATTTATGTACCCAACCCTACTACAGCATTAAATACAGTAATAAAATGGCTCGTATTAAACAAAGGAGATGAAGTTTTAACAACCAATCATGAATATGGTGCGCTAGATAAAACTTGGAAATATTACTGCACTAAAAATGGGGCAAAATATGTCCAGCAAAAAATATCCATCCCTTTACAATCTAAAGAAGAATTTTTAAAACAATTTTGGTCAGGGTTAACTCCTAAATCAAAATATATTTACCTTTCTCAAATAAATAGCTCAACAGCATTAATATTTCCTGCAAAAGAAATTTGCAACAAAGCCAAAGAGTTAGGTTTAATAACTATTATTGATGGCGCTCATGTTCCCAATCATCTCCCTTTAAATCTTAAAGACTTAGATCCTAACATTTACAGCGGTGCTTGTCACAAATGGATGCTAACTCCAAAAGGAAGCTTATTTTTATATGTTTCTAAATCTTTTCAAAATCAATTTGATCCGTTAATAATTTCTTGGGGTTTTGATGCTGAATTTCCTTCAGGTTCTCAATATCAAGATTATCATCAATATCAGGGAACAAGAGATTACTCTGCTTTTTTAACCATCCCAAAAGCGTTACAATTTTATAAAGACCATGATTGGGAAACAAAAAAAACAAGTTGTAGAGATTTATTAAAACACTACTACCCAATTGTTACAAATGAATTGGGAACAAAACCTATTTACCCTCTTACAGATCAGTTTTTAGGCCAAATATGTAGCGTACCAATAGATACTTCTGGCACCGTTACTTTACATGATTTACTTTACGAAAAATACAAAATAGAAATTCCGGTATTTAAATTAAACGATTCTTCTTATATGCGTATTTCTTTTCAGCCTTAAAATGTTTCAAAAGAGATTGAATATTTATTAGATAGTATTAAAGACATCAAGAGAACCGGCAATCTCATCTATTAAAACCCTTCAAAAACTCCCAATCCAAAAAGAGCAAAGTCATACTTTACAGGATCTTTTGGGTCTAACATTCTTAAATTAAGATCCAATTCAGCTAATGCTTTCGCATCATTTTGTTTTCTGGTTAGTAAACCTAATTTTCTAGCTACGTTACCCGAATGCACATCCAAAGGACAAGAAAGTATTGAAGATGGTATAGATTTCCATAAACCAAAATCCACTCCCTTGTTATCATCTCTTACTAACCACCTTAGCCACATATTTATTTTTTTCGCTGCTGAACCTTTATTTGGATCGCTCACATGTTTTTGAGTTCTGCTCGGGTGTTCTATTGAAAAGAATACTTTTTTAAACTCATGAATCGCTGGCTGTATAGATGTTAAGGTAATATTATCTATAAACACCTTTTCTAGACCACCGTGAGTAATATAAATGTTTTGAAGTGCTTTTATAAAGTATTTAAAATCATTCGCATTAAAAGTACGGTGCACAAAACCATTCAATCTTTCTAACTGCTTGTTATCGTGTTCCATTATAAAATCGAAAGGAGATTCTCCCATCAATTCAACCATTCTATTGGCATTTTTTATAATCATCTTTCTGTTTCCCCAAGCAATTGTTGCGGCCAAGAACCCAGCAATTTCAACATCTTCTTTTAAGCTAAATTGATGCGGTATAGAGATGGGGTCTGACTCAATAAAATCAAACTGATTGTATTGAGTCACCTTTTCATCCAAAAATGATTTTATCTCTTCATCAATTACCATTGTAAATCGATTTAGTTTTTAGCTAAAATATTTATGTCGGTATTTTCTAAGTATTTTTTAGCGTAACCGTGCAGCACACTATTTATCATCGCTTCTCCCAATCGACTACTTGTAGTAATAGAGTCCATCTTTTTAAGCAATGGAAAAAAGGGTCTTAAAACCACATAAACTGCATTGTACCAGCCCACTTTAGATTTAACTCCTTTCTCTGGCAAGATAACTCGTGGTCTAAACAGGTAAGATTCTTTAAACAAGGAGGCAACTTTATTTTCTGTTTTTCCTTTAACTCTTGCCCACATCGTTTTTCCTTTTTCAGAACTATCCGTTCCTGCACCAGAAAGATAATTAAATGTCATCTGCACATTTTCTTTTGCAACAGTTTCTGCAAAATGGACTGTTAAATCATAGGTTAACTTATGATATTCTGTTTCGTTTAATCCCATAGCAGAAACACCTAAGCAAAAGAAGCAAGCATTATAACCTTTCAATTCGTCCTGTATTGGCCATAAATCAAAGAAATCTGCATGGATAATTTCCTTTAATTTAGGGTGTTTAAGTCCTATCGATTTTCTATTAATAACCAAGATTGAATTTACAGCAGGATTATCCAAGCATTCCAGTAAAACAGCCTTTCCAACCATTCCTGTTGTTCCGGTAATTATTGCATTTATTTCCATAGTACTAAATTAAAAAATCTAACTATTTACAAGATCTTGCAAATTGCCCATCAATCAATGGCTGCAGTTTTAGCCTGCCACTTATTAAACACTTAAATTGCATTTGTATCACCACAAAGCTATACATAAATTATAATCCTCTAATTTGGTTTTGCTTTTTATTTCCCATGAAACAAAACCCTCTATTCGTTTAAAAAAGAGTATCTTTAAGGCATGAAAAAATTAATTTTAATCCTTACCATTTTGTTGGCATCACTTACCATAAATGCTCAAAAAAAAGATAAAACATATAAAGTTATAGCTTCTTGTGGTTCGTGTCAACTTGATATGAATTCTGAAACAGGTTGTGCATTAGCCATACAATGTGGCGGAAAAAAATATTGGGTTGATGGAACAGGGATAGGCGATCATGGTAATGAACATGCCGCAAATGGATTTTGCGAGGCAACAAGAAAAGCTGAAGTAAAAGGAACATTTGAAGGAAATCGATTTATCGCAACTTCTTTTACATTAATCTCCGACAAAAGTAGAAAAAATAAATTTGAAGATTAAGTTAATTTTTTTTTAGCAGCATCATTTTTAAGGGTATTAATTTGTTTAACTTGCTCTAAATTTATAGATTTTGCCTTGGCATCAAGTGTCCAGTCGTAAAGTTCTATTGTGTAGTTATTCATGGATACTATTTTTTTCAGCAATTAATTACCTAATTTTTGTTAGTTTCATATAAATATATAACATTATGAGTAAACAAGATTTAATTGCGGCAATAGAATCTAGATTAGATACTATAGAAGGGTTGTTAGATGAGCTTGAAGATAATCAAGTTAAGGTAGAACCATTCAGGGATTCTTTGGGTAAGGTATGGAATGAATGGGAAAAGTTGTCAGACTAAAAGTTTAAATTAAAAACTAATTATCTAAATGGAAAAGCTAATAAAAGGACTAATGAATGCAATTATGAAAGTGGCCATTGTTTTGGCTATACTATTCATTTTCATAGCTGGTATGTCAGGTATTTATAGATTAGGGAATATCTCTTGGAAAAAACACTTCATGGCTTGGGCATTCTTTTTAATCGCTTTTTGGGTTATTGACTTTAGCGTACCGATTACTGCTCAAGTATGGACCATAGTAATAGTTAGTTTAAGTAGTAAATGTCTTGTTTATCTCTTTAATAGATTTGGAATATATGAAACGTTTAATAACGATTCTACCACCATACATGGTGACATCAAGAGCAAAGAGTGGTTTTTTGGTCTGTTTACCTCACCGCTAATACTCGCTTTTATTATAATTGGAGCATTAATGTGGGATAGTAGTGTTGATCCTTTAAATAATGATGGCCTAGAAGTAACCATATCATCACTAATTGGATATTTACTATTAACAATAGGTGTAGGATTACCCTTTCTAGGATTTGTTTTTCGTTTTGTAATTTCTGAAAAAGGAGAAATTTAAAGTACTCGTTTTTAATATGAACAATATAATTTTAAATTCACTTTTTTAATGAGATGAATGATGACCGTTTGGATGTGAGCTGCTATAATATTTTTTAGTTGCTGATAAATACATGGTTTTATCATCAGCATATTTCACGGCTTCCTCAATTTCACAGTTTGCATAAAATTGTTTTGTTTTTAAAATATAATATTGTCTGTTCATTTTTTAATAATTTCACTCTGTAATACAATACATTTTAAAAGGTTGATTTTATTAATTATTTATTTAACCTCCATCACTAGATACTTAGAAGAAGCCCAAAAATATTCTGAGTCAACAATAACTAGTTTTCGCATCCCTTCTTCTCCTTCAAGTCTGTACGACTCTGTTGGATGGTTTGAAATCAGCTTAACAGCATCACCCGTTATGTCAATTGTTTTAATAATACTAATATCAATTTGAGTAAAGTAGTCTTTATTAAAATTTTGAGATAATTGAGCTGTTTTACCAATACCAATAAAACCACCCTTTTTAGAGATTACACCTTGTTCTTTTAGTTCTTTTGAAGATCCATAACAGTAATAAGCTGTATTCAGTATATCTTCTTTATTTACAAGTTCTTCTAATCTATTATTATACTCATCAAACATAACTACTAACTGCTTGTTTGCCTCAGCTAATTGAGAATGAAGTGTTGCAATTTCACCGTCCTTTAATTCCATTTGTTTTACCAAATTTTCAATCATCGTTTCTAACTCTATTATTTTTAGATTAGATTCTTTTGCTGATCTTCTAAATTTTGACTGAAGAGCAGCCATTTTTTCTTTATTATCTATAAGTAAATTGTTAATTAAATCAATGTCTCCAATAATATCATCTTTCATACTATTGCTCATCTCCATATTACCTTTATCAAAAAGTGCTGTAATAATATTTTCCCGTTCTTTTATTGTTGATAGATTGGCTTGAATTTCATTCATAGAAGACATAAAATCTATGATAAGTTCTTCTTTACCTTCTAAACTTCCATTTACTTCAATTTTATCAGCTTCTAGATCAGCTATTTTTTGCTCTAACTCATCTGTATTGCATGCAAAAAACAATGTAACTAAACTTAACAATAATGTTACTTTTAAAAAATTTGATAGTACTAATTGAAATTGAGATCTCATAAGAATTGTTTTTCGATTGATTAAATAATAATTTTTTCATCCTAAAAAACAGAATCCTTATATTTGAGTTTAAAAACCTGTCCTATGCAAATTAAACGAATATTTTTAGGAATAGTTGTCGCTTTAACATTAAATTCTTGTCTGAATACAATTGATGGAAATGAAGATGTGAAAAATGAAACGAGAGCTGTTTCTAGTTTTAGTAAAATTCATATTTCTGGTGGTTTTAAAGTATTACTTAATCAAGGAAATGCCGAAAAATTAGAGCTTGAAGTGGATGAAAACCTAATGGAATTTATTGAAACTGAAGTAAAAGAAAATACACTTTATATTTCTTCTAAAAAGCCAATTGGTAATGCTAAGTCATTACGGGTATACATCACTTCAGTTAATGTAGATGAAATTGAAGCTTCAGGCGCAATTGAGCTGAAAAATAAAGGAACTTACTATGCTGATAATTTAGATATATCTATTAGCGGTGCAGCTGACATTGATCTTGATTTAGATATAGAAAATTTAACTATGGAGATGAGTGGTGCAAGCGAAACCGATTTATCAGGCCTTGCCAATAATTTTGAAATTAAAATTTCTGGTGCTGGTGATTTAGATGCTAAAAAATTAAAAACCAGAAATACCAGTATTGATATTTCTGGTGCAGGTAGTGCCATCGTTTATGCTAAGAAAACACTTAACATAGAGGTTTCTGGCGCAGGGAGTGTAAAATACAAAGGAAATCCGAAAGTTGAAAAAAGTATAAACGGAGCTGGTTCTGTAACAGAAATTTAATTTACACGTGGACAAACTTTTGAAAATTTATAATCAAGTTAACCAATTTGGTTTAGAGAACGATTTAGAATTAAGCATCATAAAACCTGGTGAAATCGTTTACACAATGAAAGTGGTAAAAAAACACTTAGCTACTCCTACTGCAATACATGGAGGTATGCTTGCCGCAATGATGGATGGAGTAATTGGTGTTTCGGCATTAACCGCAGTTGCATCAGAACAAAAATTAGTAGCAACTATAGAATTTAAAATCAACTATTTTAAACCAGCTTTTTTAGGAGACATTCTCACCGGAAAAGGAAAAGTAGACCACAAAGGCAATAGAATAATTCATGCTTCAGGAGAAATATACAATCAAAAAAATGAGCTTATTGCTAAAGCTTTAGGAACGTTAAATACCTATCCCATTGAGAAAAGCGATTTAGCAGCATATTTTAAAGACGCTATCCAATCTTTATAAAAAATTAATACGAATCGAAATTTCTGTTGTTTTAGCAATACCTGTTAACGCTCTAAAAAAAAGAATAAATCAGCAGAAAAGAGTTTCTTTAGGTCTATACCAAACTCGCTAATTGTTCTTCTAACACTTAAAAGTGTTATTTTATCCAAACACCTAAAGTTAATGTAATCATGTTACTCTTAACATCTGATCCAGTATCATCAATACTAGTCAATCCATAATTGTAACGAACAGATGTATGCACTTTCAACACATCTAATCCAAATCCAACAACAGCAGATAGATCACTAGATTTCAATTGATCTTTTACATCTGTGCCAGCAAATTTTCCGCTAATCAACATAGAATACTGTCCTCCTAATTGAAAACTTAACACTTTAGCCATATATATTTTCACTACAACAGGCACATCAATATAAGACAACTTATAGTCTGCTGCTGGAAATGTTGGGTCAAAATTAACCGAAGCTCCTTTAGTTGAGAACAAAATATCTGCTTCAAAACCAAGTTTGACTGGCAATTTAATCTCCACCATAAAACCTCCATTAAAACCTAACCTACTATCAGTATTTGAAACGTCTGAGCCTCCGAAATTAGACATATTAAGACCTCCTCCTACACCAAGTTTAAACTGTGCGTTTGCAGAAAATGCAGTCATTACTAATACAATTAACAATACTCTTTTAAAAATTTTCATTTTATCTATTTTTTAATTATTTATTTAAAGTAGATTCAACTAGCTAATCTAAAATTTTAATTTCTAGATTAAAGCTAGTAAAAAATAGCTTCTTCAAGAGTTTTATATCACAAATTTTTAGCTTTCCCGGGAATTTTTCACTAAAAAACTTGCTTTAGTATTTTAATCTAGGAAACTAAACTAGCCAATTGCTCTTCTAAAACTTTAATTTTTGCTTCAGCATCTGCTTTTTTCTTTTGTTCAGCAGCAACAACTTGTTCTGGTGCTCCAGCAACAAAACGTTCGTTAGAAAGCTTCTTGTTTACAATATTTAGAGAACCTTTAGCGTATTCTAAATCAGTTTTAATTTTTTCAATTTCAGCTTCAACATTAACACTTCCTTCCATCGGAATAAAATATTCATTCGATTTTACAACAAAAGAAAAAGCTCCTTCAACCTTATCATCAACATAAGTTAAATCAGATAAGTTAGTCAGTTTAGTAATAATAGTATCTAATGAATCATTAATGGCTTCATTCTTCTTTACCATTAATGCTATCTGATCTTTATTAGGAATGTTCTTTGATTTACGTAACGTCCTAATTTCAGAAATTACATTGTTTGTATAATCAAAGTCTTTTAATAGTGTTTCGTTTACCTCAACAGATTTCGGGTAATCCAATAACATAATCGTATCTCCTTCTTTTCTGTCTTCCATATTTTGCCATAACTCTTCAGTTACAAATGGCATAAACGGATGTAACATTTTCAATAATTCTTCAAAATAAGCAATTGTTATTTTTAACGTAGCTGCATCAATTGGTTTTTGATACGCAGGTTTAACACATTCTAAATAAGAAGAACAGAAGTCGTTCCATACTAATTTGTAGGTACTCATTAAAGAATCAGACAACCTGTATTTTGTAAAGTTATCGTTTACAGAAACCAGGCTTTCACTCATTTTAGAGCTAAACCAATCAATAGAAATTTTTGCACTTTCTGGTTGTTCTAAACTTTCATCAACTTCCCAACCTTTAACTAATCTAAAGGCATTCCAAATCTTATTAGAAAATTTACTTCCTTGTTCTAATAATGTTTCATCAAACAATAAATCATTACCAGCAGCAGCACAACTCAACATCCCAAAACGAACACTATCCGCTCCGTATTGATCAATCAATCCTAAAGCATCAGGAGAGTTTCCTAATGATTTACTCATCTTTCTTTTTTGCTTATCTCTTACCATACCAGTAAAATAAACATCCTTAAATGGTTGCTCATTTTTAAACTCGTAACCAGCAAAAATCATACGTGCTACCCAAAAGAAAATAATATCCCAACCAGTAACTAAAACGTTTGTAGGGTAATAATATTCAAATTCAGTTTTGTCTTCTCCAAATCCATCAAAAACAGATATTGGCCATAACCATGAAGAGAACCAAGTATCTAAAACATCTTCATCTTGTCTTAAATCTGAAAGTTGTAAATCGTTGTTTCCAGATTCAGTTTTAGCTAATTCTAAAGCCTCTTCTATCGTTTCAGCAATTACATAATCATTCGCTTCATTATAGTAATAAGCCGGAATTTGCTGTCCCCACCATAACTGACGAGAAATTGGCCATTCTCTAATATTATCTAACCAATGCTTATACGTATTCTTGTATTTAGCAGGATAAAACTGAATGTTGTCATTCATTACGTTTTCCATTGCAGGCTTAACAATTTCATCCATCTTAACATACCATTGTAAAGATAGTTTTGGCTCTACAACTGTGTCTGGATTTCTTTCTGAATAACCAACATTGTTGGTCATCTCTTCTTCTTTAATTAAAAGACCTTGCTCTTTCAATAATTTTGCAACTTTCTTACGCACTACAAATCTGTCTTCTCCAACAAAAACTTGTCCTGCTTCGCTTATTGTTCCATCATCATTAAACGTATCTATAATCTCCAAATTATGACGTTTCCCAATATCGTAATCATTCAGATCATGTGCAGGTGTTACTTTCAACATCCCTGTTCCAAATTCTAAATCAATATAATCATCCACAATAATTGGAATCTCACGATTTACCATAGGAACAATTACTTTCTTTCCGTGTAAATGCGTGTAACGCTCATCTTTCGGGTGCACACAAATTGCAGCATCTCCCATTATTGTTTCTGGTCGAGTAGTTGCAATTGTAACGTACTCATCAGAATCAACTAATTTATAATTAATGTGACATAATTTTGATTGAACATCTTTTCGAATTACTTCTTCATTAGATAAAGTAGTCTGAGCTTTTGTATCCCAGTTTACAATTTTCCAATCTTTATAGATATATCCTTTTTTGTTTAATTCAATAAAAGATTTTAGTACCGCATCAGATAATTTAGGTTCCATTGTGAATCGAGTTCTATCCCAATCACAACTTGCTCCTAATCTTTTTAATTGCTCTAATATAATCCCTCCATACTTATCTTTCCATTCGAAAGTATGTTCTAAAAACTTCTCTCTACCAATATCGTGTTTACTAATTCCTTGTTCTCTTAATAAGTTTACAACTTTACTCTCTGTTGCAATAGAAGCATGATCCGTACCAGGAACCCAACAAGCGTTGTATCCCATCATTCGTGCTCTACGAATTAGAACATCTTGTATTGTATTGTTTAACATATGCCCCATGTGTAGCACTCCTGTTACATTTGGTGGCGGAATAACGATAGTATATGCTTCTCTCTCATCTGGTTTTGAACTAAAAAAGTCATTTTCCATCCAGTATTTATACCATTTATCTTCAATGGCTTTCGGATTATATTTACTATCGATATTCATATTAAATCTATTTTTCTGTAAGGATGCAAAGATAGGCTATTGTTTAAGAATCAGGAAACTCTTTCACACAAATCTAAACTGGCATAATTTTGGTTTTAGGTTTGGATATAATGTTTAGAATTCTTTGTTAAAGAAGTGTTAACAGAAGACTGAAATTCAAATTAATCGGTACGTTTGTATCAATATTAGGAACTAAATAAAATTATTATGAAAAAAGTGTTATTTACGTTTGGATTATTAGCTTTTATTGCTGGTGGAATTAATGCTCAAGTAGCTACAAATCCAACTGCAGTTATAAAGGTTCAGAACCCAAACACAGCTAAAATGACTTTTGAATCGGAAGTTGTTGACTACGGTACTATTGAACAAGGTGCTGATGGTGTAAGAGAATTTAAATTTACAAACAATGGTAAAGAACCGTTGATAATATCTAACGCTAGAGGTAGCTGTGGATGTACTGTTCCAACTTGGCCAAAGAATCCTATTAAGCCAGGAGAAAGTTCAGTAATTAAAGTTAAGTATGACACAAAGAGATTAGGTGCTATTAATAAATCGGTTACAATTACTTCTAACGCAGAAAATGCTACTAAAGTAATTCGTATTAAAGGTAAAATTATTGCTCCTCAAACTTCTCCTGTAAAGGAAGTTGTTGGTTCTCCAGTGGCGAATTAATAAAAAATTAAGTTAGTTGAAAAATCAATTTTTCAAAATATTTATAAGCTTGCTACTAATTTTAGTAGCAAGCTTTTCTTTTGGGCAAAACTCTAACGATATCACGTTTGAAAAAACGACTCAAAAATTTATGCGTGTTGACGAAGGTCATCGAATAATGCTAAACTACCCTTTTACATATAAAGGAAATATTCCTCTACACATTTTAGAACCAAAAGTTGACTGCTCTTGCATAGAAATAATTTACCCAAAAGGCACAATCAAACCGAATTCTACCCACATCATAACAATAAAGTTTAATACTACAGATAAAATTGGCTGGCAAGAAAGACATGTCATTATCCAATTTATTTCTCACACTAAAGGCTCAAGTACTTTAGACCAGAAGCTCACTTTTAAAGGTGCCGTAAAAGCAAGTAAAGCTACCAAAGCAGCCTACAAGTTAAGCAAGTCTAAATAAAAAAAATCCTCCTCTATTTTACAGAAAATATTTTTACAATAAACCCTCATTACATTCCAAAATGTAACCGAATTGTCATTAGTTTTGTCCTCAATGAAAAAAGAAATAGGATTTAAAGAATTTGTTGCATTGATGGCAATGATGATTGCATTAACTGCATTATCAATTGATGCAATGCTTCCTGCATTAACAAACATTGGTTCTGATTTAGGCGTAACAGCTCCAAATAACAATCAATTAATTATTTCAATCTTATTTTTAGGATTAGCTATTGGTCAATTATTTTATGGCCCATTATCTGATAATGTTGGAAGAAAACCTGCCGTTTATTTTGGCTTATTCATTTTCGGAATTGGTTGTATCATATCCATGTTCTCAAAAGATCTTACTACAATGTTAGTCGGGAGATGCTTGCAAGGAATTGGACTATCTGGTCCGAGAGTAGTAACCATTGCAATTATTAGAGATTTATATAAGGGTGAACGAATGGCGCAAGTGATGTCGTTTGTACTAGCCGTATTTATTGCAGTTCCAGCTATAGCTCCTGCAATTGGACAAGGAGTTCTATACATTGCAGATTGGCGAATTATTTTTGTTGTTCTTCTCTCCTTAGGCACAATTGCTTTTATATGGTTTTATCTCAGACAGGAAGAAACGTTAACAAAGGAAAATCGAATGAAGTTCTCCTTTACCAACCTTGAAAAAAAACTAAAAGAGATTATTACTATTAGATCAACAATTGCCTACACATTAGCTGCCGGATTTATTTCAAGTGCTTTTGTAGGTTTTTTAAACTCATCACAACAAGTATTTCAAATTCAATTTGGCTTAGGAGAGCGATTCCCCATATATTTTGCTGCCATAGCGCTTAGTGTCGGTTTGGCATCTTTTGTTAATGGTAAAATGGTAATACGTTATGGAATGCAAAAAATGGTTAGATCTTCAGCGTTATCTATTGTAGTTATATCCATTATATTTTATGGATTAATCAATACAGTGATCGTTAACCCATCATTAACCTTCTTTATGATGTACTTATTATCTACCGTATTTTTTGTAGGAATTTTGTTTGGAAATTTAAACTCCATGGCTATGGAACCTTTAGGGCATATGGCAGGTATTGGAGCTGCAATTGTAGGATCTGTTTCCACCTTTATATCTGTGCCATTTGGTACTTATATAGGTATGCAATACAATGGAACTGTAGAGCCTATGGTTATGGGTTTTTTAGTATTTGGAAGTCTTACAGCGCTTTCAATATTTTTCACAAAAGGAAAAAAGTTTACTACACTCAGTTAGTCATGTAAATACCTTACATTTTTTTTTTAAAATAATATTTCGGTTTAATAGAGAAGCCCTGTTCATTTAAGTGTTTTGAGAAACAAGAAAAAGCTCAAAAGAAAACTAAACTAGAGGAGTATCGTCCATAGATTTAGAATCTAACGAATCTCTTAATCCATTACCAACCAGAACAAACGCCAGTACCATTAATATAATAGCAACACCTGGTAATACTGCCAAATATGCTTTACCGGTAATTAAATACCCTTTATGCTCAGCAATAATTTTACCCCATGTTGCTTGCGGAGGTTGTGCGCCAAAACCTAAGAAACTCAACCCCGCCTCTATTAAAATAGCTGCAGCAAAATTAATAGCAGAAATAACAATTACTGGTCCTAGTACGTTTGGTATAATGTGTTTAAATATGATTCGAGCATTAGAAAACCCAAGTGCCTTCCCTGCTTCAACAAACTCTTTTTCTCTCAAACTCAACATTTGCCCTCTTACTACTCTAGCGACCTCTACCCACATGGTTAAACCAACGGCTATAAACACTTGCCATGTTCCTTTACCTAATGCCATTGTAATTGCAATAACTAACAATAATGTAGGAATTGACCATACTACATTAATAAACCACATGATTAAATCATCTACCCAACCTCTAAAGTATCCTGAAATTGCACCTAATGTTATTCCGATAACGATAGATATAAAGACTGAAATAAACCCAACAAAAAGTGAAATCCACGTTCCTGCCATTAATCGGCTTAACATATCTCTTCCGTATTTATCTGTTCCTAAATAATAAGTTTTAGAAACGATATTGTTCTCTTTAACTTGAGCTACAAGAACTTCAATAGCAATGTGTTTCTTTACTTTATCTTCCGTATAAAAATCAACAAATCCATTGTCTGTTGTTATTTCAGCATTAAAATCTAAGGCATAAACAACATCAGCTAAATTGTATTTAACCATTTGTCCGTTGTTAATCTCACCTCCAGTGTATTTCTCTGCAATTAAATTTTCGCCTTCAAAACTATAGTCATAAATAGGAACTGCTGTAAAAGCATGTTCTTCTCCACGAGTAACATATTGCCACAGACTAATTTCTTTAGGTTTCTGATTTTTCTTTATATGTAATAGATTAACCGAAAAACAAGGTGTTTTTGTTGTAATCTCTAATACTTGATCATTTGAATATGGTGTTCCGTCAGGTCGAATAAGAGGCCCCATTAGTGCAATAAAAATGGCAAAAAAGATTACTCCTAAGCCGAACATAGAAAGCTTGTTCTTTTTTAATCGATACCACGCAATTTGCGATAGTGATTTGGATGCTATGTCGTTATGTTCTTTCGCCATTAGTATTTTCTTCCTTTCCATTCAAACTTAAGTGAAATTGAAGCTATCCAAACTATTATTACATAAATGGGATAGATAAATTGCACTGGAACAAAATAAAACAATGTGCTTTTTCTCTTAAAAAAACTCGCAATCAAAAATAGTAATATAAAATCAGCCAACCATTTAGTAAGCAATAAGATTAAAAAGGTTAAGCGATCATTTTCGACAAACAATAATCCTAAGTAGATAAACAACAATAAAATATTTTGAATTAACACCAATCCACTAAATAGTAGCAAAATTTTATCCTTATAAAATTTAGATTTTGAGGCCCATCTTACCCGTTGATTCAAAAAACTTGAAAGAGTAGGTTCGGGTTTCGTTTCCACAATAAAATCGTTCGATAGTAGCCCTTCTATTTTCTGATTTTGAAATTTGAATCTCTCTAGTAGAAATATATCATCACCAGAAGGTGTATTATAAGAATCGAATCCATCAACAGTATTATAAGAAGTTACTGAATACGATAGATTCGCTGCATTATTTAAAATAGGTTTATTAAAGCCTAATGCTCCAAATTCAATTCCTTGCAACGCCAACATATCCAATATTTGAAAAGCAGCTAAAAACCCAGGCATTTTAAGAAACATTACTGGTCCTAACAACATAGAATTGTTACCTGTAAAATATAAACTAATGTTTTGTAACCAGTTTACTGGTAAAACACAATCAGCATCAGTAGTCGCAATTATAGTATAACTTGCTAAATTAATTCCATGTTTTAATGCAGCCTTTTTAGTTTCGGTATTCGTTAAGGCAGTTAATCGAATATTAATATCTGTACTAGCTATAAAGCTTTCTACAATTTGAAATGACTTATCTGTAGAGTGATCATTAACCAAAATAACTTCATAAGAACTTCTTTCGAAATTTTGTTTCTGAAGAGATGCTAAACATTTAAACAGGTTATCTTCTTCATTTCTAAAAGGTATAATCACCGAAATTTTAGAAGACTTATCTTCTTTACCAACAATTCTATTCTTTCCTTTTATTTTATTAAAGCCTACAATTACCCATACCATAGCAATAACATAGATCATAGTAATTAAAGACAATATGGTAATTCCGTAAATCACTTATCTCTTAATAGTTTTAATTCTTTTAAATCGTACAACCCAAGTATAGCGGGAATAGCAACATTAATTAACCACAACACGATAGATGCTAAAATGATTTGAATATCTAAGTCTGAAACAATACCAAACACAAATAAAGCAACAGAACCTCTTACTCCAATTTCCGAAATTAAAATAGTTGGTATTGATGAAGCTACTAAAAAACAAACAGGGATTAAGAAAAGCTCCGTTACAGTTCCTAATTCAATTCCAAAAGCTTTTAATACGAGCCAGTACTGTATAAAGAAAACAAAATACCTTAGTAAGCTATACGTTAAAAGGATAAAAAGCTCCTTAAAACTAATATCCATTAAGGCCTTAATTAACTTTTCATTTTTCAATACTTTTATTTCTTGGAATAATGGAGCTAGCTTTTTCATATTAAAATAAAGCAAGAGTAATATTACCAAACCGACTACAATAAGGATATTTAAAAATAAGGAATCTAAACCTAATTGAAAATATTCTTGAGTTAGCATTAATCCTAAACCTCCCATTAAAAAAGTAATCACAACTTGACTAAAACTAGAAGCAATCGTTTTTAAGATAATCTCTTTAAATGAATCACTCTTTAAGAGTGCTGCTCTTGCCGGAATTTCACCAATCCTATTTGGAGTAAGTAAACCTATATTTATACCCGTAAAAGTTAACCTTAAGGCTTTAATAAAACTTATATTATGAATTTCTTGAATAGCAAAACGCCATTTCAAGGCTTCAACACCCCAATTTAAAAAGAGTAAAATCATTGTCATAATCAAGAAACTAAAATTCAGATCATTAAACTTGATTTCATTCAAATTACCAATAAAATCAGAACTGAATTTTGTATAGATAAACCAAACTGCTACAGCTCCAATTACAAACCTGAATAGTAAATTGATATATTTGTATAGTATTGAGTTTTTCAAACAAATTATAATAGTGACTAAAGATAAAATAATATTAGGAATTGACCCCGGAACTAACATGATGGGTTTTGGAATTATTCATATTATAGATAATAAAATGAATCTAATCGCAATGGGGTCAATAGACTTAAGCAAATTAGGTGATCATTATTTAAAATTAAAAAATATATTTGACCGAACTGAATATCTCATTCGTGAATACAAACCTGACGAATTAGCTATTGAAGCACAGTTTTTAGGCAAGAATCCACAATCAATGTTAAAGCTTGGTAGAGCTCAAGGAGTTTCAATGGCAGCAGCTTTGTCTAAAGATATTCCTGTAACTGAATATGCTCCAAAAAAAATTAAACAATCGGTTACGGGAAGCGGTAACGCATCAAAAGAACAAGTGGCAGGAATGTTAAAAAACATTTTAAAACTAAAGACTCTACCAAAGCATTTAGATGCTACTGATGCTTTAGCTGTAGCTGTTTGTCATTATTATCAAGGAGGAAATCCAGTATCTGAAAAATCTTATTCAGGATGGGATGCTTTTGTTAAAGCTAATCCTAAACGAACTAAATCTTAAATGATAGAGCAAAATTAAACTATATTACTTTTGTGAAAGTATTTTATTGTGAATTTCAATAAATACGCTTTCCTCTAATTTTAATTTTGATCGAGAAAAGTTGATATCTTCTAAAGTATTTAAAGGAACTAAGTGAATGTGTGCATGTGGTACTTCTAATCCAATAACGGCAACACCAACTCTTTTACAATCAATAGCTAAATTTACTTTAGCAGCTATTTTTTTTGCAAAAGAAAATAAACGGGTATAAGTATCATCATCCAAATCAAATATATAATCAACTTGCTTTTTAGGTATAACTAATGTATGACCTTTAGCCAAAGGGAAAACATCTAAAAAAGCTATAAACTCATCATTCTCAGCTATTATATAAGCAGGAATTTCTCTATTAATGATTTTGGTGAATATAGAATCCATTATCTAGAAATTTCTACTATTTCAAATTTCAAAATTCCAGTAGGAACTTTAATTTCAGCAATATCTCCAACTGAAGTTCCAAGTAAACCTTCACCAATAGGAGAATCAACTGAGATTTTCTTAAGCTTTAAATCGGCTTCTTTTTCAGAAACCAACGTATATTCCATTATAGCTCCATTTGCTATATTTTTAATTTTAACTATTGATAAAATTAAGGCCTTAGACATATCCAATTGTGATTCATCTACAATTCGTGCGCTAGATAATGCCGTTTCTAATTTTGAAATCTTAAGTTCTAATAACCCTTGAGCTTCTTTTGCTGCATCATACTCAGCATTCTCTGAAAGATCTCCTTTATCTCTAGCTTCAGCAATTTGAGCGGTGATGCTCCCTCTTTCAACATTTTTCATTTGATCTAACTCATCATTGAGTTTTTTAAGACCTTCCTCTGTATAGTAATTAACTTGTGACATAGTTTTGTTGTCTATTTATTAAAGCGAAAAAGAGAACTCTTATCAAAGAGTTCTCTTAATTAATCATAATATGTATTTCTTCTATAAGTTTAAACGGATACCGATACTATGTGTTCCTGAAAAATTCTCAGTCATTTCATAAGCATAGTTAAATCCTAATGTAGTTCCTTTCTTTCCCATTGGAGCAACAAATGATGCTCCAAAAGTAGCCCCTTTATTAGCCAAAGTTCTTTTTTCTGAATCAAACCAAGTTCCTTGTTCTAAAACATAACCTGCTCTTAATAAAAACATTTTTCTAAACGAATACTCAGCACCAATTCTATACTGATCTTTTGTAAAAGAATTAGATGTAAAATTAATTGCTCCAGTAATCATGTGATCAGCAGTTATTTGTTTACTTGTTGTGTCCATCTTTGGTGAAATATAAAAATCATACGATACACCAATATTAAGTAATGATGGAAGTTGATATTCAGCTGATCTATGATTCTGAGTTGACGAAATATTATTCCCCGTATTATCATTCGTTTCAACAAAAGATAAACCATCACCTGATCCTTTCATTGTTGGCCCAACATTTTTCAATGCAATTCCAAACTTAATTTCATCATTTTCACCAGCAACATATCTAATACCAGCATCAAAAGCATATCCTCTACTAGATACATTTGCAATAGACTCACTTATAATTCTTACAGCTAGACCACCTGAAATACTATTTGAAAATGTTTTTGCAAACCCAATATCCATAACCGTATATTTAGGTGAAAAAGTACCTATCCCTCCTTCAGGAATATCTTCAGTTGTAATAGCAACATCCCCAAAATCCATAGACATAACAGATAAACCTAAAACTGCAGTCTCCCCAACTCTTTGAGAAAGACCAAAAGTGTTAATTCCGATATTACTACCGACTAAATATCTTTTATGGTTTAATAATAATTCCGTTTTCTTAGTAAATGCTAAACCAGCAATATTTAATGACATAGCTTCTAACCCAATAGCAGAAGCAGTATTTGCTCCTCCCCAACCAACACTGTTAGTCCAAGGATTAATCAAAAGTTGAGATGCTCCTGCTTCTCCAGCTCTATCTTCGTTGCCACCAATTACATTAAACGAGTAAGAGGTAGTTATTGCTAGTATTATTAATTTAATTTTTTTCATAGTATAAGATATAATGTAATACTTATTTTAAAATCCGTTTAAGTCAGTAGGTTTCATTACCCCATACCATTTCAGCGTTCGTTCTCCTACATCTGGAACCAATACATGCATTAAGTAAACTCCACTTGCTATTGGTACATCTACATGGTTTGTTAAATCCCAATCCAAGCTCGTACTCGAATCTGATTTCTGGAACCTTCTAATCAATGTTCCATTTACATTGTAGATAGATATCGTACAACTCTCTGGTAAATTTGTAAGCTTTATTCTTCTGTCTAATTTACCTGTCTCATACTCTGAATATGCAAAGTATGGATTCGGCACTACATTTATTAGTGCTAAAGCAGAATCTGCAGATAAGCTATTCCCTATCTCAGCCTCCATCCCTGACATATCAAACTCATACAATGGTAATGTTTGATTAAATGTTGAGGATGTTGCAAAATTCTCGTATGAACGATCTACTCGTAATTTTACTGTCGCTTTTGTTGACAACAACGTTGACCCTTCATTTAACATTGGGACTCCTGCCCATACACAAGTACTCATAGCTGAAGCTTTATTTACTGCGCCAAAACCATCAAATGCTTTTTTCAACTCTTCAGACTCATCATACGATGGGTAACCTTCGCCTAAAATCCCTTTCCCTTTTCTAAAGACATATACATAATGCTTTCCTCCCATTACCAATTCATCCAATATACCTGCTGTATTATTTGATGTTGGATTCCACAACATATCTCGCCCATTCTCTCCTGCTAACCAACTATCTTCAGCAAATGCAATATTTAATCGCTCTCCTGTTTCTAAATTAATAGCATAACCTGGAAACCAACCCATTCCTGTTCCTGAACCATCTTCATTCCCATTTTTATCAACACTATTAGATTTCCTTAATTCTAAATGCTTCGCTCCACTTCCGATTGGCTCAGATAAAGCTTGACTTAATTGTGCCTCTAATACCATTGATCTAGTCCATTTACTCTTGTCACTCGTAAATACGATGTCTACTGACGGTACATCTGACAA
>Ga0307996_1000007_pt1 | contig 62527 bp, 67 predicted proteins | sample Davwhametageno35_FD_203143 | JGI IMG/M metagenome (GOLD analysis project Ga0307996, IMG submission 203143) | Marine microbial communities from Davis Island wharf, Antarctic Ocean - #35 | ecosystem: Environmental > Aquatic > Marine > Unclassified | place: Antarctic Ocean: Davis Island wharf...
TAAAAAAATTTGATTAAGTTATATAACTTAATCAAAAAATTCTCAATTGACCCATAAATGAATTCAATAAGAGTTAACGGTAATTTTCGTTATTTTGAAATTTTAATTAATTCATTAAATGTTGGCGTATCTAAAACAGCAAGTTGAGCTAACATTTTTCGATTTAATTCAATATTTGACTTTTTAAAGTTATGAATTACTCGACTATAAGTTAATCCATTAACACGTGATGCAGCATTAATACGAGTAATCCAAAGACGTCGGAACACACGTTTCTTTTGCTTTCGACCTACGTACGAATATCGTAATGCTTTCATTACTTGTTGATTTGCCACTCTAAAAAGACGTGAATGAGCACCTCTGTACCCTTTCGCTAATTGTAAAATCTTTTTGCGACGTTTTCGAGCGACGTTTCCTCGTTTGACTCTAACCATTTTTAATTTTAATAAGGTAACATTAATTTAATAGCTCTACTATCACTAGTAGTAACACAGATAGTTTGTGATAATCTTCTTTTTTGAGTATTTGATTTTTTTCGTAAAAGATGACCTTTATAAGCATGGCGACGTAAAAAATTACCAGCGCCTGTCTTTTTATAACGTTTTGCTGCAGCTTTTCGAGTTTTTAATTTAGGCATAAAATTTTGAATTTTTTAAGAAAAGCATAATTATTTTCACTGGATTAAATATACCTAACTAAATTTATATCTATATATTAAAACGATCAAGTGATTAATTATACTTCTAGAATATAGTAAATGATTAAAAATATATTATGGAATTATATTTTTTTTGTCAACAAAGAATAATCACTAGTGCGGGAAACTTTCAAAAATTCTGAGTAAAAATTCTGAATAAAAAATAATGAATAACTTGTTTTGATTTCTCTGAAACAAGTTATTTAATAAGATTATTACTCTTCAATTTGTTCAACAACTTCTTTTAATTCATCTAATGCAAAATTATTTGAATTTGTTCCGGCGTAATTTACACTTTCGAAACGTACTAAAGCAGGATATCTAATTCCACTTTGGTCAACAGTAGCAACCGTTCCGATTTGATTAAACCAATAAGATTCTTTTCGTAAAATTCTAACTTTTGAGCCACGGCTAACCATATCTTTATTTTTATTTAAATTTTTAATATTATTATATACTTTTTACAATATTTTTAACAATAAAAATTTAAACTTATTAAATTTTATTGTTGTTTTCAAAAATTTAACTGTGTTATACTAATTAGTAATATAAAATTAGTATAATAAAAATGAATCGAAATACATTAAGAAATATACTTATCGCAATTATTTTATTTAGCGGAATTAGTGTAGGAGTTAAGAAGTTTAATTTAATGGGCTTTGAAAGTCCTGAAAATATTCGAAATACGGCACAACTAAACCAAAACGTTGTAAGTTCACGAATGACTTATGGTCGTTTTTTAGAATATTTAGAAATGGGATGGGTTAAGCAAGTAGATTTATATGACAATAGTCGTAATGCTATTATTCAAGCCTCAAGTCCTGAGTTAGGAAATCGACCACAAACTATTCGAGTAGAAATTCCAGTAGGTGCATCACAACTAATTCAAAAATTAAAAGAATATAACATTGATTTTGATGCGCATCCAGCAGAAAAAAAGAATCTTTTTGTAAGTATTGCAAGTAATATTTTATTACCGATTATCTTTATTACAGGATTAGTATACTTTTTCCAAAACTCAGAGAATTTTGGTGGTGATAATGCCCAATCTCCTATGAGTTTAGGAAAATCAACGGCTCGATTTGAACGTCGTCCTGATACAGGCGTTGGTTTTGATGATATTGCAGGAATTGATGAAGCAAAAGCTGAATTTGAAGAGATTGTTTCATTTTTAAAAGAACCTGAAAAATACACTGTTGTAGGTGCAAAGATACCAAAAGGTATATTATTAGTTGGACCTCCGGGAACTGGTAAAACTTTATTAGCTAAAGCTATTGCAAATGAAGCGGATGTACCGTTCTTTAGTGTTGCTGGTTCAGAATTCGTAGAAATGTTTATTGGTATTGGTGCAGCAAGAGTTCGTGATTTATTTACGAAAGCTTCTGAAAATGCTCCATGTATTGTCTTTATTGATGAAATTGATGCAGTTGGTCGTGAGCGAGGAGCTGGCGTTGGTGGTGGTAATGATGAGCGAGAACAAACATTAAACCAACTATTAACTGAAATGGATGGTTTTAAAGAAAATAAAGGTGTAATTGTTGTTGGTGCAACTAACCGTGCTGATATTCTAGATGCAGCGTTATTACGTCCCGGTCGATTTGATCGTCAAGTAACTGTAAATTTACCAGACCGTTTAGGACGTGTAGGAATCTTAAAAGTTCATGCTCGAAATAAACCGTTAAGTGATGATGTTTCATTAGTTCAATTAGCAAGCCGAACACCAGGATTTTCAGGTGCAGATTTAGCTAATTTATTAAATGAAGCAGCGATTCTAGCAACTCGCTATAAAAAAACAAGTATTACAAAACAAGAAGTTAATGAAGCAGCTGACCGTATTATTGGTGGTATTGCAGGAACACCGCTTGAAGACACAAAAAACAAACGTTTAATTGCATATCATGAAGTTGGTCATGCTATTACTGGATCAGTATTAAAATCACATGATGAAGTAGAAAAAATTACTTTAGTTCCTCGTGGTGCTGCAAAAGGATTAACATGGTTTACTCCTGCAGAAGACCAAAGTTTATTGTCTCGTTCAGCTTTATTAGCTCGTATTATTGGTACCTTAGGTGGTCGTGCGGCAGAACAGGTTGTATTTGGTGACCCCGAAGTAACAACAGGTGCTAGTAGTGATTTACAACAAGTGACAAATTTAGCTCGTCAAATGGTTACAAGATTTGGTATGTCAAATATTGGACCAATGGCATTGGAAGATGAAAATACTGGTCAAGTATTCTTAGGAGGAAATAAAGATCAAGGTTCAGAATATGCAGAAAATATAGCAGATCGAATTGACGATGAAGTTTGCAAGATTATTAATTACTGTGAACAAAAAGCTATTGAAATTATTTCAGATAACCGAGTAATTATTGACTTAGTTGTTGAACGTTTAATGGATACTGAAACAATGGACGGAGAAGAATTCCGTGAATTATTAAGTACATACACAGTGTTACCGCAAAAAAACGCCCCATACATTTCAAAATTTAATTAAATTGTTTTAATTGTTTTAAAAATTAAACGTAAATATATTGCTATATAGATACTCTAAATATAGAATATACTTAGAATATATATATATATAATAAGATTGAAAAAAACTTTCCAATCTTATTAGTCAAAATTATTTATAATTTACTTTAAGTATTTCAAAACTAGGGAAACACTATGGCAAAAAAAAGTATGATTGAACGCGAAAAAAAGCGTATCAAATTAAATAATAAATACAAAACTAAACGTAAGAATTTATTAAACCAATACCAAACGACTGAAGATTTTAATTTAAAATTAGAAATTCATTCAAAAATACAAAAACTTCCACGAAACAGTGCTAAAATCCGAATCCGTAATAGATGTTGGAAAACAGGACGCCCACGTGGTTACTACCGTGATTTTGGTGTTTCTCGTCACGTTTTACGAGAAATGGCACATCAATGTTTATTACCAGGTGTTACAAAATCGAGTTGGTAATAAATTAAAATTAAACTAAAATTAGATTGATTTATCTTTCAATTTAATTTTAATAGAAATTCTAACACACATCTTTTTAACAAAAGTCTATTCCTTAGAATCAAAAAAGTAGGTAAATTATAATTAAAATTAATTAAGGACGTATAACATGATCTATGATTCGCAAGTTTATACTGCATTAGTAATTGCTGTTGTTGCAAGTGTTTTAGCAATTCGCTTAGGTTCAACACTTTATAACTAAAACGTACGGATAATCAATTTTATCAGAACTATTTGTTTGATAGAACTCTTAAAATTGGTTATTATTAAACATACAAACTTAATTTATACCTCTAGAACGATAACATTTTTAATTAGCGTTATCGTATATTTATTAACTTTAGAAATTTAACCCCAAATTATGGCAGCAAAAGATTTAAAAAAATTTACTAGTCCTGTATTCCCATTTACAGCTATTGTAGGGCAAGAAGAAATGAAATTAGCTTTACAATTGAATGTAATTGATCCAAAAATCGGTGGTGTTATGATTATGGGCGATCGTGGAACAGGTAAATCGACGACTATTCGTGCAATTGCTGATTTATTACCAGAAATTGAAATAGTAAAAGATGATCCATTTAATTCACATAAATCAGATTTAGATTTAATGGGAAATGAAGTAAAGCAAGCAATTCAAAATGGTGAAAGTTTAGAAACAGAGCTTATTAAAATACCAATGGTAGATCTTCCATTAGGTGCAACTGAAGATCGTGTTTGTGGAACAATTGATATTGAAAAAGCTTTAACTGATGGAGTAAAAGCCTTTGAACCAGGTTTATTAGCAAAGGCAAACCGAGGGTTACTTTACGTTGATGAAGTTAATTTACTAGATGATCACTTAGTAGATATTTTACTTGATTCAGCAGCTTCAGGCTGGAATACTGTTGAACGTGAAGGGATTTCAATTCGCCACCCAGCACGATTTGTATTAGTTGGGTCAGGAAACCCAGAAGAAGGTGAATTAAGACCACAATTATTAGATCGTTTTGGAATGCATGCAGAAATCCGAACTGTAAAAGATCCATTATTACGAGTAAAAGTTGTTGAAGAACGTACAGCGTTCGATCAAACACCTCAATTATGGCTTGATAATTATGCAGAACAACAACAAGAATTACGTGATAAAATTGTTGCTGCTCAAAAGTTATTACCAACAGTTGAATTAGAGTATGATTTACGTATTAAAATTTCTGAAGTATGTAGTAAACTAGATGTTGATGGGTTACGTGGTGATATTGTAACAAATCGAGCAGCTAAAGCTTATGCTGCTTACAATAACCGAACGAAAGTAACCTTAGACGATATTTCAACAATTATTACATTATGTTTACGTCACCGTTTACGAAAAGACCCATTAGAGTCTATTGATTCAGGTGATAAAGTATCAAAAGTTTTCAAAGAAGTTTTTGAAATCGAAGACTAATTTATAATAATATTATGCTAAATTTACTTTGGTTACTATTAAGTCTTTTTTTAATTGTAATAATTTTTTTGCGTGCGCCACAAAATAGTGGGTTAGCTAGTTTTGCAACAAAAAGTAGTTTACTAGGGTCACCGAGCTCCGCAGAAAGAACTTTAAATAATTTAACTTTAATTGCAATTGCAGTTTATTTATTACTTGCAGTTCAGTTAAATTTTAATAATCTTTAAACATTAAAGATTATTAAAATTTAACTGAGCACTACTAATTTTTTTTAGATTCATTAAAATATAAATATATAATCGGGACTGACGAGACTCGAACTCGCAACGTCCGCCGTGACAGGGCGGTGCTCTAACCAATTGAACTACAATCCCATAACATGTTGTATACAACTATCTTAAATAAAACTTTCAAATGTGTCAAATTATTCTTTTATCAATAAAGGAGAAACAGGGATTCGAACCCTGGGTACAAAATATTGTACGATAGATTAGCAATCTATTGCTTTCGACCACTCAGCCATTTCTCCTAGAATAATTTAAACGTATTAGTAGATGGCTCTGGTGGGATTTGAACCTACGACCTTGGGCTTATGAGTCCCCTGCTCTAACCACTGAGCTACAGAGCCTTTTACTACTTATATCTAATCATATTATAACATGAAACTTAAGATTCTGGAAAATTTTTTCATTTTTTTATAAAATAATTTGAGAAATAAAAGTAAGAAGCTTTTTGAAAGTACAGTTTCTGTTATATAATAATAAAAATAAAGTCTTAAAAAAAGGATTTGTTATGAATGATTTTTGGGCAAACATTGTTCGCTACCCTCGATTTTTTATTAGTAGTTTAATAGGTTTAATTTTAGTAATACTAACACCTTTTCGGAACTTATTTAAAAACCCGAAATCACGAATATTTTTAATTTTGTTTATTGTTTTATTTTTATTAAGTTTATATCTTATTTTAGTTAATATGGTAGCACTCTAGAAATGTTAATCTAACAATAATGAAAATGGGCCGAGTTGGATTTGAACCAACGTAACGAAACGTAGCGGATTTACAATCCGCCCCCTTTAACCACTCGGGCACCGACCCTTTAATATATGTATACACATAATATAACAAACTATTAAAAATAAAACAACATTAAAAATATTTTATTATATATATATATTGACTTAACTAGTAGATAATATGTATAATAAACTTATACAACATTATGAGTAGTTATTGGGTGATTAACTCAGCGGTAGAGTGTCTGCCTTACAAGCAGAAGGTCACAGGTTCAAATCCTGTATTACCCAAACTTCCAACAAGGGCCTATCGTCTAACGGATTAGGACAGAAACCTTCTAAGTTTCCAATGTAGGTTCGATTCCTACTGGGCCTATAACTTAAATATTTTATATCTTAAATTTTTTAATTACATTTATTTTTCAATTACACGAATCTTTACATAATTTAAAACATCTGAAAAATAGTTCACATAAAAAATAATTTATTTTAATAAATATAAGAATAATTCTGATATAATATCAGAATTATTCTCAATAATGGTTTTACTAATTAAAATTAATTAGTAACGACCACCTTCTGCATTACGTTGAACACTATAGCTTTTAATGCTGTAAGTGATGAAACGACCTGCACCATCAGTACGATCTAAGTAGAAACCTGGTTCGTTAGATGGACGGTTTACGATGAAAGACATTGCACAACTTTCAGTACCGTAGCTTGCGTTAAACGCATTCATACGGATGTAGCCTGGTGCACATGCTTTACGAGCTTCATTTAATTCAAACATTACAGAACCTGAATCCTTAATGTCGAATAATGGTAAACCCCATAATTCCCAGTAACTGTTACGTGGGTGTGGATCATCAGTCCACTCAACGTTCATAGCCCAACCTTTTGCAATACAATAAGCAACCTGTTGTTCGATTTGAGCGTCTGTTAAATCCGGTAAGAAAGAGAAGCAACCTTGTGTAAGTCTCACTATTCAAATACTCCTTTAATGTTTAAAAATTATACGTTTGCAGTTGGTGTTTCAGCGAAATCAGCTGTATCTGTAGAAGTGTAGTTGAAACTAATATCCTTCCATAAATCTAAAGCTGTTTGTAAAGGACCACATGATTTAGCAGCATCACGTAAGATTACAGGACCAACCTGAGGGTTGAAGTAATCTGCACCTTCGTTACGAGCCATAACCATTGCTTCTAAAGCAACACGGTTAGCTGTAGCACCGGCTTGAATACCATCAGGGTGACCAATTGTACCACCACCGAATTGTAATACAACATCATCACCTAAGTAATAAATTAACTGGTGCATTTGACCACAGTGAATACCACCAGAAGCTACTGGCATACACTTACGTAAACTAGCCCAATCCATTTCGAAGAAAATACCAAATGGTAAGTTTACATCTAAAGTTGTTAAACGTAAAACATCGTAGAAACCTTTAATCATTAAAGGATCACCTTCTAATTTACCTACAACTGTACCAGCGTGGATATGATCTACACCAGACATACGCATCCATTTACAGATAACACGGAAGTTAATACCGTGGTTCTTTTGACGAGCGTAAGTTGAGTTACCAGCACGGTGTAAGTGTAAAAGCATGTCGTTATCACGAGCCCATAAAGCGATACTTTGAATCGCAGTATAACCCATAACTAAATCGATCATGATAATTACAGAACCAACTTGCTTAGCATACTCAGAACGTTTGTAAACTTCTTCCATAGTAGCTGCAGTTACGTTCAAGTAAGAACCTTTAACTTCACCAGTAGCAGCAGAAGCACGGTTAATACCTTCCATACAGTATAAGAAACGTTCTCTCCAACGCATAAATGGTTGAGAGTTAATGTTCTCATCATCTTTTAAGAAGTCTAAACCACCTTTTAAACCTTCATAAACTACACGACCGTAGTTCTTACCAGATAAACCTAACTTAGGTTTTACAGTAGCACCTAATAAAGGTACACCATATTTGTTTAAACGTTCACGTTCAACAACGATACCTGTAGCAGGACCTTGGAATGTTTTTAAATATGAGTGAGGAATACGCATATCTTCTAAACGTAAAGCAGCAACTGCTTTAAAACCAAATACGTTACCAATGATAGACGCAGTTAAGTTAGCTAAAGAACCTTCTTCGAATAAATCACATTCATATGCGATAAAAGCAAAGTATTGGTCTGTAGTATTTGGAACTGGATCTACACGGTAAGCTTTAGCACGGTAACGTTCACAAGCTGTTAATAAATCTGTCCAAACAACAGTCCATGTTGCAGTTGAAGATTCACCAGCAACAGCCGCAGCTGCTTCTACTGGATCTACACCGGCTTGTGGTGTGATACGGAATAACGCTAAAACATCAGTATCTTTAACTGAATATGCAGCATCCCAGTAACCCATTTTTGCATATGGAATTACACCAGATTCGTAACGGTCACTTTTAATTCGAGTCCGTTCTGATACAGATTGAGACATGTATTTCTCCTTAAAATAAAAAGGCAATATATAATAGATATAACTAATTTAGAATAATTAGTCCTATGGGTTGAAATCTTAAGAACAACCTTACTAATAATTATAACATGACTTCTGTATTGATTTTATATAGTTTTTTTAGATACACTATAACTTTTTAGAATAAATATATAAAGGATTCTTAATTACTTTAAATCATTTAATAATTCCTTTATAATAGTAATTACAAATCACCTCATTAATAATTTATAAATATAATTTAATTACTTTACTTTGTTTAATTTTATGATTAATCAATCAAATAAAACTCTAAATACTAATATAACTAAATTAGTAAATCAACCATATAAATATGGATTTTCTACAACAATTGAAAAAGACATTATAGAAAAAGGTCTAAATACTGATGTTGTTCGTTTAATTTCACATAAAAAACAAGAACCTGATTTTTTATTACAATTTCGTTTAAAAGCCTTTAAAAAATGGACTAAAATGAGTTGTCCTGAATGGGCTCAATTAAAATTTTCAGAAATTGATTATCAAGATATTATTTATTATTCAGCACCTAAACTGAAAAAAAAATTAAATAGTCTTGATGAAGTTGATCCTGAATTATTAGAAACATTTGAAAAATTAGGTATTTCTCTTACCGAACAAAAACGATTAACAAATGTTGCTGTTGATGCTATTTTTGATAGTGTTTCAATTGGAACAACATTTAAAGAAGAACTTGCAGAAGAAGGCGTTATTTTTTGCTCAATGTCAGAAGCAATTTTAGAATACCAAGAACTTGTTGAAAAATATTTAGGAACTGTTGTTCCAATTGGTGATAATTATTTTTCTGCATTAAATTCTGCAGTTTTTACTGATGGTTCATTTTGTTATATCCCAAAAAACGTTAAATGTCCTTTAGATCTTTCAACTTATTTCCGAATTAATGATCAACAATCTGGTCAATTTGAGCGGACTTTAATTATTGCAGATAATAATAGTCAAGTAAGTTATTTGGAAGGTTGTACAGCACCTCAATATGATAATAATCAATTACATGCTGCAATTGTTGAATTAATTGCTTTTGAAGGTGCAAATATTAAATATTCAACGGTTCAAAATTGGTATGCTGGAAACGAACGTGGTGAAGGTGGTGTTTATAACTTTGTTACCAAACGTGGCTTATGTGCAGGAAAAAATTCAAAAATTTCTTGGACGCAAGTTGAAACTGGTTCGAGTATTACTTGGAAATATCCTAGTTGTTTATTAGTTGGTGATAATGCCCAAGGTGAATTTTACTCAGTCGCTTTGACAAATAATTACCAACAAGCAGATACGGGAACTAAAATGATTCACGTTGGAAAGAAAACTCGAAGTCGAATTGTTTCGAAAGGTATTTCCGCTGGTCATTCTAAAAATACTTACCGTGGATTAGTGAACATTACCAGCAAAGCTTTAGGGTCGCGTAACTATTCGCAGTGTGACTCACTATTAATTGGAAATTTATCTAATGCGAATACTTTTCCAATTATTTCAGTTCAAAATGCTACGAGCAAACTTGAGCATGAAGCTTCAACATCAAAAATTGGTGAAGAACAAATATTCTATTTTTTACAACGAGGAATTTCTGTAGAAAAAGGAATTGAATTAATGATTAGTGGATTTTGTCGTGATGTATTTACCGAACTACCATTAGAATTTGCAGCTGAAGCAGATCGTTTATTAAGTTTAAAATTAGAAGGAAGTGTTGGTTAATGAATAACCCCCCTATTTTAGAAATTAAAGAATTAAAAGTTTCAATTGATACAAATGAAATTTTAAAAAGTTTAAATTTGAAAGTGCATCGAGGTGAAATTCATGCCATTATGGGTCCAAATGGGTCTGGGAAAAGTACATTTTCAAAGGTTTTAGCTGGTCACCCAGCTTATGAGGTTTTAGGAGGTGAAGTATTATTTAAAGGAATTAATATTCTCGATTTAGCTCCTGAAGATCGCTCTCATTTAGGACTTTTTTTAGCTTTTCAATACCCGATTGAAATTCCGGGTGTAAGTAATGAAGACTTTTTACGTCTAGCTTATAATGCAAAACAAACAGCAAGAAATGAGCCAGAAGTGGATCCATTAGAGTTTTTAATGATTATAAATCAAAAATTAGAACTTGTGGATATGTCTCCTACATTTTTAAGTCGAAATGTTAATGAAGGTTTTTCGGGAGGTGAGAAAAAACGAAATGAAATTTTACAAATGATCTTATTAGATTCAGAATTATCAATTTTAGACGAAACTGATTCTGGTTTAGATATTGATGCATTAAAAATTATTTCCAATGGAATTAATACTTTTATGGACGACACGAAAGCTATTATTTTAATTACACATTATCAACGTTTACTTGATTACATTAAACCAGATTTTGTACATGTAATGCAAAATGGTAAAATTATTAAAACGGGGACGGCCGAACTAGCGAAAGAATTAGAAGTAAAAGGGTATGAGTGGTTAAAATAGAGCTTTTTTATAAAAATAAACCCAAAATTGATTAAAAACAGTTATACTATTTAGTGTTCCTGTATATTTTTTAATATTGGGTAATTTACTAAATTAGTTAAATTTTATGTACCCAGATATTTATTATTCAAGTACGTTTACATTATTAGCGGAGGCAGAAGTAGGAAAACATTTTTACTGGAATATTGCTGGTTATCTAGTACATGGACAAGTTTTAGTAGTAATTTGGTTTGTTGTAGCAATTTTGCTAGTTTTTTCATTCCTAGGTACTAATAATGCAGAACGAATTCCTCACGGTTGGCAAAACTTTATGGAATCTGCAATTGACTTTGTTACAGATATTGCGAGAAATCAACTTGGTGAAAGTTTTTATAGAGAATGGGTACCATTTATTGGTACGTTGTTTTTATTTATTTTTGGTTCAAACTGGGCTGGTGCTATTATCCCATGGAAGTTAATTCAACTTCCTGAAGGTGAATTTGCAGCTCCAACAAATGATATTAATACAACGGTAGCCTTAGCTTTAATAACATCTTTTGCTTATTTCTATGCAGGTTTAAGTAAAAAAGGGTTAGGATATTTCAAACGATATGTTCAACCAATTCCACTTCTTCTACCAATTAATATTTTAGAAGATTTTACAAAACCTTTATCACTAAGTTTCCGATTATTTGGTAACGTTTTAGCTGATGAATTAACAATTACTGTATTAACTGCTTTAGTACCGTTGGTAGTTCCATTACCAATTATGTTATTAGGTATTTTTGCTGGTTCAGTACAGGCTTTAATTTTCTCAACATTAGCTGCTGCTTATATTGCTGAAGCTCTTGAGTAAATTAAGATTACTTTAGATTTTTCTAAAATTATATTTATATTCACATTTATTAATTAAGTTTATTATGGATTCTATTATTGCTGCTGCTTCTGTTCTAGCTGCTGGTTTATCTATTGGTTTAGCTGCTATCGGTCCTGGTATCGGTCAAGGTAATGCTGCTGGTCAAGCAGTTGAAGGTATTGCTCGTCAACCTGAAGCAGAAAACAAAATTCGTGGTACTTTATTATTAAGTTTAGCTTTCATGGAAGCTTTAACAATTTACGGTCTAGTAGTAGCATTAGCATTATTATTTGCTAACCCATTCAACAACTAGTTTATTACGTAAAAAATAAATAGGTCGAAATAGAATTATTATATCGATCTATTAAAAATTTTTAGAACATATAGATTTTATATGGTTAATCTTTCAATATTAATTTCAAGTTCAGAAGTAAGTGGTCCTGGCGGATTATTTGATTTTAATGCAACTTTACCGTTAGTAGCCATTCAATTCGTTCTATTAATGCTAATTCTTAACACAATTTTATACAGTCCTTTATTGACAGTTATTGAAGAGCGTAAAGAATATATTTTAGGAAACCTTGCAAAGGCTTCTGAAATTTTAGCACAAGCAAACGAATTAACTACTCAATACGAACAAGAATTAAGTAACGTCCGTAAAGAAGCACAATTAGAAATTACAAATTCACAAAAAATCCATAAAGAGATTTTAGAAATTGAGTTAAATATTTCTCAAAAATATATTGATAATTTATTAGATACTATTACGAAAGATCTTCTAGATAAGAAGAATACTGCGCTTAATAGTTTAGATACAATTGTTCAATCTCTATGTACAGAAATTGAAACACTAATATCAATTTAAATTTTTTGTGAATTGTAATTTTCCTTTTTATAAGCGAACAGTTTAGACACAAACTTTAAAACATGGAAAATTTTGATCAAATTTTTACATTAGTTGCTGAACACGAAGGTATTGGGTTAAATCTTGATATTTTGGAGACTGGACTAATTAACGTTCTTGCTTTAATTGCTATTTTAGTTTACACCGGTAAAGATTTTTTAGGGTCATTACTAGAAGAGCGTAAAACAAGTATTGTTCAAGGTGTTCAAGATGCCGAAGACCGTTTAAATGAGGCAAATCGCCGTTTAAGTGAAGCTCAAAAGCAATTAAGTCAAGCTAATGTAGTTATTACTGAAATAAAGAATGAAACAATAGCGGCAAAAAAAGTTTTACTTGAAGCTGATGCTTATCAATCAAAAAAAGATTTATCAACGCGCTTTAGTCGTGCATTAGCAACTTTCCGTTCTAAAGAACGACAAATCTTTTTAGAAGTTAAGCAACAAATCATCTTATTAGTGTTAAAACGTACTGTAACACGGGCTCAAGAAACCTTTGGTAAAAAAGACCGTGCAACAGCTTTAATTAATGACACTATTAATAAATTAGAAGGAGATTTATTGTGAGTAAAAATCCTTTAGCCGCAAGGGTTGCGACTCCTTATGCACGTGCCCTATATGATTTTTCAGTTGACAAAAATCTGATGCATCAGATTACAGCTGATTTTCAAAATTTAGAAGTATTTTTAAATGAAACTCCAGATTTAACAAATTATCTTACTAATCCGGTAGTTGGTGCTAACCAAAAACAGGAATTATTAGATAAAACCTTAAAAAGTCAGTTAAACCAAGAGACATTTAAGTTTTTGAGTGTTTTAGTAAAACGTGATCGAATTAATTTATTACAACCTGTCATCACAAGTTATTTAAATTTAGTTTACGAATTAGCTTCTATCAAAATGATTGAAGTTTCAACAGCGTTTGCTTTTACAACTTTACAAAAGAATACTTTAATTAAAAAATTAAAAGAATTAACAAACGCACGTGAAATTCGTTTAGTTATTAATGTTGATTCAAGCCTAATCGGCGGATTTTTAATTAAAACAAACTCAAAAGTAATTGATTTTACTGTTAAGAATCAGTTACAACTTTTAGCTAAACATCTAGATACTATTCTAGAAATTTAAAAATAACTAAAATCTTTTATTAACTTTTTACCTTAAAAATAATACAATGATAAATATTCGTCCAGACGAAATTAGTAGTATTATCCGTGAACAAATTGAAAAGTATGACCAAGATGTTAAAGTAGATAACATTGGTACTGTTCTACAAGTAGGTGATGGTATTGCTCGTGTATACGGTCTTGATCAAGTAATGAGTGGTGAACTTTTAGAATTTGAAGATAAAACTGTAGGTATTGCACTTAACTTAGAAAATGATAACGTTGGTGTAGTATTAATGGGTACTGGTCGTCAAATTTTAGAAGGTGGTACAGTAAAAACTACTGGTAAAATTGCTCAAATTCCTGTAGGTGATAATTTCTTGGGTCGAGTTGTTAACCCATTAGGTGCTCCGATTGATGGTAAAGGTGATATTGAAACAACTGAAACTCGTTTAGTTGAAGCAATGGCACCTGGTATTATTAGTCGTAAATCTGTATGTGAACCATTACAAACAGGTATTACATCTATTGATGCAATGATCCCTATTGGTCGAGGTCAACGAGAATTAATTATTGGTGATCGTCAAACAGGTAAAACTTCAATTGCTGTAGATACTATCATTAACCAACAAACTGAAAATGTAGTTTGTGTATATGTTGGTATCGGTCAAAAAGCGTCAACAGTAGCACAAGTAGTAAATGTATTAGAAGAAAAAAATGCAATGTCTTATACAATTATTGTATTAGCTAGTGCAAATGATCCTGCTACTTTACAATACATTGCTCCATATGCTGGCGCAGCATTAGCAGAATACTTTATGTATAATGGTAAAGCAACATTAGTTGTTTATGACGATTTAACAAAACAAGCAATGGCATATCGTCAAATGTCATTATTATTACGTCGTCCTCCAGGTCGTGAAGCATATCCTGGTGATGTATTCTATTTACATTCACGTTTATTAGAGCGTGCTGCTAAATTAAGTGATGCATTAGGTGGTGGTAGTATGACTGCTTTACCAATTATTGAAACGCAAGCAAGTGATGTATCTGCATACATTCCAACAAATGTAATTTCGATTACAGATGGTCAAATCTTCTTATCAAATGATTTATTTAACTCTGGTATTCGTCCAGCGATTAATGTAGGTATTTCAGTATCACGTGTAGGTTCTGCTGCACAAACAAAAGCTATGAAAAAAGTTGCTGGTAAATTGAAGTTAGAATTAGCTCAGTTTGCTGAATTAGAGGCATTCTCACAATTCGCATCAGATTTAGATGAAGCAACACAAAAACAATTAGCTCGTGGTACACGTTTACGTGAGTTATTAAAACAACCGCAAAACTCACCATTATCAGTTGCTGAACAAGTGGCTTTAATCTATACAGGTATTAATGGTAAATTAGATGATTTACCAGTTAGTGATGTTAAACAATACTGTGCAAGTTTATTAACGTACTTAAATACTACTAAAAAATCATATATTGATATTGTAACATCAACAAATCAATTTACTGATGAAGCTGAAACTTTATTAAATGAAGCTATTGTAGAATCAAAAGCTATTTTTAATAAATAAGTTTAAAATAAGTTAACTAGAAATTTTTCTAATTAACTTATTTTATTTTTTTCTAGTTTATTAATACCATACTTAATTAAAAGAAAATTTTATTAATTTACATAATTTTTCGAATCTTCACTTATAATAGTATTGTAGCTAACTTTTTTCTAGTTTAGTTGTAAGAAAGTCAAAAACCTATTATTTAAATTTAAGGAATGAATTACTATGGCATTACCATGGTATCGTGTTCATACTGTTGTTCTAAATGACCCTGGTCGTTTAATTGCAGTACATTTAATGCACACAGCATTAGTAGCTGGTTGGGCTGGTTCAATGGCATTATATGAACTTGCTGTTTTTGATCCATCTGATCCTGTATTAAATCCAATGTGGCGTCAAGGCATGTTTGTTATGCCATTTATGACACGTTTAGGTGTTACAGATTCTTGGGGTGGTTGGAGTATCACAGGTGAAAGTGTTTCAAACCCAGGTATTTGGAGTTTTGAAGGTGTAGCTTTATCACATATTATTTTATCTGGTATGTGTTTCTTAGCAGCTATTTGGCATTGGGTATATTGGGATTTAGAATTATTCCGTGACCCACGAACAGGTGAACCTGCATTAGATTTACCGAAGATTTTCGGTATTCATTTATTCTTATCTGGTTTATTATGTTTCGGTTTTGGTGCTTTCCATGTAACAGGTTTATTTGGACCTGGTATTTGGGTATCAGATGCTTATGGTATTACTGGTAAAGTACAACCAGTAGCTCCAGCTTGGGGTGCTGATGGCTTTAATCCATTTAATCCAGGTGGTATTGCTGCTCACCATATTGCTGCTGGTATTTTCGGTATTTTTGCTGGTATTTTCCACTTAACAGTGCGTCCACCACAACGTTTATACCGTGCATTACGAATGGGTAATATTGAAACTGTATTATCTAGTAGTATTTCAGCAGTATTCTTTGCTGCATTTATAACATCAGGTACTATGTGGTATGGTGCTGCTGCAACACCAATTGAGTTATTTGGTCCAACTCGTTACCAATGGGATAGTGGATACTTCCAACAAGAAATTGAACGTCAAGTAGAAACTTCTGTAAGTGAAGGTTTATCTGAAAGTCAAGCATGGTCTCGTATTCCAGATAAATTAGCCTTTTATGATTACATTGGAAACAACCCTGCAAAAGGTGGTTTATTCCGTGCCGGTCCTATGAATAAAGGTGATGGTATCGCTGAAGCATGGTTAGGTCACCCAATTTTCCGTGATAAGGAAGGTCGTGAATTAACTGTACGTCGTATGCCAGCTTTCTTCGAAACATTCCCTGTTATCTTAGTAGATAAAGATGGTATTATTCGTGCGGATATTCCATTCCGTCGTGCTGAATCTAAATATAGTATTGAGCAAGTAGGTGTAACTGTAGATTTCTATGGTGGTAAATTAAATGGTCAAACATTTAAAGATGCTCCAACAGTTAAGAAATTTGCTCGTAAAGCACAATTAGGTGAAGTATTTGAATTTGATCGTACAAGTTTAGAGTCTGATGGTGTATTCCGTAGTAGTCCACGTGGTTGGTATACATATGGTCACGCAAACTTTGCATTATTATTCTTCTTTGGTCATTTATGGCATGGTGGACGTACAATTTTCCGTGATGTATTCACTGGTATTGGTGCGGAAGTTACAGAACAAGTTGAATTTGGTGCATTCCAAAAACTTGGTGATAAATCAACGAAGAAACAAGGTGCTGTATAAAGTATAGTCTTTGTTTTTTAAATCTATTTAAAATTAAAAAGGATTAAATAATGGAAGCTTTAGTTTATACATTTTTACTTATTGGTACACTAATGGTAATTTTCTTTGCAGTATTCTTCAGAGAAACTCCACGTATTCTTCGCTAATAAAACCATATATTTTTAAATATATGGTTTTATTTTCTAATCTTCATGTTCCTCAAATGGATCACGAAGATTCTTTGATGCAGGTCCAAAAGCCGTGAAAATTGAATACGAAGTGATACCTAAAAGTAAACTTGATACAAAAATGATAAGAATAGTGGCTGTTTCCATACTGAATTTATATTATTTATGAATCAACGTTTTAATATTATATAACATTAATAAAAAATTATTGTCAAAACACACAAATTTTAAACTATTGTTTTATATTAAAAGAAAAAGTCTACAATTTCTAAAATTTTAAAAATCTGTTGCTTTTTAGAATCAGTGGTATTTATTTTTCATCGTTAGATTTGATCAATTAATTTTATTGGAATTATAAAATTTGCAATAAAATTAAAACTTTAGGTTTACCAATTGAATATATACTTCAAAACATAAAATTTCAATTGATAAAACGTATTTATTAAAACTATAAAAATTTTCTTATGGCATTAAGAACAAGATTAGGTGAAATTTTACGTCCATTAAATGCTGAATATGGTAAAGTTGCTCCAGGTTGGGGTACAACACCAATTATGGGAGTTGTAATGGTTGCATTTTTAATATTCTTGGTAATTATTTTACAAATTTATAATTCATCATTAATTATTGAAAATGTTGATGTAGATTGGGCAAACGGTATTGTATAAATTTAATATATAGAAATAATCTAAAAGATTTATCTTTTAGGTTATCAAATTCTTAATTAATTCTAAAATATAGATATGGATATTATCAGTCTAGGTTGGGCAGGTTTAATGACAATGTTTACGTTTACGTTAGCATTAGTTGTTTGGGCTCGAAATGGTTTTTAATTCTTGGAACCTTGTAAAAATTAAATTTTTTAAACATTATGGCATTAATTCTTAAAATCTTCCCATATGCAAGTCCAGAAATTGTTACTGCTGCAGTAACATGTTTCTTTATGACATTATTTGGTCTTTCATTAGGCTTTGTATTATTAAAAGTTCAGGGTGAATAATAAACATTTAATAATAATATAATCATATATTATTATTAAATGTTTCTTTACATAATTTTTTAGTTACTATTAGAAATATAATCCTAACATATCTGGGAAAAACCTATTAATTTCAATAATAAATCCCGCAGTAAACGTCATCCAAATAGTTAAAAGAACAGGAGCCGTTGATAAATATTTTTGAAAATTTTTCATAAAATTAATTTTAATTATAAATTAAATAAGCGATAAATTTAACGTGGAGATACTGTTACTTCTTCATCCAAAGCAACTAAATCGCCGCTAATTAATTCTTCCCAAGCAGAAATTGGCCAAATATAACCAGTTGTCATAATTTTTAATGCTAATGGAACATTAATAATAATTTCACTTTCCGCAGGATTTTTCGTTGTACTTACGGCTCTTACATATTTCCGACCTACCCAACCAATCCAACCTGAGATATAAATAAACCCAAATCCTGGTAATATAAATTCAGCAGCATGACTCCAACGACCATCCGCAATCAAATGTGGTAACCCATCAGTTCCACATAATAAGTCTGAACGACTATATTTGTCAAATCGGGCTTTAGTACGCTCAGCTTGTTGTTGTAAAGCTAATGCTGGAGGTGTACCTGCTTCATAGGTATTCATACGTTGTTCTAATTTTTTCACACTTGCTTTTTGACGTTTTGCAAAAGCAGGTGATTCACTACATTTGGTTAAGCCCCCAATCTCTGCAGAGGCAGTATTTGGAGTTAAAGTAATTAAAAGTGCAACAAGTAAAGTTAAGATGTTAAAATGTTTCATTAATCAAATTAAACAAAATTTAAAAATTTATAGTTAGTAAAAAATTTCTTAAACATAACATTATTACTATATATAGTAGTTTAGTTTTAAATAAAAAATCATTTTTTTGGGGAATTGATTTTGATATTAGTAATTAACCAAAATTTAAAAAATATTCAATAATTAAGCTTTTTTGTTTAAGATGTACATCATGTACATTTTAAAGGTATAGTTTTATTATTATAATGTTATGATATAAGAATTATCAGTTTGATAAGATCTTTTTATTTAGTTTTTCTTTCTCCTACGCTTATTATATTAATCTACTTTTTTTTTAATCCAATTTGTTTTTTTTGTAACTACTTTTAATTTCAAAATGTTGAACCTAATTCAAAATGGGAAAACTCAGATATGCACAGTTTATTAAAACTTTTTCTCTTATTGATTAATATTGATCAAGAAACCGTTTTAAGCTTTTTTGGCCTTGATGATCCAAACACATATTTAAATTCAAGTTTTAATGAAGTTTCAGTTTCTACTGATATTTCTTTAAGTACACTTAAACTTATTTTTCAGGGCTTTTTAGAACGGTATCAATATGGTCTTGGATTAGTTGATATTGAAAATATACTTATTTTTATTACCTTTGTTCGATTTATAATTCTTGCAAATCGGTACAATATAAAAACGTCATTTTACATCTCCTGCATTAGCTTATTTGCAGGATTTTTATGGTACACTCATTTAAAAGACTTAATTGGGTGGTATGGCGATATGATTAGTTATAACCGTTTAACAAGTCGCTATTTAGATGACATGTTAACTGAAAGTTATATTGCGGATACAAAAAATCAAAAAATGATGTATCTAGAATTTATTAATCAAAATCCATTAAATTTTTTAAAATCTTCGTTTGTTTATGCTAGTGAACGAAATGGTTATCGGATTGACCCACTTTCAATGCTAATTACAAATCTACCGACTCCAATCAAAACTCAAGGTATGAGTGCTTATTATTCAATTTATAATAATGTATTTCCTAGTATGTGGCGATTTGTCGGTGGACAATTACAAGAGATTGCTCCCTTATTAATGTATGTTTTTATTGTTCGAATAAATAAGAAATATTGCCCATATTTAATTCGATGGCATTGGACTTATCTTATTGTTTCAAGTCTTTTTGAAGGCGAGATTATAAGAATTATGTATCGCTTGTATACGTATGACAGTATGGTTTTAATTCCTTCTGAGCGATTTGACGAGTCGGCTCTTTTACAACCAATTTTTATGATGATTATTACTACACATTATTTCCTTGTTTGTTTGGGGTTATTACATGCTGCATGTGGCCAATATTTTTATATACCATTCTTAACAGAAAACACAGAAATCCATATTGGAAAACGACCGCAAAATAGTATTTATAGTGGGGGTTACACAGCATGGCAAGATGGTGGATCAAAACAAATTGAAATTATGACAAAAGACCAAACGTCTTTAAAATTTCCTCGCTTATGGTGGGGTTGGTTAGGAAAACGGTCATATTTAAAAAATATGAATGAAAAAGAATACCGCAAACGACAACAAAATCGTTTTAAAAACAAACGAATTAAAGGATGGAGCAAATTGATTAGACAATTTAAAAAATGGATTTTAGGAAGTTAATTAAACAGTAACTACTGTATTAATATTTTAACGAGAGAAGAGAACGAGTAATAAATTTCTTAAATAATTCAACCTAATTTTATTTAAGAAATTTATTACGTACTTCAGTTATAGCTTTCGATTCTATTATAAAGATGAACCTAAACCTGAATATGCACCATAGATAAATAAACTAAGCATTGTAATTGCAGCGAAACCACCCACAAGGCCTACAAGCCATAAAGGAATTCTACCAGTATTTGCCATTTAAAAACTCCTAATTTATAAAATTAATTGAAGAAATAACTTGAAAATAATACAGCTAAAACAAAAATTAATAGAAGTCCCCAGTAAAGAGAAGTTCGATTTAATTCTACTGCTTGCTTATTTGGATTTGGACCCGTCATAAAATTTACCTCGTTTCTATATTATTAATTTATCGTTGAATGAATTGCATTGCTGTAATTCCTCCTAAGAAGAATACTGTTGGAATTGCTAAGCCGTGAATAGCTAACCAACGGAAAGTAAAAATTGGATATGCTACAGGTTGATTAATATTGTTTGTCATGTTTTTAACCTATTGATAAATTATAAACCTTTAGTTAAATCTTCTAATTCTTGTTTTGCACTGAATCGATCATTTACTAATGGTACTTGTTGACGATCTTGTGTAAAGTATTCATTTGGACGTGGTGTACCAAATACATCATACGCTAAACCTGTACTAATAAATAACCATCCTGATACGAAAAGTGACGGAATTGTAATACTATGAATAATCCAATAACGTACACTTGTAATAATATCCGAAAACGGACGTTCACCAGTAGATCCACCAGACATAATTTTATTTTCTCCTATAAAAAATGATTGTTGCTCATTCAAAAAAGTTTAATCAAAAGCGGGCAGGGGGAATCGAACCCCCATCGTTAGCTTGGAAGGCTAAGGTTTTACCACTAAACTATGCCCGCATAAAACAATTATAGAATTATGCGGGTATAAAAAGCAATAAACCCGCTATAAATTTTCTAATTTCAAATCTAAAAATTTTGCTAAATCAGCAGCCTGTTTTTCTAGATTTGAAATTGAATTTGGTTGTTGAACCGGTGTTAACGGAATTTTTCGTTCATCTTTTAAACATAAATAAATACTTCGTTGTGGATTTAATCCTTCCGAAATCTTGATTCCAATTGCTTGAACACTTGTTACAGGATATGTTAAAAGAATTTCACGATTTTTTCCGGGAAACCCTTTTCGTACAATCTTTACAAGATTTTCAAGTTTATTGTACTCATTATACCCACTTCCAATATCCCATAAAATGGTAGCACCTATATAAAGGCTTAAAGATAAGCTTAATGCTCCATAAAACATCATGACAATACCTTGTGGAATAAAAACTAATTCTGTTGGGTTAGCAAATGGTAATAAATTGATTTTGAAATAACTTGAAAGTCCGGCCAGTAAAAAACTAATACCACCAAGAACTAAAAAAGCACCCCAAAAATAATTACCAAAACGTCTAGACCCAACAATGTTATCTTGACGAATATTTTCTTGCATTTTTTAATCTAATTAAATATTTAAATCAATTTAATTGATTTTAATCCTAGGAATAAACCTGAAGCAACGGCAAAAGAAAATCCTAATAATAAAATATAATCGATAGCAACTGTCATAAAATCTTTTTGTTTTATAAAAATGAAGTTTATAAAATTTTTTCTGTATATTAGTATATATTATATAGTAATCTATATAAAAATTTTGGTTGGTAAAAATTTTCATTAAATTTTTGAATACCTTAGATTATTTAAACAATTTTACTATTAATTTCATTAAATTTTAAATTAAATTTATGGCTAATTTTATTAAACCTTATAATGATGATCCATTTGTAGGACATTTAGCAACACCAATCACGTCGTCAGCCGTGACTAGAGCTTTATTAAAAAACTTACCAGCATACCGATTTGGTTTAACTCCATTATTGCGTGGTTTAGAAATTGGTTTAGCTCATGGATATTTTTTAATTGGACCATTTACTAAATTAGGTCCTTTACGAAATTCTGATATTGCTTTATTTGCTGGTTTTCTTTCAACAATTGGTTTAATCCTTATTTTAACATTAGGATTAACGATTTATGGGATAGCTACATTTAAACCTGAAAAAGAATCACCTGAAGCCGGTGAAAATGATCTTCAAACAAGAAAAGCTTGGGATCAATTTAAAGGTGGTTTTTTTGTAGGGGCTTGTGGTAGTGCAGGTTTTGCATTAATTTGCTTATCAAGTATTCCACAAAGCATACTATAAACAATAAAAAAATATTACCTGGTTTGTTACATTAAATTGATTAAGATTTAATCAATTTAATGTAAAAAAATTACTATTTTAGATTTAATTATTAAAAACATCTTATGAGTACTTTAGCTACAACGCCTGTGAATTTGCAAGAAGAATATGAAAAAACTGAAATTGCTAAAATTTTAAATATTTTAGACGAAGAATTAGTTGGGTTAGCGCCTGTAAAAACACGAATTCGTGAAATTGCTGCATTATTATTAATTGATAAATTAAGAAGAAATTTAGGGATTACTGCAGGAAGCCCAGGTTTACATATGTCATTTACAGGTAGTCCTGGGACTGGTAAAACAACGGTGGGGTTAAAAATGGCTGATATTTTATACCAACTAGGTTATGTGCAAAAAGGACATTTATTAACTGTAACTCGAGACGATTTAGTTGGTCAATATATTGGCCACACGGCACCTAAAACAAAAGAGGTTCTTAAAAAAGCAATGGGTGGCGTTTTATTTATTGATGAAGCTTATTATTTATATAAGCAGGATAATGAGCGTGATTATGGATCTGAAGCAATTGAGATTTTATTACAAGTTATGGAAAACCAGCGAGATGATTTAGTTGTAATTTTAGCAGGTTATAAAGAACCAATGGATAATTTCTATGAATCAAATCCGGGTTTATCTTCTCGAATTGCAAATCATATTGATTTTCCTGATTATACAGTAGATGAATTATTACAGATTTCAAAATTAATGTTAGAAGAGCAACAATATCAATTAACACCAGATGCAGAAGTAGCTTTATCAGAATATATAACACGTCGTAAACAAAAACCGTTATTTGCAAATGCTCGAAGTGTAAAAAATGCTTTAGATCGAGCACGAATGCGTCAAGCAAATCGGATTTTTGATAGTCGTGGCCAGGTTTTAACGAAAAAAGAATTAGTAAATATTGAAGCACAAGATATTTTACAAAGTACACTTTTTGGTTAAACTTTAAAAAAAATATAATTTAAATATTATTTATGAGTTTACTTGTTGTTGGTGGTACTGGAACTTTAGGTCGTCAAATTGTTTTACAAGCTTTGACAAAAGGTTATCCAGTACGTTGTTTAGTTCGAAATTTTCGTCGAGCAAATTTTTTAAAAGAATGGGGTGCTGAATTAGTTTATGGTGATTTAAGTATGCCTGAAACTATCCCACCTTGTTTACAAGGTATTACGGCTGTTATTGATGCATCTACAAGCCGTCCCTCAGATGAAGATGCTTTAAAAACAGTTGATTGGGATGGTAAATTAGCATTAATTGAATCAGCAAAAGCTGCTAATGTAAAACGCTTTATTTTTTGTTCAACACAAAATTTGGAACAGTTTTCTAACATTCCATTAATGGAAATGAAACAAGGGATTGAAATTCAGTTACAAGAGTCTCAAATTCCTTATACTATTTTCCGTTTAACAGGTTTCTATCAAGGTTTGATTGAGCAATATGCAATTCCTATTTTAGAAAATTTACCTATTTGGGTAACTGATGAAAAAACATGTGTTTCTTATATGGATACACAAGATATAGCTAAGTTTTGTTTACGGTCATTACAATTACCCCAAACTATTAATAAAACTTTCTTTTTAGGTGGACCTAAAGGTTGGGTTTCTTCAGAAATTATTAGTTTATGTGAACAATTAGCAGGTCAGACAGCAAAAGTAAAACAAGTTCCTGTCTTTGTACTGAAATTTGTAGGTCGATTTTTTGGTTTCTTCGAATGGGGTCAGAATATAAGTGATAGATTAGCTTTTGCAGAAATTTTAAATGTAGAAAATAATTTTTCCAAATCAACTTTCGATTTATATAAAACATTTAAAATTGATTCTAGTGAAGTTGTTCAATTAGATGATTACTTCTTAGAGTATTTTATTCGATTATTAAAACGATTACGTGATATTAATTTTGAAGATGTTCAAAAACAAAAGAATTTAGTCATTTAATAAATAAAAAAATGGATTTTTAGGTTAATTTAAATATAAACCTAAAAATTTATTGTTGACTATAAAAGTAAAAAATTTTCTTTTTGAACTAGATAGGTTAATTTTATTATTATGAATTATACAAATTTTTTAATAAGAGTTGTAAGTAAACCAGAACGTAGTTTTTTTGACAATGATATTATATATACAGAGTTTGTTGGCAAATTTTATCAATTCCGTAAAAATGAATACACTCTTTGTAAAATTTCTGTTTGGGGTAATTTAGCTTATGATACGCTTCGTTATTATCATATTAATGACTATTTAATTGTTGAAGGTTATCTTTCATTACGTGATTCCACACTTGAGAATTTAAGTATTAAAACATCTCTTGAAATTACTGCTTGTAAAATTTATCCGTTTGCATTAACAAAAATAAAGAAATAACTTTTTTTGTAATTAAATTATTCAGAATTCTTATATTTTAGTATAATTAATAATATTAAAAACAATTCCTAGGAAAAATTGCATGTTAACTTTAAAAATTTTAGTTTATACAACTGTAATCTTTTTTGTTTCGTTATTTATTTTTGGTTTCCTTTCAAGTGATCCATCACGAAACCCAAACCGGAAAGATCTTGAGTAATATAAAGTTAAATCGATTCACAAAGAATCGATTTAATTTTTGAAAAATAGTCTAATAATAAAATTTTATTTTTAAATTTATACAGAGTAATTAATTAATCTGTTTTTCTGTAAATTTATATGAACTATAAAAAAATTACCCCCAAGGGAATTCGAATCCCTGTCTGCTCCGTGAAAGGGAGCTGTCCTAGGCCTCTAGACGATGGGGGCAAACTTGATATCCTTTTCTAGTTAAAAACTAGAGAGCGGGCAACGCGATTCGAACGCGCGACATCAACCTTGGCAAGGTCGTGCTCTACCACTGAGCTATGCCCGCACGGAAGTTATAATAACTACCTGATATTAATTATTATTATATAATGTCATATCTATTCTGTCAATAGGCTATTTTTAGAAATTATAGTTTATACTATAATTTCTAGATACACTAAATTGACGATGAAATACCGTCAGCAGCGGCAATAACAATTACAAGGAAAACCCAAATTTGGAAAAATCTATTAAATTTTCCTTTAGAGACTTCCCATTCACCTGGAGTAGCTAACGCTACAGGTACAGTTACAACTAAACCTAATGAAATTAAGACTAGTAAAGCTACTAATAAAGTTATCATATATATATTTTAAAATTTTTTATATTGATGATCGAAAGATTGAGAGTATTAAAGATTACCTTTTTTTAAAGCTAATAATACAATTACTGCAGGGCCTGATAACATAATAGCACCTGTTGCTATTAGCTGACCTATAACTTGCCAATTAATCATTTTTCAAATCCTTAATTTATAAATTTTTATTAAAATTTCAAATAACAAAATAACTTATAATGTTAATTGTCATTTTACTTTAAAATTTGTAAAGTAAATATATTATTTTAAATAATATTTTATTTACTAGATAATAATTCCATATAAAGTTTTTTTATCATAAAAGGTTTAATTTTTATTACTCTTTATGTTAATATAAGTGTAGGGTTGCTAACTCAATGGTAGAGTACTCGGCTTTTAACCGATTTGTTCTGGGTTCGAGTCCCAGGTAACCCAATTAATTATTTAATATTTTTTATATAAGTTTTAGTTGTATTTTAAAAATAAAATTTTTATATATTTTTTGTTCAATCTAGGATTGAACAAAAAATACAGCAGTAATAAAAATGAATTAATCAATAGGACGCATTGATAATACAGGTTCATTTGCACGGTTAATACCTTTTTCGAAACCAGCAGCAGCCGCACGAGCACGACCTGAATGCCACCAGTGACCAATTAAGAAGAAGAATGCTAAGAAGAAGTGTGAACAACATAACCATGAACGAGGTGATACATAGTTAACAGAATTAATTTCTGTTGCTACACCACCTACTGAGTTTAATGAACCTAAAGGCGCATGTGTCATGTATTCTGCAGCACGACGTTCTTGCCATGGTTGGATATCATTTTTAATCTTATTGATATCTAAGCCGTTTGGACCACGTAATGGTTCTACCCATGGTGCACGTAAATCCCAGAAACGCATAGTTTCACCACCAAAAATGATCTCACCACTTGGTGAACGCATTAAGTATTTACCTAAACCAGTTGGACCTTGTGCAGATGAAACATTTGCACCTAAACGTTGATCTCGTACTAAGAAAGTAAATGCTTGTGATTGAGAAGCTTCTGGACCTGTCGGACCATATAATTCACTAGGATATGCTGTGTTATTATACCATGCGTATAATGCAGCAGTGAAACCCATTAATGAAATTGCAGCTAAACTGTATGATAAGTATGCTTCACCCGACCATACGAAAGCACGACGTGCCCAAGCAAATGGTTTAGTGAAAATATGCCAGATACCACCTGTGATACATAAAATACCAACCCAGATGTGACCACCAATTACATCTTCCATATTGTTTACAGAAACAACCCAGCCGTCACCACCAAATGGCGAACGGAATACGTAACCAAAAATTACGATTGGATTTAATGTTGGTGTTGTAATGTAACGAACATCACCACCACCTGGTGCCCATGTATCATAAATACCACCTAAATACATCGCTTTGATTACTAATAAGAATGAACCTAAACCTAATAAACATAAATGAATACCTAAAATTGTAGTCATTTTGTTTTTATCACGCCAGTCATACCCAAAGAATGGGAATGATTCTTCTAATGTATCAGGACCTAATAAAGAATGGTAAATACCACCAAAACCTAAAATTGCTGATGAAATTAAGTGAATAACACCGACAGCAAAATAAGGTACTGTTGATGTAATTTCACCACCAGGACCAATACCGTAACCTAAAGTTGCTAAATGTTGGATTAAGATAAATCCTTGTTCGTATGTTGGTTTTTCTGGTACAAAGTGTGATACTTCGAATAATACCATAGCACCAGCCCAGAATACCATTAAACCTGCGTGTGCTACGTGAGCACCTAATAATTTACCAGAAACATTGATTAAACGTGCGTTTCCACTCCACCAAGCGAAACCTGTTGATTCAATGTCACGGCCTGCAATACTACTATTAAAGGGCGTTTCCACGTGGTAATACCTCCTCAGGGAATACGAAGTTTTCATGCGGTTGATCTTGAGCAGCCATCCACGCACGGATACCTTCGTTTAATAAAATATTTTTTGTATAGAATGTTTCGAATTCAGGATCTTCCGCTGCACGTAATTCTTGTGAAACGAAATCGTATGCACGTAAATTTAAAGCTAAACCTACAATACCTACGGCACTTGTCCATAAACCTGTTACAGGTACAAATAACATGAAGAAGTGTAACCAACGTTTATTCGAGAATGCTACTCCGAAAATTTGAGACCAGAAACGGTTCGCTGTTACCATTGAATATGTTTCTTCTGATTGTGTTGGTGTAAACGCACGGAATGTGTTTGCAGCATCACCATCTTCGAATAATGTATTTTCAACAGTTGCACCGTGAATTGCACATAATAATGCACCACCTAAAATACCAGCAACACCCATCATGTGGAATGGATTTAATGTCCAGTTATGGAAACCTTGCAAGAATAATAAGAATCGGAAAATTGCAGCAACACCGAAACTTGGAGCAAAGAACCAACTAGCTTGACCTAATGGGTATAATAAGAATACTGACACGAATACAGCAATAGGACCTGAGAATGCAATAGCATTATATGGTCGGATACCTACTAAACGAGCAATTTCGAATTGACGTAAACAGAAACCAATTAAACCGAAAGCACCATGTAAAGCGATGAATGCCCATAAACCACCAATTTGACACCAACGAGTGAAATCACCTTGTGCTTCTGGACCCCATAATAATAATAATGAGTGACCCATACTGTTTGCTGGAGTTGATACTGCAGCAGTTAAGAAGTTACAACCTTCAAGGTATGAACTTGCTAAACCATGTGTGTACCAAGAAGTAACAAATGTAGTACCTGTCATCCAACCACCGGTAGCTAAATACGCGGTAGGGAATAATAATAAACCTGACCAGCCAACAAAGACAAATCTATCTTTCTTTAACCAATCATCAACTAGATCAAATAAACCACGTTCTTGGTTTTGTCCAATAGCAATGGTCATATTTTTTAATCCTTAAATAAAATTAATTTTGAAGTAAACCTTATTTCTAATTTCTACTTTCGTCTTATCAACTTATATTTAGAATTATACACTAATATTTTAATAAAGTTGAAGATTAGTAAAATAAAAAAAATTTAAATATAAACTACTTAATTGTTAAATTTTATAATATTAGTAAATTAAATAATAAAAATTTATCAAATAAATTATTTGAAATAACTTATTTGAAACGGTTTAAAGATATTTAAGCAATATCATCTGTTTGGGTGTATAAGAAAAATAATGCCATACTAAATGCTGGAAAAATTAAACCAACAATCGGAACTAAAATTGACGGTAAAAAAGCTGCTGCCATATTATATTTTATTATTTATATTTTATTGCTAGTACAAAATTAGTACTAACACTTATTATTATTAATTGTATATGAAAATATCAGAGAATTAAAAAAATATCCGGAAGATAAATCAAACTTTTCCGGATTTTTATAGTAGAATTAATAATATTAAATTTAATATATTTAACATTTTATAGATCTATATAGAGGTTTTAATTATGGAAAGTTTATTATTAGCTCGATTACCTGAAGCATACGTTGCATTTAGTCCCATTGTAGATGTTTTACCAATTATTCCTGTTTTCTTCTTATTATTAGCATTTGTTTGGCAAGCAGCTATTGGTTTTAGATAACGTAAAAATTATTATTTCAAATTTTTGTTATTTGACTAAACTAGTAAAATTTAGTTCCTTAATTGAAATAATTAAAAATATGTACTAATACTGTATCATAAATATATAATATTAAGAGTAAAAAAATAAATGGTAGAACCTTTATTATCTGGAATCGTTTTAGGAATGATCACTGTAACTGCTTTTGGTTTATTTGTTGCTGCGTATTTACAATATAATCGTGGAAAACAATTCGATTAAATAATTTTAATAATACTTAAGTTGTGCTTAAGTATTATTAGCGATTTTTTATTAGTAAAATTTTTAACTTAATAATTGAAAAATTAAATATTATTTAAATTCTACTAGTTTTAAAACTAGTGGAATTTATTTGAAAAAGAATTTTATGTTAATGAAACTTTACCACCAGCTGCTTCTAATTGCTTTTTAGCATCTTCAGCTGCATCTTTTGCTACGCCTTCTTGAACTTGCTTCGGTGCAGATTCTACTAATGTTTTAGCTTCTTTTAAGCCTAAACCTGTTAAGCCACGAACAACTTTTAATACTGCAATTTTCTTATCTGCTGGAACTTCATCTAACATTACGTTAAATTCTGTTTTTTCTTCTACTTCTTCAGCGCCACCCGCAGCAGCCATCACAACACCACCACCGACAGAAGCAGAGGCATCAACACCAAATGTTTCTTCAATTTGACTTACTAATTCTGATGCTTCTAATAATGTTAATGTTTTTAATTCTTCAACAATTTGATTGATTTTATCTGACATAATATAAATTTATTAGTTAATTTTTTAATTTTTTAAGTTTAATGGATCTTTTTAACTAAAGATCGCTACATCTAATTGAATTGATGGACCCATACTTGTACAGATAAACATATTTTTAAAATATTTACCTTTTACACCAGATGGTCGATTTTGTTCAATTGATTCGTATAAAGCTGTTAAGTTTTCGGTTAATTGAATTTCTGTAAAATCCGATTTACCAAAGCTTACGTGTACAACTCCAGTTTTATCTGCTTTATATTCAAATTTACCTTTCTTGAAATCAGATAAAGTTGCTGTTAATGTTGTACTTACTGTTCCTGATTTTGGTGATGGCATTAAGCCTTTTGGTCCTAAAACTCGGCCTAATTTAGCTAATTTTGGCATCATGTCAGGAGTTGCGATTAATAAATCAAACTCAATATTACCTTGACTGATTTGTTCAATTAAACCATCATTTCCAACAATATCTGCACCAGCAGCTTCAGCTTCAGCTATATTGCTTTCATTTGTTAAAACTGCGATTTTAATTGATTTACCAACTCCATGAGGTAAAGTTACAGTTGTTCTTAATTGTTGATCTGCATATTTAGGATCAATATTTAAGTTTGCATGTAATTCTACCGTTTCGGTAAACTTAGCGTTTGCAGTTTCTTTTAGAATTTTAATTGCTTCTTCTTTATCAGTAAAAACAATATTTTTCGTTTTTACTTGATTTTCTTGGTGACGACGTGATATTTTTTGCATAAAATTCCCCTAATAAAATTAACAACTTACAAATTAATCAGTAATTGAAATACCCATATTACGAGCAGTTCCTTCAACGATTTTTACTGCACTCGTAAGTTTTGTAGTATTTAAATCTGGTAATTTAATGCTTGCAATTTCTTCTAATTGAGCTGTAGTAATTGAACCGACATTTACTCGATTAGGAGTCGATGAACCTTTTTTAATTTTTGCTGCATTTGCTAATAAAACAGATGCTGGTGGAGTTTTAAGAATAAAAGTATAACTTCTATCTTCGTACACTGAAATTTCTACTGGAATAATTAAACCAGCTTTATCATTCGTTTTTGCATTATATTCTTTACAAAATGCTGCAATGTTAACACCATGTTGACCTAATGCTGGACCAACAGGAGGTGCTGGAGTCGCTTTTGCTGCAGGTAAAGCTAACTTAATTAATGCTGTTACTTTTTTAGCCATATAAATTTACCGCTTTATAAATTCCATTTTTAACTTGAATGAATTCGGAACCAACCTTTATATAAAGGTTTTGTTTTCATTTAAAGCTGAAATAATCTTTTTAATTTAAAGGATTAGTTACGGATTGCTTTTTAAGTATCAATTCTATCTAAAAAATATAAACCTCTTATTTATAAGAGAAGCGCGCCCTGAAGGACTTGAACCCTCGACATCTAATTTTGGAGACTAGCGTTCTACCAACTGAACTAAGGACGCGTACTATATACTTTAAGTATAATAAAAGAAAAAAGCAATCTTTTACGTCATAAATTATTTATAATAAATCCTTTTAATAATATTCTAATATTCTTAATATGCAATCTACCACTAACAGTTTAAGTTCATTGACGATTGAAAAATATTTACCTCATAATTTTTTAGCTGAAAAAATTATTTTAAGTAGTTTATTGGTAAATTCTGAAGCAATCGAACTTACGATACGTAATGTTAAAATCGAAACTTTTTATTTTAAAAATCACCAAGAGTTATACAAAGCAATTATTGAAATGTATAATAAAAAAATATCGATTGATATTATTACATTAAATACATTTTTACAAGATAATGGAAAACTAAAAGAGATTGGTGGAACCCGTATATTGATTGAATTAACCAATTATGTTCCTAACTTATTATATTTAGAGGATTATATTAAATTAATTCAAGATAAATTTTTACGCCGTTCACTTATTAAATTAGGGTATGAAATTATAAATTCTGCTTATATTACAAACATTTCATTAGAATCAATTTTATCAACCTTAGAATCTGATGTTTTTACGCTTACAAATGAGATTAAATTACAAAAAATAACTAATAGTGCAGATTTATTTGCTCAAGTGTTTCTCGAATTGAAACAAAAAGCTTTAAAGCCATCGCTTTCAGGTATACCTTCTGGTTTTTTTGATTTAGACTCATTTACTCAAGGTTTTCAGAAATCTGATTTAATTATTATTGCTGGTCGACCATCTATGGGTAAAACAGCTTTAGCTTTAAATATGGGATTAAATATTATTAAAAATTCTAAATTACCGGTTCTTTTCTTTAGTTTAGAAATGTCAAAAGAACAATTAACATATCGATTATTAACTAATGAAACTGACATTACTAACTCACGATTAAAAACTGGTAATTTATATAAAGAAGACTGGTTAAAATTAAATTCAACAATAAAAAAATTATCAGCTTTACCTTTTTTTATTGATGATACTTCTAACCCTTCAATTCAAGATATTAAATCAAAGATTAAAAAAATTCTTTTTGAACAAAGTCAGATAGGGTTAATTATTATTGATTATTTACAGTTAATGCAAAATAGTAAATTTAAAACAGATAATCGGGCGCAGGAATTATCACAAATTACACGTTCCTTAAAAAACCTGGCGCGTGAATTTGATGTTCCTATTATTGCTTTATCACAATTAAGTCGGAGTGTCGAAACGCGTACAAATAAAAGACCTATTTTATCAGATTTACGAGAAAGTGGATCTATTGAACAAGATGCTGATTTAGTTTTAATGTTATATCGTGAAAGTTATTATACTTCCTCTGAGTCGGAAGAAGAACTAAATAATTTTGATTGTGTTGAATTAATTATTTCTAAACAACGAAATGGACCCATTGGTACCGTTGATTTATACTTTGATTCTAGTCGTACAAAGTTTTTAAATTTAGATTAAATCAGTTAAATGCCCAGAACCAGATTCGAACTGGTGACACGAGGATCTTCAATCCACTGCTCTACCAACTGAGCTATCCGGGCTTATTATAAAGTATAGTATAATTGAGCTAAAATAACAACACATTTATTTTAATTAGTAGTTGCTTATTTTTCACAAATTTAGTATTGTATATATTGGGTATAGTTTTTGATAAAATTTTAAATCAGCTTATTTTGTCAGGATCGTAAGATAGCAGCATCAAAATTGAATTAACTATTTGTATTAATGCTATACCTGCTATTAAAGAAATGTAACGTTTCACTTTTTTTTAATTTAAATTATATTTTTTTAGATGAATTTTAATACAATAAAAATAGAAATTATTTTGACGAAAATATTTATTATGTTTTTTTTTAGAAAAGCTGATACAATTAATATTGTAGTCAATCTTACTATTTTTAATTTAAAAAAACGGGATTAGAAATGACAGCTTCATTATCAAATTTTATATCTAGTTTAGTTGCAGGTGGCTTTGTATTAAGCGCTATTGCAATTGCTTTAATTATTATCAGTAAAAGTGATCGTATTGTACGTTCTTAATTAAAATTATAAAGTAAATATTTATAATTAATTAAAATCTTTACAGAATTACTTATGATAAACATTGGTTTTGGTCCAAATATTTTATTAGGTTTAATCTTAGGATTTGGGGTAATATTATTATATTTTCTTCGAGTCGTTAAGCCCGAAGTGGCACGAGATGAAGATATTTTTTTTGCAACTATCGGGTTACTTTACAGCTGTATTTTAATGGTTCATGGCTGGCGACTAGATCCAATCTTATTGTTTAGTCAAGTATTAATTATAGCATCTCTTTTAGTTGCCGGTTGGGAAAATATTCGCTTACGAGGTTTACTCGCAAATATGGCAAAACTAAAAAAAAGGGTAAATAAATCAAATTAAATATCCTTTCTCTTCTTGGTTTCAATTTTATAAATAATGTTTTTAAATTATGTTTAAAAAATATTCTAAATTCTGCGCCTTAATTTTATTTGGTATTTTTAACATTTTTGTTACAACAGCTTCTGCTATTGATTTAGATGAAGCGACAAGAACTGTCGTTGTAGATAATGCTGGTACTACTACAGTATTAACACCTGAACAAGTAAAACGTGGGAAGCGTTTATTTAATGCAACATGTGGTGCATGTCACTTAGGTGGTATTACAAAAACAAATCCAAACGTTGGTTTAGATCCTGAAGCATTAAGTTTAGCAACACCAAATCGGAATAATATCGACGCTTTAGTTGATTATATGAAAAATCCGACTACATATGATGGTTTAGATTCTGTTGCAGAAACTCACCCTAGTATTAAGAGTGCTGATATTTATCCGCGTATGCGTTCATTAACTGACGAAGATTTATATTCAATTGCTGGTCATATTATGTTATCACCAAGAATTGTAAGTGAGAAATGGGGTGGCGGTAAAATTTATTACTAAATTTAACCCTTAAATTTTAAGTTTAATTTACTAGATAGTAAATTGAACTTAAAATTTAAATTTTAATCTTGCCAGATTTAATTTTTTGATGATACTATAGACATCAGGAAATACTTTCTGGAAATTAGTTTTAGTATTTTTTTCAGAAAAAAAGTTTTGTTTAAGTTTTTTATTTTGGAACTCACAAAGCATGTAGCTCAGTGGATAGAGCATTAGATTCCGATTCTGAAAGTCGGGGGTTCGATTCCCTTCATGCTTATTAGAGATATAAATTAATAGCTTTTACTTAAATTCTATTATTTGGGGCTGATTTGGTTTTGACATTTAAAGGTTAAGCAAAGTATGATTCAGGTCGAAGCTGTTATTCTTCGTAAAAACGATACACTCTTATAATAAATGCTAACAACATAATTCCTTTTAACTTCAAACAAGTAAACAAGAATTTAAACACTTCTTTTGCGTTTGCAGTTTAGTACATAATATATTTTGTTAAATTTCTTTGTTCACTATAACTAGACTCTTAGTTTTTTTGTAGTTTAGACTATTTTTATCTCTTGTTCTCTCGAGAACTATGCCTGTGAATGAGTACGTTGATAAAATTTAAATGGACGTGGGTTCGAGTCCCATCAGCTCCATATATGCATTCGTGGCCGAGTGGTTGAAGGCACCGGACTCATAATCCGTTTTCCTCTGGAACGTCACTGGTTCGAACCCAGTCGGATGCATTTACAGAATTTTTAATATTGTTTTTTTGGCAGTATAATTGTAGTATTGCTAGTAATAAATTATTAAAATATAAAAGTTTTATGGTTAAATTAAATAAACAACAAACCATTGATAATTTACACAAAAGTTTTTTGAAAACAGATTTACCAACAATCCGAATTGGTGATAATGTTAAGATTGGTGTGAAAATTATTGAAGGAAATAAAGAACGTGTTCAATTTTATGAGGGCACGGTTATTGCAAGAAAAAACAGCTCAATTAACACAACAATTACTGTACGGAAAGTTTTACAAGGTATTGGTGTAGAGCGTGTGTTTTTAACTCATTCTCCAAAAGTAGATTCTATTCAAGTATTACGTTCATCAAAAGTTCGTCGCTCGAAATTATATTACTTAAGAAACTTAAAAGGTAAAGCTAGTCGTTTAAAACAGGCTTTTAAATAAAATTAAAAGTTTTTAAAAATTAAAAAAAAAATTATTTGTAACTACATTCCGTAGTATAATATTAAATAGTAAAGTAATAACCGAATTAAACTTTCAACTTTTACTTTATAGTAACTTTAAATAAGGATTTTTATGGCTATTTACAAAGTAACATTAAAAAGTGAAGAGCATGATATTGATGTAACAATTGATTGTGATGATGCTGTATTTGTTTTAGATGCAGCAGAAGACAATGGTGTTGATTTACCATACTCTTGTCGTGCAGGTGCATGTTCTACATGTGCTGGTCAAGTAAAAGAAGGTACTATTGACCAATCAGAACAAACATTTTTAGATGATGATCAAGTAGCTGCAGGTTTTGTTTTAACTTGTATTGCTTACCCTAAGTCTGATTGTACAATCTTAGTTCACCAAGAAGACGAATTATATTAATTCATTAAAAAAAAGGAATGACCTATTTTAAAAGTCATTCCTTTTTTAACACTTAGAAGTTTAGCTCTGCCGCTTGAACTTTTTCAAATTGTTTTTTCTTTAAAATTAATAAAACTTGTGTTAATAAAACACTGAAACAAAATGCTAAGTAACCAATAATACGTGCTGGTTTTTGTAATACAATTTCAACTTCTTCTTGACCAAAACCACCTACATTTGGATCAATATTTAAAGCTTGCTCTGCTTTTACTACATCACCTTGCTTTACTGTTAATTTTAAACCAGCTGGAACAATTTGTGATGTTGTTGTACCATCTGAATTAACAATCGTAATGTTAGATTCATCTTTTGCTATAGTTGTGATTTCAGAAATTTGACCTGCTTGAACTGCGCCAAAACTATTCATGTTACTCTTCTCACCAGTAGGATATACTTGACCACGGCCACGATTTCCACCAGCATACATTGGGTATGTTAAGTATTTAACATCTGAATTCTTTTCTGGATCTGGTGCTACAACAGGGAAAATAAGTTCTTGGTGTTTTTTTCCTGCAATTGGACCTACTACTAAAATGTTATCGAATTCAGTACTGTATGGTGAAATAAATACACCTTTGTTTTTTAGTTTTACAGCATCAGGAATTTGACTTTTAGGAGCTAATTTAAATCCTTTTGGTAAAATTACAATACCACCTACATTTAAATCAGCTTTTTTACCGTTTGCACCAATTTGTTGACGTGAAGTATCATATGGTACTTTAACTTCAACTTCAAAAACTGCATTTGGAAGTACTGCTTGAGGTGCTTCAATTTCAATCGCTTTTTGGTTTAAGTGACAATTCGCACACGCTAATTTACCATTTGCTGCACGTGGATTTGAGTAACCTTGTTGTGCAAACACAGGGTAAGCTAAAGAATTTTCAATAGAAAAACCGAATACACTTATAGCAATCGTTAAAGTAAATAAAAGACTTTTAAAAAACTTGTTAGTTGCCATGGGTTAAATACTTTTAAAGTATGTATATAAATTATTTTTTTATTAAAAGCAGGATCCCTACCCCAGAAAAATATAACAATAATATTGCTGATGATAGCAATACTTGAGTTAATGGGTCGGTAGAAGGTGTTAAAACTGCTCCAATAATTGTTGAAACTAAAATAACGTATCGCCAAGAAGTTATCATTTGTTGAGCTGATACAATATTTAATAATCCTAATAAAATTTGGATAATAGGAATTTGGAAAGCTAACCCTGTACTATAAAAAAGAACAAGAATAAATTCAAAATATTGATCAAATGACCAAAGTGGTTCAATAACTTCGTCACTGTAGCTTAAAAAAAAATTTAAAGCTGCAGGAATTAATGCATAATACGAAAATGCTAGTCCCAACCCGAAGAGACATAAAGAACTTAACAGTAGTGGTAAGATAATTTTTGTTTCTTTTTTTGTTAGTCCAGGTAATAAAAATAAAATTAATTGACCTATTGCGAATGGGCTACCAAATAGAAGTCCAGTATAAAATGAAATTTTTACAGTGGAAACAAAATATTCACCAGGCGATAGTTGAAAAAATTTTACATTACTAACGGGTAGTTCTAAGATTTTAACTAAAAATTTAACTTCAAAAAATGCAACACATGTTAAAATTAAAATAACCCATACAATATGAAAAAGCCGTTGCCGTAATTCTTCAATATGTTCTGTAAAAGGTAACTCTAACGTAACAGCTTCATTTTGTTGAAAATTAAAATCAGAATTTGTTATCATATATTAGGATTTTGCTTCGTTAAAATTTTTTATTACCCTTTAAAAAATTTGATAGTTTTAAGTACGTTAAAACTTATACTTAATTGATTAAAGGAATATAAAACTAAATTGTATTAATTTAGTTTTATATTTTTTATGATAAATAATTTATAGCTTCAACACGAGCTGTTGCTTTTTTTAATTCAATTGATGCATCAAGTTTTGCTTTACTAGTTTCAGCGGTTTCTACAGCCACTGTTGCTTTTTCAAGTTCTTGTGTAGCTTCACTTAATTCAACAGATACAAGCTCTTCTACGTCATTTACTAAAACCGTTACTCGATTACGGTCAATTTCCGCTAAACCACCACATAAAATAATGGGAGTCCATTTATTATCAAGTTTAATTCTTAGTAAACCCGTATCTAAAGCTGTAATTAAAGCAGCATGACCATCTAATACACCTACTTGACCAGTTAAACCTGGTAATACAACTTCATCCGCTGTTGTTGAACAGATTACTCTGTCTGGAGTAAGTACGCGAATATTTAGAACCATAAAATTAGTACTCCTTTATTTTAGAGTTTCTGCTTTTGCAATTGCTTCGTCAATATCCCCTACAAGATAGAACGCTTGTTCTGGTAAATCATCTAATTCACCATCTAAAATCATTGTAAAACCTTTAATTGTTTGCTCTAAGCTTACATATTTACCAGGAGAACCTGTAAAGATTTCTGCTACAAAGAATGGTTGTGATAAGAAACGTTCAATTTTACGTGCACGTGCTACTGTTAAACGATCTTCTTCAGATAATTCATCAATACCTAAAATTGCAATAATATCTTGTAATTCTTTATAACTTTGTAAAGTTTCTTTGATTGTTTCAGCAATACCATAGTGTTCTGCACTTACAATGTCTGGTTGTAACATTGTTGATGTTGAATCTAATGGATCTACAGCTGGGTAAATACCTTTTGCAGCTAAGTTACGAGATAATACTGTAGTCGCATCTAAGTGAGCAAATGTTGTAGCTGGAGCTGGATCTGTTAAATCATCAGCCGGTACATATACAGCTTGGATTGATGTAATTGAACCTTGTGTTGTAGATGTAATACGTTCTTGTAATGCACCCATTTCTGTTGCTAATGTGGGTTGGTAACCTACAGCAGATGGCATACGACCTAATAATGCTGATACTTCTGAACCTGCTTGAGTGAAACGGAAAATGTTATCAATGAATAATAAAACATCTTGCTTATTAACATCACGGAAATATTCCGCCATTGTTAATGCTGTTAAACCTACACGCATACGCGCTCCTGGAGGTTCATTCATTTGACCATATACTAAAGCTACTTTAGATTCAGCGAAGTTACTTTCGTTAATTACACCTGATTCTTTCATTTCTTCGTATAGATCATTACCTTCACGGGTACGTTCACCTACACCACCAAATACTGATACACCACCGTGTGCTTTAGCAATGTTATTAATTAATTCCATAATTAATACAGTTTTACCTACACCAGCACCACCGAATAAACCAATTTTACCACCACGACGGTATGGAGCTAATAAATCTACAACCTTAATACCAGTTTCAAAAATTGATGGTTTTGTTTCTAACTCAGTAAATGCAGGTGCCTCACGGTGAATCGGTAATGTTTCTTCATATGAAACGTCACCTTGTTCATCTACTGGTTCACCAATAACATTGAAAATTCGGCCTAAAGTTGTTACACCAACAGGTACAGTAATTGGTGCACCTAAATCTACTGCTTCAACACCACGTTTTAAACCATCTGTTGAACGCATTGATACAGCACGAACTTTATTATCACCTAATAATTGTTGTACTTCTACAATATTACCAATTCCATCAGCTGTTTCAATTCGAATAGCACTGTAAATTGGTGGTAAATTACCACCTGGGAAGCGGATATCTAATACGGGACCAATAATTTGACTAACGAAACCTACATTTCTTTCAGTTTGTACCATTTTGACTTAACATATTTAAATATTTAAGAATAAATATACTTTCGGAATTTGCTAAATAAGAGCAAATTTAAAACTTATTAACTATGTATTATTGTACAACAAAATAATGATTATTCTTGAATAAAATATTAACTTTCATTCCGAATATTCAATATATTTAGTCATCTTCAAATAATCGACCACTTACTTTTAACCAATTTCGGGCTCCAGGATAATTATCTGGAGCTAATTTTAAAGCTTGTCTCCAATACTCACCTGCTTTATCAAAAAATTCTGTTGCTAAGGCGCGGTATTCCGCTTGTTGAATATCATCGATTTCTTCATTAATCATTGTTAAAGTATTTAAACCTGAAGAATGATAAATTACTGCAATGTTATTTAAAGATTGTGGTAGGTTTGAATTTAACTCGAGAGCTTGATGGTAATATTCTAAAGCTTGTGAATTATTACCAATATTCCCATAAATTAAGCCAATATTATAGAGTGTATAACTTCGGTCATATGGATCTTCTTCAACTTGTAATGCTTCGTAATAATTTTCTAATGCTTCAGCATATTTACCATCTGATTGAGCAGCCATTCCAGCCCGGTAATAAGAGAAAGCCTGTTTTTCTTGTTTACTAGCTGGTAATACTTTTAATAAAATATCTGCAATTACGGTAAAGGTTTTATCAATAAAATTTCCCATAAAAAGTTCCTTTAAACTTTAAAAATAAAAATTTATGTTTTTTGAATCATCTTAAACAATTTCTAGAGTTATTGTAATCGATATTTTGATTTTGGTATATAGATATCCATTTACATAATTTTCTAAAGTTTTCTTTCGTTAGCTGGTGAAGGGATTTGAACCCCCAACCTACGGATTACAAATCCGTTGCTCTACCATTGAGCTACACCAGCATATTTAGTTAATAGGTTACTTTATTAATTTATAAAGATTTTTTTCTATTACCTATTATTATTTTACGCCTAAACCGAAAAAAAATCAATATATTAGAAAAAATTATTTTGGCACCCATAAAATACTATTATTGATTAATTTAGTAATAAATTATAATTTATTACTAAATTAATCAATAATTAAGACTTAAATTAGCCGAATTTACCTGATGTTGATGCAATTAAGAAAGCTGCGTATGTTAAAATATAACCTACTGAGAAGTGGACTAAGCCAACTAAACGTGCTTGAACAATTGATAACGCTACAGGCTTATCACGCCAACGGATTAAATTTGCTAATGGTGTACGTTCATGAGCCCAAACTAATGTTTCAATTAATTCTTGCCAGTAACCACGCCATGAGATTAAAAACATAAAACCTGTTGCCCAAACTAAATGACCAAATAAGAACATCCACGACCAAACAGATAAGTTGTTCATACCAAATGGGTTATAACCATTAATTAATGGTGATGAGTTCAACCATAAGTAATCACGTAACCAACCCATAATGTAGTTCGATGATTCATCAAATTGACCTGGGTTACCACCCCAAATTGTCATGTGTTTCCAATGCCAATAGAATGTTACCCAACCAATTGTGTTTAACATCCAGAACATTGCTAAGTAGAAAGCATCCCACGCAGAAATATCACATGTACCACCACGACCTGGGCCATCACAAGGAAAACTATAACCAAAATCTTTCTTATCTGGCATTAATTTTGAACCACGTGCATCTAAAGCACCTTTAATTAAAATTAATGCAGTTACATGTAAACCTAAAGCAATTGCATGATGTACTAAGAAATCACCAGGACCAATTTTTAAGAATAAATCATTTTTATTATTATTAATTGCCTCTAACCAACCTGGTAACCAAACTTGGTTACCTGCAACGGTTGCAGGACTAGTTGGTGATGATAATAATACATTAAACTGGTATACTGCTTTACCCGAAGCTGCTTGAATGTACTCAGCAAAAACTGGTTCAAATAAAATTTGTTTTTCTGGTTGACCAAAAGCAACTACAGTATCATTATGGATATATAACCCTAATGTGTGGAAACCTAAGAATAATGATACCCAACTTAAATGAGAAATAATCGCTTCTTTATGCTCTAACACACGAGCTAAAACATTATTTTTATTTAATTCTGGGTCGTAATCACGAACAAAGAAAATTGCACCGTGAGCAAACGCTCCTACCATTAGGAATCCAGCAATATATTGATGGTGAGTATATAATGCTGCTTCAGTAGTAAAATCTTTCGATAAATATGCATACGGAGTTAAAGCATACATGTGTTGAGCTGTTAACGATGTAGCTACACCTAATGAGGCTAAAGCTAAACCTAATTGCATGTGTAATGAATTAGTAATTGTTTCGAATAACCCAACGTGACCTGCACCTAAACGGCCTCCTGGAGGACGGTGAGCGTCAAGAATTTCTTTCATATTGTGACCAATACCGAAGTTTGTACGGTACATGTGACCTGCAATAATGAATACAACAGCAATTGCTAATTGGTGGTGAGCAATATCACTTAACCATAACGCTTGTGTTTGTGGATGGAAACCACCTAAAAACGTTAAAATCGCTGTACCAGCTCCTTCACTTGTACCGTAAACATGTGAAGCGCTATCAGGATTTTCTGCATATGCTGTCCAGTTACCAGTAAAGAATGGCGTTAAACCAGCTGGATGTGGTGGTGTTGTTAAGAAATTATCCCAACCTACATGTACACCACGGGATACTGGAATAGCTACGTGTACAATATGACCAGTCCAAGCTAATGAACTAACACCTAGTAAACCTGATAAGTGGTGGTTTAAGCGTGATTCATTATTTTTGAACCAAGATAAACTTGGACGGAATTTTGGTTGTAAATGTAACCAACCTGCAAATAATAATACACAAGATAAGATTAATAAACCAACAGAACCTGCATAAAGTTCTTGGTTTGTTCTAAACCCAATAGTGTACCACCATTGATAAACACCTGAAAATGCAATATTTACTGGGTAAGTATTACCTTTACTAAATGCTTTTAATGCTGATTCCCCAAAATGTGGATCCCAAATTGCATGTGCAATTGGTTTTGTTTTTAATGGTTTAACAACCCATTGTTCGAAGTTTCCTTGCCATGCGACATGGAATAAGTTTCCAGCTGTCCAAAGGAAAATAATAGCTAAATGGCCAAAATGAGACGCGAAGATTTTTTGATATAAATTTTCTTCGGTCATACCATCATGTGCTTCTAAATCATGAGCAGTAGCTATACCATACCAAATTCGTCGGGTTGCTGGATCTTGTGCAAGGGCTTGGCTAAACTTTGGAAATTTAGTTGCCATAATCTTCAGATGCCTTTTTATATAATTTATAGTTGTAAATAAAAGTTAAATTGTACAAAATTTGTACAATTAAGTAATTGATAATGAACGTGCTAAGAAGAACGCCCAAGTAGTACCGATACCACCTAATAAATAGTGTGCTAAACCAACTGCTCGACCTTGTGTAATACTTAACGCACGAGGTTGAATTGCTGGAGCAAAGTTTAATTTATTATGTGCCCATACAATTGATTCAATAAGTTCTTGCCAGTAGCCACGACCACTGAATAAGAACATTAAACTAAATGCCCAAATGAAGTGTGCACCTAAGAAAATTAAACCATAAGCAGATGATGCTGAACCGTATGACTGAATTACTTGTGATGCCTGTGACCATAAAAAATCACGTAACCAACCATTAATAGTAATAGAACTTTGAGCAAAGTTACCACCAGTAATATGTGAAATACTTCCATCTGGTGTTACAGTACCCCAAACATCAGATTGCATCTTCCAACTAAAGTGGAAAATTACAACAGAAATACAATTGTACATCCAGAATAAGCCTAAGAATACATGATCCCAACTAGAACTCTGACAAGTACCACCACGACCGGGACCATCACAAGGGAAACGGAAACCTAAATTTGCTTTATCTGGAATTAATTTAGAACTACGCGCGTAAAGTACACCTTTTAATAAAATTAGTACTGTTACATGGATAGTGAAAGCATGAATATGGTGTACCATAAAATCAGCAGTACCTAATTTAATAGGCATCATTGCAATTTTACCACCAACTTCAACAACATCTCCACCAAAAGCATAACTTGTTGTTGCTAATGCATTTGGAGCTGTTGTTCCAGGGGCTAATAAATGAATGTTTTGAATCCATTGTGCAAAAATTGGTTGCAATTGGATTGCTTTATCCGAGAACATATCCTGTGGACGGCCTAAAGCACGCATTGTATCATTATGAATATAGAATCCAAAAGCATGAGTACCTAAGAAAATACATACCCAATTTAAGTGTGAAATAATTGAATCACGGTGACGTAATACACGATCTAATAAGTTATTATAGTTATTGGCTGGTGTGTAATCACGTACCATAAAGATTGCAGCATGGGCTGCTCCACCAGTAACACAGAAACCACCAATCCACATATGGTGCGTGAATAATGATAATTGAGTTGCATAATCAGTAGCAATATATGGGTATGGAGGCATTGCATACATGTGGTGTGCAACAATAATACTTAATGAACCTACCATTGCTAAGTTAATAGCTAATTGTGCATGCCATGAAGTTGTTAAAATCTCATATAACCCTTTGTGGCCTTCACCAGTGAATGGGCCTTTATGAGCTTCTAAAATTTCTTTCATACTGTGACCAATACCCCAATTAGTACGGTACATGTGACCCGCAATAATAAATAATACAGCTAATGCTAAATGGTGGTGCGCAATGTCACTTAACCATAAACCACCCGTTACTGGGTTTAAACCACCTTTAAACGTTAAGAAGTCAGAATACTCACCCCATTGACCAGTAAAGAATGGTACTAAACCTTTACCGAAACTTGGGTATAATTGAGCCATTAATTCACGATTAATTAAAAATTCGTGTGGTAATGGAATCTCTTGTGGAGATACACCCGCATCTAATAATTTATTAATTGGTAAAGCGATGTGGATTTGGTGACCAGACCATGATAAACAGCCTAAACCTAATAAACCAGCCAAGTGGTGGTTCATCATTGATTCCGCATTTTGGAACCATTCTAGTTTAGGCGCTGCTTTATGGTAGTGGAACCATCCAGCAAATAGCATTAAAGCTGACATTACTAATCCACCGATTGCAATCCAGTATAATTCTACTTCGCTTGTAATACCTTCTGCACGCCACATTTGGAACCAACCAGATGTTGTTTGTACACCTTGGAAGTTACCACCTACATCAGCATTTAAAATTTCTTGACCTACAATTGGCCAAACAACTTGGGAACTTTGTTTAATTCCAATTGGATCTGATAACCAAGCAGAGTAATTTGAGAAATATGCACCATGGAAATGCATCCCACTAATCCATAAAAAAATTGCTGCTAATTGGCCGAAATGTGCACTAAAAATTTTACGTGAAACTTCTTCTAAAGAATTTGTTTGACTGTCAAAATCATGTGCATCCGCGTGTAAGTTCCAAATCCAAGTTGTTGTTTTTGGACCTTTAGCTAAAGTTCGTGAAAAATGTCCGGGTTGGGCCCATTTTTCGAAACTAGTTTCCACAGCGTCTTTTTCTACAAAAATTTGTACGTTTTTTGCACGACGCTCCGTTGAGCTTATTGCCATTGACTTTCTCCTTTTGGGAGACGAAAATCTATGAAACTCTCATAAAAAATAAAAAATAGTTTATCAAAACCTATTAAGTAACCATGAGTTTTCATCATAGTATTATACATTGTTTTTCAATTTATTTACACACTCTATTTAAAATATTAAATTATTAATATTTTAAATAGAATTTTGGGCTACGAATGGTAACAATGCTAAAGCACGAGCACGTTTAATTGCTTTTGCAATTTGACGTTGTTGTTGAACAGTTACACCTGTGGCACGACGAGGTAAAATTTTTCCTTGTTCTGTTATAAATAATTTAAGTAAATCGATGTCTTTGTAATCAATTTTTTGATTAAGACTTAATGGTGACAAATTTTGTTTTTGTGTTAACATAGATTATTTAATTTCTTTGTGATTAGTAGGTTTATTACAGTGTCGACAATATTTTTTTAATTCAATTCGTTCTGGATTATTTCGACGGTTTTTTTGAGTAGTATAACGTGATACACCGGTAGAACGTTTATTTGTATTTGTCCGACATTCTGTACACTCTAATGTAATTAGAATACGAGTACCTTTACTTTTTGCCATGAAGATTTTTTATAAAATTAATTAATTTTTAACACTATTTATATTATGACTAGATTACCTAAAAAATTTTATCTTATCAAGGTTTTATAAAAACTTTTATAAGATAAAATTTTTTTATGAGAAAAACTTCCAATTTTATAATGAATATATTAATATTTGAGTAAACGCAAATATTTCATTAAAAATTCATAGGATTTATAAATAATTATGGCTAATAACAAATCGGCAAAAAAGCGTATTGTAATTGCTAAACGAAATCGTATACAAAACCGTTTTTATAAAACTTCGGTAAGAACATTAACAAAAATGTTTTTAGCAAGTATAGAAGTTTACAAAACTGAGAAAAGTAATGAAAATAAAGAAAAAGCACAAAGTATTTTAAACTCTATTTATAGTTTAATTGACAAAGGGACTAAACGAAACGTTTTTCATAAAAACACGGCTGCTCGTAAAAAATCAAAATTAGCTCTACAAATTAAATCTGCTTAAAATATAAGGCTTTTAAAAGTTAACGGAACGTTTTTACAAGAAAATTTTAATCAAAATCTTTAAATTTTCTTAAACGTTCTGATATCTTCATAAAAATTTAAAAATACTCATTCGCAAAGATTATGAAACAATCGATGAATTATATAACTGCTCTCCCCGATTTTATTGAGATGCAAAGAGCAAGTTTTTGTTGGTTTATCGCTCAAGGATTAAATGAAGAATTAGCAATGTTTTCGCGAATTCATGATTTTAGTTATAATACAGAGTATGTATTATTTGGGCATGAATATAGTCTGGTTAAACCAATTTATAATATTGTTAGAGCAAAAAAATATACAGCTAATTACGCTGCTCAATTAGTTATCCCTCTCGAAATTCGAAATAAAAAATTAAATAGTGTTCGATACCATAACCAATTTCCTATTATTAATTTACCTTTAATGACAACGTCAGCAACTTTTATTATTAATGGTTGTGAAAGAGTTATCGTAAGTCAAATTATACGTAGTCCTGGTATTTATTTTGAAAAAAATAAGAACCAAAAAAAACGAAAGATTGTTAAACGTCAAGTTTCTAGCGACATTAATAAATTAAAATCATTCATACCTTTAGGTGAACCATTTATCTCTGAACAAGTTCTCTCATTTTTTCCAATTGCATATAATCAAAGTTTATTTCAATATTCTTTTACAGAACTAAAAAAAAGTGAAAACAGTTTTTATTTTTATTTTTTAAATTCTTTTAAACTTTACCATATTATTTCAAAAACTGTTGAACCTAAGAAAAAATTTGAACGAATTAAAGTTTTTTTACATTGGCTTAATATAAAAAATAAACATTTTCAGGTAGAAAATTCTGTAGATTTCTTAAATGTAAAAACGTTAATTAATGACTGGAATCATTTACTAACTTCTTTGTTGAAGTATGAAATTTTAAAAAGACATTGTGATAATAACATTTCTCATCTCCAAGATGACTGGTTACAAAATTTAACCTCAAGTTCAAAAAAGTTAGAAATATTTAATAGAATTTCAGTAAGCCAATCAAATCAAAATCAATTATTAGACTATTATTACCAAACTAATCAACTGGATGTTTTACATAAGTTACTTGTGGTTTTAATTGGTTCTTACAGTAATATAAAACAAGTTAATTATTTTAAATTTTTAAAGCAAAACGTTAACTCAACAACAGAAAAATTAGAAACTTTAGTATCCCAAACTCAACAACAGAAATTAAAACCCGTTTTTTATTTTTCTTCAACCTTGAAAGAATTATTTAAATATAAGCAAAAAAAGAAAAAGACTAAAGATCCGGAATATATAAAAATTGCAACAGGTAATAATTTTGAAAGCCAATCTCAGTTTTTAAATCCGTTACCTCAAGAAGACATAACTCTTGATTTAATTGAATATAAATATGAAGTTTCAGAAAACCAACATAAATTAAATTATTTGAAGTCACGGTCTGAGATCATTCAATATAAAGATTTACATGAAGTTGAAGATAATTATAAACAGAAGTATCAAAATAAAGACTTATATACTGCTATTTTAATTCCTGAATCAGGCTCATGGGTTCGAGTTGGTTTTCAAAAAAATACAGAAATAAATAAATACAAATACCCGATTAAAAATCAAGAAGATGAAGTTGTAATACAATTGGATAAATTTACGCAAAAGCCTATTATTCATTTACTGAAAGAAATGGGTTTAACAGATTTTGAGATTTGTCAAAATCTTCAACATGCGGATTTTTTCTATTTCAATAAACCATTAATTACAAATTCTTTAACTTCAGAACAACCATTATTACGGTTTGATTTAAAATCAGATTACTTTAAAAATATTTCCGAATTTTCTCGAATTTTTGATGTTCGTTATTATCGGTTAGGTAAAATTGGCCGTTCAAAAATTAATAACCGATTAAATCTTAAATTAAATAGCCAAATTCAGACTATTACGTATGCAGATATTTTTGCCATTATTGATTCATTAATTACTTTATCAATATCAAAAACTATTGGTGATGATATTGATCATTTAAAAAACCGTCGTGTTCGATCTGTTGGGGAACTTTTACAAAATCTATTTAGAATTGGATTTCAACGTTTATTACGAAAACTTCGAAGCCAAACAAATAAAGTCGGTTCAAGTCAACTTTCAAGTTTTAATATTGTAGGTGCAACAATTCGTGAATTCTTTGGTTCAAGTCAGTTATCACAATATATGGATCAAACTAACCCTTTATCCTCATTAACACATCGTCGTCGGATTAGTGGTTTAGGTCCAGGTGGTTTTGATCGAGATCGTATTAGTTTTGCTGTTCGAGATATTCATCCCAGTCATTATGGTCGAATTTGTCCAATTGAAACACCGGAAGGACAAAACGTTGGTTTAATTGCTTCTTTAACAACCTGTGCTCGAGTAAATAAATCTGGCTTTATTGAAACTCCATTTTGGCGAGTTATTAATGGTAAGGTTATCAAAACAGGTAGTCCGATTTATTTAACTGCAGATATAGAAGATTTCTATAAAATCGCCCCTGCCGATATTGCAACTAATCAACAAAACTATTTAACACAAAATTTAATCCCTGTTCGTTACAAACAAGATTTTATTACAGTAACTCCATTTGAAGTAGACTTTATTGCTATCTCAACTGTTCAAGTTGTTTCTGTCGCTGCCTCGCTAATACCATTTTTTGAACATGATGATGCCAACCGTGCTTTAATGGGTTCAAATATGCAGCGTCAATCTGTTCCGTTGATTTTACCTCAAAAGCCAATTGTTGGTACAGGGTTAGAAAATCAAATTGCAATAGATTCTGGAGCAACTCTTAATGCTCATAAAGATGGAATTGTTCAGTCGGTAACTGCTGATCAAATCACAATTAAACAGGATGATGGTATTGAATTTAAATATGCTCTTCAAAAGTACCAACGTTCAAACCAAGAAACTTGTATTAACCATCGTCCAATTGTTTGGAAAGGAGAACGAGTTTTATCAGGCCAAATGTTAACAGATGGACCTGGTATTAATACAAGTGAATTAGCATTAGGTCAAAATGTTTTAATTGCTTATATGCCATGGCAAGGTTATAACTTTGAGGATGCAATTTTAATTAATGAACGTTTAGTATATGAGGACGTATTTACTTCAATTCATATTGAGCGTTATGAGATTGAAATTGATCAAACAGCAGAAGTTTGTGAAAAAACTACTAAAAATATTCCAAATTTAAATTTTTCTGAAACACAACACTTAAATGAAGATGGAATTGTCTCAATTGGTACGTTTGTGCGACCTGGTGATATTTTAGTTGGTAAAGTTATTGAAAAAGATGATTCTGAACAATTACCAGAAGCGAAATTGTTAAGAGCGATTTTTGGGGCAAAGGCAAAAGGAGTACGTGACACTTCATATAGAATGCCTGAAGGGGAATATGGACGAGTTATTGAAACATTAACGTTTAATCGTCGAACAAAATTAGCATATAAATTCGAAAAAATTCAAATTTTTATTGCCCAAATTCGTAAAATTCAAGTCGGTGATAAGATTGCTGGGCGTCACGGAAACAAAGGTATTATTTCAAGAATTTTACCTCGACAAGATATGCCATTTTTACCAGATGGAACACCGATAGATATTATTTTAAATCCATTAGGCGTACCGTCTCGTATGAATGTTGGTCAATTATATGAGTGCTTATTAGGTCTAGCCGGCCATAAACTAGATCGGAGATTTAAGATTTTACCATTTGATGAAATGTATGGCCCTGAAGTTTCGCGAATTTTAATAAATAAAAAATTACGTCAAGCTTCAATTGAAAAAGATGAAGCCTGGTTATTTAATCCTTATTCACCTGGGAAAATGGTTTTAATTGACGGGCGGACTGGAAAAGGGTTTGAAAACCCAATTACTGTTGGAAATGGTTATATGCTAAAATTAATTCATTTAGTTGATGACAAAATGCACGCGCGTGCAACAGGTCCTTATTCACTAGTTACTCAACAACCACTTGGTGGTAAAGCACAACATGGTGGTCAACGGTTTGGAGAGATGGAAGTTTGGGCCTTAGAAGGATTTGGTGCTGCGTTTACGTTAAAAGAATTATTAACAATTAAATCGGATGACATGGAAGGAAGAAATGAGACTTTAAACGCAATTGTTAAAGGACAACCAATTCCAACATCTGGCATCCCAGAATCATTCAAAGTTTTATTACAAGAGTTACGGTCAATTGGGTTAGATATGAGTACATATCGAATTGAACAATTTAATACAAGTCAAACTTATGAAACAGAAGTAAATTTAATTGAAAAATACGATCCATTGACAAAAACATTTCCTCCAACTTCAAATATAAATAGCATAGCATTTTAATACGTTTCCTTAAAAAAAAATGGTACGAACTGAAAAAGAATTTGATTATATAAAAATTAAGTTAGCCTCTCCCGTTCGAATTTTACAATGGTCCCATCGTCGACTACCAAATGGACAATTCATTGGTGAAGTTCAAAAATCTGAGACTATAAATTATCGGACATTTAAACCTGAAATGGATGGTTTATTCTGTGAACGGATTTTTGGTCCTAGTAAAAGTTTAGAGTGTGCTTGTGGTAAATATAAACGAGTACGTTATGATGGTTTAATCTGTGAACGATGTGGCGTTGAATTAACAGAATCACGTGTTCGGCGTCATCGTATGGGTCATATTAATTTAATTTATCCGGTAACCCACGTTTGGTATACAAATAGTCGGCCGAATTACATGGCTCTTTTATTAGAAGTTGAACAATGTGAAAAAAGGATTGATACAGGTTTGTTATATTATTTACCTGACCTTTTTACACTTTTAAACACAAATTTAGAATTTTCTAAAAATCCTGCAATTAAAGAATTGTTTGAAGAAATCATAAAACAGAAAGGGTTAGTAACTTGGTTACCAACTGACCCGAGTTTTAAAGAAAATTCACAAAAATTAAAACGAGACATTTTATATACAAAAATTACTCGTAACCGTTACCAAGCAAACCGTCTTTCAACAGATTCAACGTTAAAAATTGTAAAAATAAAAAAGAAATTAAAACAATTAGTTGAAATGTTGAAACATGATGAATCCTCAAAACAAGTTTTGTCTCATGTATTCCAACAAGAATACCAAAAAAAATTCGCAATTAAGTCGGGAAAAGTTAATTTAAGAGATAATCGAATTAAGCGAATAAAATTGGCTTCATTAGCTTATTTTATTGCTGAAGATGAAATCTCATTTTACGGTCTTCATTGGGATTTACAACAATACCGTCGGAGTCGAGAACTTGGGTTTACAGGTTATCCTTTAAAACCATTCCCAAAACCAAATTCCCAAAATCGACGTCGAAATACTCCAAAATATTTATTACGAACAACACCTAATTATTTAATTGGTGCTGTTTTAATAAAAAAAGAGTTAGAAAAGCTTAATATTAATCGTGAAATTTCAAAAACGCGTCGGTTTATTACGATCTGTAGTAAGGTGTTGCATAAAGAACAGCCCATTTACAATGGGTCAAAATGGTTCCGGAAATGGGAATACCAACGTATCTATAAATTACGTGATCAATCAATTAAAAGAATTCGGATTTTAGAAAACCTACAAGCAACTGGTTCTAATCCGGCTTGGATGGTAATTACTATACTTCCAGTAATTCCTCCTGCTTTACGGCCAATGATTCAATTAGAAGGTGGTCGATTTGCGACTTCTGATTTAAATGAATTATATCGTCGAATTATCACACGAAATAATCGACTTTTACGACTTTTAGAGATTGATGCTCCTCAGCTTATTATTCGAAATGAAAAACGTATGTTGCAAGAAGCTGTTGACACATTAATTGATAATGGAAAACGCGGTAAAATTGCTTTAAGTGCAAATAATCGACCATTAAAATCACTATCTGATATTATTAAAGGTAAACATGGTCGATTCCGTCAAAATCTTTTAGGAAAACGAGTAGATTATTCTGGTCGTTCTGTAATTGTTGTTGGCCCAAGTTTAAAATTAAACCAATGTGGGCTACCTTATGAAATGGCTATCGAATTATTTCAACCTTTTATTATTCGTGAATTAATTAATCAAGGGTTAGCAAGTAATATGAAAGTTGCTAAAAACTTAATTCAGCAAAACGAATCTGCAATAGATCCTGTTTTAGAAAAAGTCTTGGCAAGTCATCCGATTTTTTTAAACCGAGCTCCAACTTTACATAGATTAGGGATTCAAGCTTTTGAACCTATTTTAGTTCAAGGTCGAGCTATCAAATTACACCCATTAGTTTGTTCTGCTTTTAATGCAGACTTTGATGGTGATCAAATGGCTGTTCACGTTCCCTTATCATTAGAATCACAAGCAGAATGTTATATGTTAATGTTAGCTCCTTATAATTTTTTATCTCCAGCAAATGGTGAACCAATTATTATGCCTAGTCAAGATATGGTTTTAGGATGTTATTATTTAACAGTTAATAATATTCAAGGTTTGTTAGGTTCAAATCATTATTTTGCAAATTTAGATGATGTAGTTTTAGCTTATTACCAAGATCAGATTGAATTACATACATCTATTTGGGTCCGTTATAATGAACCTGGAGTTGAAACAGGAGCATTAATCAAAAAAACAAATTTAAGTGATGATACAACAATTGAATATTATGAAAATGTTCAAATCCGACTTGATAGTTCTGGTCAACCATTAGTTCAATATATACAAACAACAACTGGACGCGTAATTTTTAATTATACAATTCAGAAAACCTTAAAATTAGTTGCCTAAATGATATAATTATAAAAATAAATATTTTATGAAAAACTATATCTATCAAAATACTCTTATTAGTAAAAAACAATTAAAGCAATTACTTGCTTGGAGTTTTACTGAATATAATTCAATGCAAGCTTGTTCACTAGCTGATGAATTAAAATATTTGGGTTTTAAATACGCTAGTCAAGCTGGTATTTCAATTAGTATTGAAGATCTTCGTGTACCATTTGTAAAAAACCAAATGTTAGAAAAAGCTCATCAAGAAATATTGAATGCCGAAAAAATTTGTTTAAAAGGAAAGATTACAGACGTTGAAAAATTTCAAAAGATTATTGATACTTGGAGTGTTACCAGTGAGTCATTAAAAGATGAAGTGGTTTCGTATTTTAAAAGTTATGACCCTTTAAATTCAGTTTATATCATGGCTTTTTCAGGAGCTCGAGGAAATTTATCTCAAGTTCGTCAATTAGTTGGGATGCGTGGTTTAATGTCCGATCCAAGTGGAGAAATTCTTCAATTACCAATTAAAAAAAACTTCCGTGAAGGATTAACTATCACTGATTATTTAATGTCAGGTTATGGTGCACGAAAAGGAATTGTAGATACGGCATTAAAAACTGCCAATTCAGGTTATCTAACACGTCGTCTTATTGACGTTGCTCAAGATATTATCATTCGTGAACGTGATTGTGGAACTCATCACTCTTGTGTAGTTAATAACACTCAAAATAATGAACAGATTTTAGGACGGTTATTGAGTAAACCAGTTTTTGATCCTGTTAGTCATGATTTAATTAGTCCTAAAGATACTCAACTTACTCCTAATTTAATTCAAACATTTACTGATCACAATATTCAAACGTGTTACATCCGTTCACCTTTGACTTGTAGTTTATACCGGTCAATTTGTCAAAAATGTTACGGTTGGGATTTAGCAAATGAAAATTTAGTGGACATTGGGGAAGCTGTTGGTATTATCGCTGGCCAATCTATTGGGGAACCAGGTACGCAATTAACAATGCGGACATTCCATACTGGGGGTATTTTTACTTCAGAAGCGAGACAACAAATCACTAGTTCAGTAAATGGCATAATTAAATTTTCTAAATTATTAAAAACGCTAACATTACGAACAAACCGAGGCGAGGATGTTTTATTAACAAAAAATTCTGGGTCTTTGGTTATTGTTCCAGAAACACAGGGTGAAGATTTAGTTCAATTAGAGGTTCTTCCAAATACAATGTTATTTGCTAAAAATAACCAGTATGTAAAACAAGGAACAATTCTAGGCGAATTATCTAATACCGCAAAACAAACGAGAACAGAAATTAAGCCAATTTTAAGTACTTCATCTGGTGAAGTTTATATGCCTCGTTTAAAAAAGAAAATAAATTTTGTTAATAAAAATAAACTTCTATGGATTTTATCGGGTCGAGTTTATCAAGCACCTACAAATTCATTTTTAAATTTTTATACAGATCATAAAATTAATAAAGAAAGTTTTATTTTTAGAACGAAAATTATTAACCAATACCCAGGATATGTAAAAATTATAAATGATAAATCTAAATTATTTGAACGTTTATTACAAATCAGTACAAATCACTACAGTTTAAATTATTCAACTATTCAAAAGATTGATTCAGAAATTAGGTTTAACCAATATATTCTTCAGTATAAAAATCAACGTTACTTTATTAATTTAAAAGTTAAAAATTCAAATTTAGAATTAAATTCTATTTCCCCTAATTATTTTGGAAGCTTGTTATCAAATCAATATCAAACACAAATTGGTGGTATTCCATATTATGATCAACGAACGAAACAAAAATCTATTAGTAGTTCAAAATTAATTTCTTATTACCGAAAATTGAATCTTGATTTTAAAAATTCGGAATGGAATACTTTTAAATTTACCACAACACAGTTTAACAAAATCCCATTACAATTTAGTCTTCGGTCTCTAATTTGGCTTCCTGAGGAAACATATAAACTAAATTGTGATAAAAATATGCTTTTAGTAGAGCATGGTAGTTTTATTTGTGAGAATTTTGAAATTATCCCTGGGTTGTTCTCAAAAAAATCCGGTATTGTAATTATCAGTTATAAAAATAACTTAGTTTCTGAGATTTCAATTAAATCAGGTTTAGTTTATCAAGGGAAAAATTTTAAAAGCTTTGCTAATAAAGTTTTTTATCCTGGTGAAACAATTTTTGATGACATTAAAATTGATCACCCGTCATTATGTCAGCATATTATCGGAAAAGTAAATGATCAATTATTAATACGCCCGTTAGATATCTATGAAATTCCCAAGCCACGCTCTGTTGAAACATTTTGCAAAGAAAATCAACAAATAGAATCTATTTTAGGTTTACAAAACAGTACACAATATTTATATAAATCAAATCAAAAAATTAAAAGTGCACGTTCATTAACTTTGATTTCAAATGTTTTAGATTCAAACTTAAAAACTTCTACAGAAAATAAAATAAACATTCAATTTAAAATTGAAAAAATAAAACGTAGTTTAAATTTTGTACTTATTGAAAATATTCATTTCCCAAATTATCTTCCCGCACATTTAAAATATACAGATATTAGTTCATCTCTTTTAGTTGAACCTAATCAGTTTATTGATAGTTATACTACGTTAGGTTATTTTGAAAGTATTAACACTCAATCCTTAGAAATTGTAAAACTAAAATCGAAGTATAAAAATAACCGACAAGTTTTATTAATTTCCAATGATGATTGTTTAACTATTCTAAAATCTAAAATTCCCACTAAAACAGTTAATGATTTAGTCATTAAAAATATTAATGTCAACCAAATTGGAAAAATTATTATTGACAATGGTCAGTTTTTAACAATTCAAAAAGGTCGACCATATTTTTTCCCAAATTGTCAGGTTCAAGACGCATTAACAGAAAAATCAACAGCTTACAAAATTATTTCAGAAAAACAGTTGCCATTTGCAAATACTGTTTTAACTAAACGAAATATTACGTTGAATTATTATGATATTACCAAAAAAGTTTTAACAAAAAAACTTGATGCAACATCAGAAATTCCTTTTGAAAATGGTTTGAAGATTGAATTACCAAAAATGTTCATTCGAAAAAATGGTAATTTATATAGTTCACCAATTCCTATTTTTGTTCAAAATTTCTCTGTAACTGACGAGAAGATTTCTGAATCAGATATTTCTGATATTGTTACTACTAAGGAAACATCTTGGATTAAAAAACGTCGAACACACTACTCAGTTTTTTTAAAAAATTCAGACTTAGTTTCAAATACCTTAAAAAAGAATCCGTTAAGTAATCTGATTCGTGTACAGTTTTTTGGTTATCCATTTTCAAAATCTATTGGAATTCATTCACTTACCGAAGACTATTTTGAACAGGAAGTCAACAGTGTATTTTGTAAAAATGGAGAATTTGTGGCTGATGGTCAAACATTAGGCTTATTAAATTTTGAAAAAGAAATTACAGGTGATATTGTTCAAGGTTTACCAAGAATTGAAGAGTTATTAGAAGCACGGAAAAAACGTCAAATTAGTAAAAATGTTTCAACAAACCAAAAAAAAGGTCTTTTAATTAGAAAAACTAGTCTTGATGCAAGTTTTGAGTTTAGAAAATTAGGTACTACCATTAAAGAAACAGAAAAAATTAACCCACATGCATTATTAAAAGTTTATTTTAATTATTATGGTTTAATTAAAAACTTTTTCTGTGATAGAACACAAAAGGTTACTTCATACCGTTTAACAAATAACTATGAAGCAAGCTATCGTAGTTTCAAAAAAGTTCAGTCTTTGATTTTAAACTCTGTTCAAGCAGTATACGAATCACAAGGTGTTTCAATTGCAGATAAACATCTTGAAGTTATTATTAAACAAATGACGACGAAAGTATTAATAACACATGAAGGTGACACTCCATTATTACCACGTGAAGTTATTGATCTGTATCATATTCAATATATTAATGATATTGTTTCGAAAAATAATAAACAAACTGCGTTTTATGTTCCATTATTATTAGGAATTACTAAAGCAGCTTTAAACAACCCTAGTTTTATTTCTGCTGCAAGTTTCCAAGAAACAACAAGAGTTTTAACCAAAGCCGCTATTGAAGGTCGAGTTGATTGGTTACGTGGCTTAAAAGAAAATATTATTATTGGTCATTTAATTCCAGCAGGTACTGGGTCACAGAATTATCAAGATTGTTTTATAAAAAAACCACAAACTTCTTCACAAATTTCAAGTCTACTGCCTACTTTGGAAAAAGTTTAAAAATAAAACTAGACGCCTTCATTTATTTTTTGGTAATGTTAAGATTAGAGATTTACCTATTAAAATTTTAAGGAGTTAAAACTACTTATGGCTGAGCTTACTTTAGCCCAATTATTAGATGCTGGTGTTCATTTTGGACATAAAGCATACCGTTGGAACCCAAAAATGTTCCCATACATCTACACAGAACGTAATAATATTCATATTTTAGATTTAGTACAATCTGCTCAATTATTAAAAGAAGCAAATTCGTATGTAAAATCTGAAGCAGCCAAAGATAAGATTTTCTTATTTATTGGTACAAAACGCCAAGCAAGTAGCTTAATTGCTCAGGAAGCAAAACGTTGTAATTCTTATTATGTTAATCACCGTTGGTTAGGTGGAATGTTAACAAATTGGGTTACATTAAAAAGTCGAATTGAACGTTTAACAACACTTGAAAAAGAAGAAGCAGATCAAGTTTTCAATTTGTTACCAAAGAAAGAAGGATCATTACGTCGTAAAGAATTAGAAAAATTACGTAAGCACTTAAATGGTGTTAAAGATATGCCACGTGTACCTGACGTTGCAATTATTGTTGACCAAAAACGTGAAATGACAGCTGTTCGTGAGTGTCGTAAACTAGGCATTCCTATTATTTCAATCCTAGATACTAATTGTGATCCAGATTTAGTAGATATCCCTATTCCTGGTAATGATGATGCTGTACGTTCAATTAAATTAATTTTAAAATCTTTAACTGATAGTATTAATGTTGGTAACCCAGCAAATACCTAAATTCGCACTATTTTAACTTTATTTAAAAAATAAAGTTAAAATAGTATTCGATTTTTTTACGTATGGTGTTTTTTATCGTTAAATCTGTTATAATATTATTAGTTATGTAAGTACAAAACTCGCGGAGTAGAGCAGTCTGGTAGCTCGTTGGGCTCATAACCCGAAGGTCAATGGTTCAAATCCATTCTCCGCTAGAAAATTTATAAATTAACGCAAAAAAAATCATTTTTTTATTAAAATGTTATATTGAACGTTAAATATTAATAAGGTTTTACTTATGACATTAAATTTACAAACGCCATTTCCAACTTTTGGTGGAAGTACTGGTGGTTGGTTAAGAGCTGCTGAAGTTGAAGAAAAGTATGCTATTACGTGGACTAGTAAAAAAGAACAGATTTTTGAAATGCCGACAGGTGGTGCTGCAATAATGCGAAATGGTGAAAACTTATTGTATTTAGCACGTAAAGAACAATGCTTAGCTTTAGCTACGCAGTTACGAACTTTCAAAATTAATGACTACAAAATTTATCGAATTTTCCCTAGTGGTGAGGTTCAATATTTACATCCAAAAGATGGTGTTTCACCTGAGAAAGTTAACCCAGGTCGTACAGCGGTAAATAGTCGTGATTTCTCAATTGGTAAAAATCCAAATCCTGCTTCAATTAAATTTAGTGGAACAACTACTTACGAAAGTTAATTTATATCTAAGATTAGTTTTAAAACTAATCTTTTGGCGAGATGGCAGAGTTGGTCGATTGCGTCTGATTTGAAATCAGATGAATCTTTACGGATTCCGTGGGTTCGAATCCCACTCTCGCCTTTTATTGTGTTTCGAAACCAACATTGTGCTTAACTGTGTTTTATTCTTTATAATAATTTCTCATGGGTAAAGTTTACGATTGGTTTGAAGAACGCTTAGAAGTACAAGCAATTGCTGATGATATTTCAAGTAAATATGTACCACCACATGTTAATATTTTTTACTGTTTTGGTGGGATTGTATTCACATGCTTCTTAGTTCAAGTAGCTACAGGTTTTGCGATGACATTCTACTACCGTCCAAGTGTAGTTGATGCATTTGCTTCTGTAGAGTATATTATGACAAGTGTTAACTTTGGTTGGTTAATTCGTTCTGTGCACCGTTGGTCAGCAAGTATGATGGTTATGATGATGGTTTTACACGTTTTCCGTGTGTATTTAACTGGTGGCTTTAAAAAACCTCGTGAATTAACATGGGTAACTGGTGTTATTTTAGCCGTAGTTACTGTTTCATTTGGTGTTACAGGTTACTCTTTACCTTGGGATCAAGTAGGTTTCTGGGCATGTAAAATTGTAACAGGTGTTCCAGCGGCAGTTCCTATTGTAGGTGAACCTTTAGTGTTAGTATTACGTGGTGGTGAAAGTGTAGGTCAAAGTACATTAACACGTTTTTACAGTGCTCATACGTTTGTATTACCATTAGCAGCAGCTGTTTTAATGTTAACACATTTCTTAATGATTAGAAAACAGGGTATTTCAGGACCACTTTAATTCTAAAGTATAGAATTAAAAGCATTATTTATATTTTAACAAGGAATAATTATGTCAGTAATTAAAAAACCAGATTTATCAGATCCAAAATTACGTGCAAAATTAGCTAAAGGTATGGGACACAACTACTATGGCGAACCTGCATGGCCAAATGATTTATTATACGTTTTTCCGGTATGTATTTTAGGTACATTCGCATGTTGTATTGGTTTAGGTGTAATGGCACCAACACAAATGGGTGAACCGGCAGATCCATTCAACACACCATTAGAAATTTTACCTGAGTGGTATTTTTTCCCGACTTTTAATTTATTACGTGTATTACCAAATAAATTATTAGGCGTATTAGCTATGGCAGCTGTACCCGCTGGTTTAATTACAGTACCATTTATTGAGAATGTAAATAAATTCCAAAACCCATTCCGTCGTCCAATTGCAAGTTTAGTATTTATTTTCGGATTTTTATTTGCTGTATGGTTCGGTATTGGTGCTTGTTTACCTATTGATAAAGCAGTTTCATTAGGTTTCTGGTAAAATATCAGTTTTTGATTCATATTTTTCATCATTAGTATTTAAAACTATTGATGAAAACTTTTTTTTTGTTACTTTACTTCGATTCTTATAATGAAAATTTTTTCAACCTTAAGTATAATTTATAATAAGAATTACAAATAAAATTTGAATTTTAGTATATGAGTGTAGATGAAGATTTAGATAAATTATTAGAAACTCTCCCCTCATTTCTTAATAACCACATAAATAGTCATAGTTCAAAAGATAAAATTATCGAGATTGTGATGGATTTAGGAAGGCGTCCGGAAGCAAGGTTTAGTACGGGTCCTGAATATTTATCTCAAAAAATTATTTCATGGCAAGATTTAGAATATACAACAAAACGAATAAGTAAATTTAGTAATGAAAATCGTGCTGGTATTGAGCGTACTTTACACCGAATTAGTTGTATTCGGAATCGGCAGTTTTTAATTACGGGTTTAACTTGTAGAGTTGGAAGAGCCATTTTCGGAACAATCTGTTTAATTCGAGATCTATTAGAATCAGGTCAATCAATTTTAATTCTTGGAAAGCCTGGTGTTGGAAAAACAACTATTATTCGTGAAATTGCCAGAGTATTATCTGATGAAATGGAAAAACGAGTAATTATTGTCGATACATCAAATGAGATTGCAGGAGATAGTGATATTCCTCATCCTGGAATTGGTCGTGCACGGCGTATGCAAGTATCTCAAACAGACCTTCAACACCAAGTAATGATTGAGGCTGTTGAAAACCATATGCCCCAAGTCATTATTATTGATGAAATTGGAACTGAATTGGAGGCTTTAGCAGCTCGTACCATTGCGGAAAAAGGGGTCCAGCTTGTTGGTACAACTCATGGTAACTGCCTTGAAAATATAATTAAGAACCCGCCTTTAACCGATTTAATCGGAGGTATTCAGTATGTAACATTAAGTGATGAAGAAGCAAAACGTCGAAAAACACAAAAAAGTATTTTAGAACGTAAAGGTTATCCTGCGTTTCAGATTGCTATTGAAATTAATGATCAGAATTCTTGGACGATTCATGAGAATGTACAAGAATCTATTGATTTATTACTAAGAGGAACTTTCTCAATAAACCAAACGCGTACATTAATACAGAATGAAAAAACATACATTAAATACAAACCATTACCAGTTAATCCACTTTTTAATACACTTTCAAGTCTTTCACAGACCTCTAGTAAAAGTTGGGCTTTAATTAATAAACAAAAAGATTTTTCTAAGTCACAACTAGATAAAAAAAAAGTTGTAATTTATTCGTATTCACTTTCATATAATTTACTGCGAGAAATTATTTTGAAACTAAAAATTA
>Ga0307996_1000008_pt1 | contig 62414 bp, 55 predicted proteins | sample Davwhametageno35_FD_203143 | JGI IMG/M metagenome (GOLD analysis project Ga0307996, IMG submission 203143) | Marine microbial communities from Davis Island wharf, Antarctic Ocean - #35 | ecosystem: Environmental > Aquatic > Marine > Unclassified | place: Antarctic Ocean: Davis Island wharf...
CTCTAAAATCAGTCAGTTTTGGAGCCTTAAAATTATCTATTTCAGTATTCGAAGCAAATTGAATCTTAAAACGATCTCCAGTTTTAACTGATGTATGACTTGTTGCAGCCGTAAAGCTAACATCTTGCGCTACACAATAGCTAAACAATAGTATTGCAAGCAGGGTTAAAATATTATATTTAAGTAGTATTCTCATTTACTTTTTTGTCATTCTCAGCTTGATTGGAAATCAATTTCTTATAATTATTCAATATTACAAACAGATTCCGAATCAAGTTCGGAATGACAACTGTTTTTTTACCAATCTTTTTCAATATTAACTGTCTGTCCTTTTCCTTTTTTCTTTTTAAGTTTTGCCTGTACCTTCTTTTCTTGGTTATTTAATGCATCTAGCATACGCTGGGCATCCTTTTTAGTTAGCTGATTTGGTTTATGGGCCTTATTTTCATCTCCCTTATCTTTTTTTTCATCACCAGGCTTATCTTTCTTGTCTTTATCTTCATCCTTCTTGCCTTCATCATCCTTATCCTTATTCTTTTTATTATCCTTGTCTTTATCTTTTTTCTCGTCTTGCTTTTTGTCTTTATTGTCTTTTTTATCTTTATCCTTGTCGTTTTTCTTGTCTTTATCATCCTTCTTTTCTTCGTCTTTTTTCTCTTGTTCCTGCTTTTTTGCTAGTTTATTTTTAGCATAAGAGAGATTGTAACGTGTTTCGTTATCAGTAGGGTTTTCGCGTAAAGATTTTTTATAAGCGTCAATACTCTCTTTATATTTTTCTGATTCTAAATTGGCATTTCCAATGTTATGATATGCACTTGCTTTCGCTGCCTTGTCATCAGTTTTGTCTGCAAACTTTTGAAATTGCTCAATAGCTTCGGCATATTTTTTTTGCTTGTAAAGGGCATCTCCTAAGTTGAAATCTGCTTTTGTAGCTTTATTGTTTTTTTCTAATGCTTTTTTATAGCTTGCATCTGCTGCTTCATATTTTTTTTCTGAATACTGTTTGTTTCCCTCTCTAATATGCTGTTTTGCATTTTGAGAACTAACACTAAAGCTGATGAAAATGGTTAATATGTAAAATATATATTTCATTATTTTTTAGACTCAAATAAGTTTACACTATCTAATTTTGTAATTCTTCGGTTAGAGATAAAGTATTCTAACACAATTAAAAGCAATGCAATAATTAGAAATATTTGAAAGCGATCTTCGTAATCTTTAAAAGATTTACTACCAAATTCTTTCTTCTCCATTTTATCAATTTCATTCATAATTTTATCAAGGCCACCTTTTGCATTACTCGCTCTTACATAAGAGCCGTTACCCGCAGTAGCAATATCTTTTAGCATTTGTTCATTTAATTTGGTAACCACGGTATTTCCAGCATTGTCTTTTCTGAAATCAACTTGAGCACCATTTTTATAAACGGGTATTGGGCCACCTTTTTCGCTTCCCATTCCAATAGTATTTACTATTACTCCTTTATCACTTGCTTCAACGGCAGCATTCATAGCATCATCTTCATGGTTCTCTCCATCGGTAATTACAATGATAGATTTACTTGTTCCATTTTCAAAATCGAAAGATTCCATCGCTAAATTAATAGCTGAACCAATAGAAGTTCCTTGAGTAGGTACAATATCTGTACCAATGGTTTCTAAAAATAACTTAGCCGAGCTGTAATCAGTTGTTATTGGTAATTGCACGTATGCTTGACCCGCAAAAACGATTATTCCTAACCTGTCGTTATGCAACTTCTCAATAAGTTGGTAAATCGCTCTTTTGGATCTTTCTAACCTATTCGGAGATAAATCTTCAGCCAACATTGAGTTAGAAACATCTAAACAAATCATCAAGTCAATTCCTTCTCGTTTAACTTCTTCGAGTTTAGTTCCAAATTGAAGATTAGCCAAACCTATTAGTAATGAGACTATTGCCATAGTATACAATCCAAATTTTACAATAGGTAAGGTTTTAGAAACATTTGGCATCAATCGTTTAACTACTAATTGACTACCGAAATTTAGCAGTTTTCTCCTTTTCCAATTTTGGACAAAAATAAATACAATAACGATTAGCGGAATAACTGCCAATAGTGCCCATAAATATATGTTGTGTTCAAATCTATACAATGCCTTTAAAAATTATATTTCTTAATAAAAATTCAATCAATAATAAACAGGCTGCTAAAAGAGCAAATGGTACAAATTTCTCTGATTTATTTTTGTACTCCGTTACTTCAATTTTAGATTTTTCTAACTTATCAATCTCTTTGTAAATCCCTTCTAAGTTCTTTTTGTTGGTTGCTCTAAAGTATTTTCCATCTGTGATATCTGCAATTTCTTTTAATGTTTTTTCATCAATCTTAACTTCCACATTTTGGTAAACCGTTCTACCAAATTGATCTTGCATAGGCATACGTGCAGAACCATTAGATCCAACACCTACAGTATAAACTCTAATGCCAAACTCTTTAGCAATTTCTGCTGCTGTAACAGGAGGTATAGACCCTCTGTTATTAGAACCATCTGTTAAAAGAATTGCAATCTTGCTAATTGCTTTACTATCTTTTAAACGACTTACCGAAGTTGCTAAACCCATACCAATGGCAGTACCATCTTCAATAATTCCATTTTTTATGTCACTAAAAAGGTTAAGTAAAACATCATGATCTGTTGTTAGTGGACATTGCGTGAAACTTTCTCCAGCATAAATAACTAATCCAATTCTATCATAAGGGCGTTCAGAAATAAAATCCATTGCTACTTGCTTGGAAGCTTCTAAACGGTTTGGTTTAAAATCTTCTGCAAGCATACTTCCTGAAACATCTAATGCAATTGCAATATCAATACCTTCAGTTGTAACATCTTGCCAGCTTAAAGAAGTTTGTGGTCTTGCTAAAGCAGTAATTAAAGCAACAACAGCAATACATCTTAAAACAATAAGCCCGTGTCTTAAAATAGTAAGGGGTGAACTTTTAAAACTATTTATGGTAGAAATTTTAATCGTACCATACATCTTCTTCTCACGAAAAAGATACCAAAGTATCATTATCGGAATAATAAGAAACGCCCAAAAGAATTCGGGGTTGGCAAATAATATTTCTCTCCAATTACTCAGCATTTTCTTCTGTTGGTGCTATAATTTGTTTGGTACCTTTAATAAATGCTACGGCATTTATTAAACTCATTTCGTTTTCTTTTGCTAAGGGTTTTTCTTTCGCAAATTTTACTAAATCAGATAAAACTAATATTTGGTTAAGTTTTGTTAATAGATTTGGTTCGATGGTATGAAAACGTAAACTCTGCATAATCTCGTGCGTTGTGTTTTCAAGTGCATGCACTTCATATCTTTTTTCAATGTATTCTCTAATAATTTCAGAAATATCACTGTGGTACATTTTTACTTTGCCAGCTTGCCAGAGTTCATCTTCCTTTAATTTTTGTAATTTCTGTAGGCCAATAACATGAGGTGGAATAACAACCTTAATTTCTTCTACAATATTTTCTGGTCTGTTTTTTAAGTAATAGATTAGCACAATACCACCAATTAATAAGAGGAGGACAATAGCAATCCAAATCCAATTTTCTTTTGCCCAATCAATAATTGAAAAAGGTTCTTCAATAGGGCCTCTAATATCAAAAATAGCTTTAGAAGTATCTACTTCCATCGGGCGAACCTCTATATGAAGCGCACCAGTTTGAAAGAGATTTTGATTAATTTTAAATTCGAAATAAGGTATAGTATAAGAGCCAGAATCAAATGATGTAATGGTTATTTTTTGACTTTGCTCAATAATAGATAAATCGTCTTTATCAGAGTATATAGTATCAATAGGAGAGGTGTAAACAATTTCAACAAATTTACTAATGGTATCTATTAGTGTTGGAAATTGAATATTTACAGTTTCTCCATCTAAACGGTATTGCACTTTTAACTCAATTTGAGTTTGTTCGCCAATTAATAAAAAGTTGGTGTCAATTGATGCGTTTACATCAATTGATTGCGCTGAAAGACCAAGGCTTCCGAAAATAAATGCGAATATGTAGAGTAGTTTATTCATAATTACTTTGCGCCTCTTCTTTTAAATAATGCCATTAAAGGTTTTACATAATCTTCGTGTGTGCCAATATCAGCAGCATCAATACCACCTTTTTTAAAGGTAGTCTTTAAAAATTCTTTACGTTTTAACCCTTCAATTTTATATTTTTTTTGTACTGTTTTACTTGAAGTATTTACCCATTGAACAGCATTTGTTTCAGCATCGAGCATAGGAACTAAACCAATATTTGGTAATTCTTCTTCAGCTTTATCATATAAACGTAAAGCAATTAAATCGTGCTTTCTGTTGGCAATTTTAATAGCATTCTCATAATTTGTTATGCAAACGAAATCGGATAATAAGAAGGCAGTACATCGTTTTTTAATAACGTTATTAAAATATTTTAAAGCTTGATCAATATCTGTTCCTTTACTTTCAGGTTCAAAATCAATTAAATCTCTAATAATCATTAAAATATGACTCTTTCCTTTTTTAGGAGGAATGAACTTTTCAATTTTATCAGAAAAGAAAATTACCCCAACTTTATCGTTATTGGTAATTGCTGAAAAAGCTAGTACTGCACAAACTTCAGTAGCCAATTCTTGCTTTGTTTTTTGTTGTGTTCCAAATTCTTTAGAGCCACTAACATCAACAATTAGCATCACTGTTAATTCTCGTTCCTCTTCAAATACTTTTACATAAGGATGTCCGAAACGAGCTGTTACATTCCAATCAATGGTTCTTACTTCATCACCATGTTGGTATTCACGTACCTCACTAAAAGCCATACCTCGCCCTTTAAAGGCCGAATGGTATTCACCAGAAAAGATTTGATTACTCAAACCACGTGTTTTGATTTCAATCTTTCGTACTTTCTTTAAAAGATCGGATGTAGATAGATGACTCAATTACTAAGGAATTTCAACATTATTTAAAATTCCATTGATTATTTCTTCGCTAGTAATGTCTTCCGCTTCCGCTTCATAACTTAAACCAATTCTGTGTCTTAACACATCGTGACAAATAGCTCTAACATCTTCTGGAATTACATAACCTCTTCGTTTAATAAAAGCATAAGCTTTAGACGCTAAGGCTAAATTGATAGATGCTCTAGGAGATCCTCCGAACGTGATTAAGTTTTTATAATGTGCTAAATTGTAATCTTGTGGTTTACGAGTTGCATCAACAATATCAACAATGTATTGCTCAATTTTCTCGTCCATGTAAACCTCTTTTACTACGCCTCTAGCTCTCGTAATATCAGCTGGTGTTAAAACTTTGTTTGGAGTAGGGAAACCATTAATAGAATTTCTAATAATTAATTTCTCTTCTTCTTTTTTAGGATAAGTTAAGATTACCTTCAACATAAATCTATCTACCTGTGCTTCTGGCAAAGGATATGTTCCTTCTTGTTCAACTGGATTTTGAGTAGCGAGTACTAAAAATGGTTCAGGTAACTTAAAAGTTGTTTCACCAATAGTAATTTGTCTTTCTTGCATGGCTTCTAATAAAGCACTTTGCACCTTAGCAGGAGCACGATTAATCTCATCAGCTAAAATAAAATTGGCAAATATTGGTCCTTTTTTAACCGTAAAAGCTTCTTGCTTTTGGTTGTATATCATTGTACCTACAACATCTGCAGGTAATAAATCTGGCGTAAATTGAACTCTACTAAATTTAGCGTCAACGGTTTTTGCTAAGGTTGTAATGGCTAAAGTTTTGGCTAATCCAGGAACACCTTCTAATAAAATATGTCCGTTGGATAATAAACCAATTAGTAAACTTTCTGTCATATGAGATTGGCCAATAATAACCTTTCCCATTTCCATGGTTAACAAATCAACAAAAGCACTTTCCTTTTGTATTTTTTCGTTGAGTGCCTTAATATCTACATTAGATGTAGCAGAACTTGTATTAGCTGTAACTTCAGATGAAGAGGTGTTTATATTTGTTTGTTCTTCCATAATTCTATTTTAAAAACTCCAAAGATAATAAGCTAAGTTTAGTATACCTACGATAAACTTTTAATGCTTTGTTAAAAAGTGTTAATAATGAATATTTGACCTTATTTATGAAATACATTTTAATAATTATATTTACTAAATATATTTAGATAAAAGTTATGAGAATAATTATATTACTTGTTTGCGTTGCCTTTATGAACCCTCTTTTTTCGCAAGAAAAAGGATCGTATAAAGCTCGAAAAATTTCGATTACTAAAGAGCATGTAACACACCCCAAATTAATTAAGGAAACCTATAATACAAATCTAATTAATCATGAGGCACCTCTTCCAGATGGGAACTCGATTAAGTCATATATCTTACAACAGAAAATAAAATCAAGGGAATTATATCCGATAAAGAAAACAATAAAGAAAAATGCTAAAAAAATAGCAGCTATGCCCTCTATCGGACAAACATTTCCTTTGGAGAGAACGGTTAATGGAAATCAGTATCCTATTTACGGAGGTATTCCGAATGATAATACAATGGCAATTTCTAATAATGGCATTGTGTTATTGGGAATTAATTCTCTCATTTACGCGTATGATACTAATGCAGATACAGTAATGTTTTCGAATACTATAATTTCTTTAGCGACTATGGCAGTAGCTACTTCTTCTTCAGATCATTATTATGATCCTAAAATTATTTATGACAAAGAAGTAGATCGGTTTATTTTAGTTTTTTTAAAAAACACAACACCTGCAACAAATAGGATAATGGTTTGTTTTTCTACGACAAATGATCCTAACGATAGTTGGAATGTATATAGTTTGCCAGGTAATCCCTTAAATAATGATAGATGGACAGATTTTCCTGCCATTTCGATAACGGATACAGATCTTTTTATAACCGGAAATTTGATTATCCCTAATGTATCATGGCAAGTTGGTTTTGATGGGTCTGTTATATGGCAAGTTGAGAAACAAAAAGGGTATGATGGTGAAGCTGTATTGAATTCTGTTTTTTATGATGAGATTAAATTTGGAGAAAATTTCATTCGGAATCTTCATCCTGTCCAGGGAGCTGATGGAGCTGCTGATGATCTATATTTATTGTCTAATAGAAATTTTGATGTAGTGAACGATTCTATTTTTGTATTACATATTGATGGAAAATCAGTAGATGCAACAACGTCACTTTCAATTAACGTTCATCAATCTGATATAGCGTACGGAATGCCCCCTAATGGAAGGCAGTTTGATACAGATTTAACAGATATAACAAGTGGGCTTCAAACAAATGATGCAAGGGTGTTGGGAGCAGTTAAAATTGGTGATAATGTACAGTTTGTTTCAAATACAGTTAATCCCGCAACTGGATATTCAGCAATTTACCACGGTTCAATTTCATCTATTAATGACCAGCCTAGTATTTCTGCTCAAATTATTGGTGATACTGAAAAGGATTATGGGTATCCAAATATATCTTGGACTGGAAATGAAGCATGTGATATTGAAACAATGATAGCATTTAATTATACTTCTTTTACAGATTTTCCTGGAATAGCATGTGTTTATTATGATAATGAGGGAAGTTATTCTGATGAGAAAATAATTATTGAAGGAGAAAACTATATTGATAGGTTATCAGGAACGTATGAGCGATGGGGAGATTATTTTGGGTTACAGCGTTATTATAAAAAACCAGGAAGTGTTTTCTCTTTTGGATATTACGCTATATCGACTAGAAAAAATAGTGGTTATTGTGCAGAGTTAATTAGTCCAGATACAAGTAGATTAATTCTTACTGTGAGTAGAACAAAACAAGCAGCTTTGTGTTTGCAAGAAGTTGGGTTAAATATAATTGGAGGGCTTCCTCCGTATACTTATTCTTGGAGCAATGATGTATCAAACAATACAAATACGGTTACAAATGTTTGTTTGGGTGATACAATGGAAGTAGAAGTAATTGATTCGAGAGGGTGCTCTACAAGTGCATCAATTTACGGAGAAACTATAGCATTAACGGATGATAACAAAGTTTATCCAAATCCTTTTTCTATTCAATTTGCTGTTCAATTTAGGTTAGAATCTGCACAGGAAATTACTGCTAAAATTTACGATATGTCAGGTAGGATAGTATCAGATTTGATACAGCGTAATGCGAAGGAAGGATTAAATGAATTGGTATTTTCATTGCTCCCTTTAAAAGTGGGTAACTACGTATTAAAGATAGAAGCCAGTGGTAAAGAAATTGTAAATGAAAAAATTGTAAAAAATGAGTGAAACCCTAAGTTTAAAAGAAACCATTGATATGCTTAAAACCTTTCACGAAGCTTTTAAGATTGGAAACGAAGAAGCGCCAATTACTTAAATTGAAAAAGAGGAGTATCAATTATATACGAATTGATGAAAGAAGAGAATGAAGAATATTTAGAAGCTGTTGAGAATAATAATTTGGTAGAGATTGCTGATGCTTGTGGTGATATGTTATATATTTTATGTGGAATACTTTTAAAACATGGCCTACAGCTGAAAATAGCTGAATTTTTTAAGGAGATTCAGTCGAGTAATATGAGTAAGTTGGATGAAAAAGGGGAGCCAATTTACCGTGAAGACGTTAAAGTACTAAAGAGTAAACTATAATTTAAGCCTGATATTCAGACGGTTCTAAATAATTAGATAAAAAACAGTAAATTTTATTTTTATTTTTGAATTTGATTGTTATTTTTGCAATCCAGTTTTGGAGAGATGGGTGAGTGGCTTAAACCGCTTGTTTGCTAAACAAGTGTACGGGAAACTGTACCGGGGGTTCGAATCCCCCTCCCTCCGCAACTAAAAACCTCAACTTATTGTTAATCAATTTGTTGAGGTTTTTTTGTTTTAGTAATTGTACGATTTCTGTATTGTAAAAGTGCTAATTAGTTTCGCTTATCGGTAAAACAACAAGGCCATCTTTAAAGATTGTGACAATAAAAGTCCGCCGTGTTTATTTAGGTAATAATACTTGTTTTATTTTCTGTTTCGGACTCAATGATTAAAAAATATTATTTAATTAATCCTCATCATAGCTTTTCATAAAGGTTATTTGAGTTGGGGTCTATTATATTTTATGTGGTTTAGGAATTACGAAGCTCTCGTGTATGGTTTATCCTGCTTCAAAAAATAAGTATTTACCTTATCTACAAAAGAACTATCAATAACAGCAGCGTTAATGATAAACTCATTGCCCTTGGTTCTTTCTACTTCAATTTTTTGGTTAGCAGAAATAAACGGACAATTTAATACCACTTGATAAACAGCTTCAATTGTTTTATCCGCAAACTCAACTGTAAAAGAGTGCATTTTCACATTATTCTTTTTGTGGTAGTGGGTGAGAACTGCACCTCCTAGTTTTCTATTAGGAACAATTATGGTTTCAGCTTTATCGTTAATTAGCTCTGATTGAGAAAGATTAATAGATTTTAATTCTCCTTTGGCAAATTCAGTAGAAATAACTTCGCCAGGTTCAAATTGATTTGTAAAACGAATAACGATTCCCGAAAAAATATTACGCCAAAAATTCCATCCTAAACCTAATATTATTACTATAAATGTTAAGGTGATAAACATGTCGACACGTATTAAAGTAATAAAAAACATACCAATAAAAAATAACCAAGCTATTATTTGGAGCTTTTGCCAATACTTGTTTATTTGGTGCTGCTTCCTTTTAATTAAAGGAATAACATAATGGTTTATAATGTATAACACTACAAATAATATGGTTCCAGATAATACGTAAAATAGGAGTTTGTATAACTGTATTTCGCTAACGTTCAAGTTCATATTCCTAATTGTTTAAAATTTTTAATTCCTTTAACCATTCTTCAATAAAGTAACGGGCAGTATTATTAATGGTGTAAACCGTATTCGATTTTTTATAAATCAATGTTGCTTTTTCTAGTTCGTTTAACGTAGCGTAAACCCATTGTGTGTCTCCATATATTTTTCGGATTTGCTCATCGGTTAAGCTATTGTGTATTACAAATTGGTATAATAATGCTTTCCAGCTAGGATTACTAATTTTAGGGAAATGGATAGGGTTTGATTTTTGAATCAATAAACTACCATCATCATCCTTTTTTAAACTACTAATCCATATAGTTAATGCAACACCAATGTTTCCTTTAGATTTAGTGTAGATGTCATTAAATAGTGGATCTAATTTCTTCGATTGAGTTAACAATTTATTGTTGTGCCAAACTGAAGCCCCTCCACTTCTGTGTCTACTCATCAATACTTCTTTCATTTCTATTCTGTTCATAGGTGGAACAATAATGTTGGTTAACAATTGTTTTTCTATATCGGATGATTTTCTAATAATATCAAAACTAAATAGGTTGGCTGACAATACAAAATAATGTTTGCTTCCGAACTTCTCAATCAGTTTAGAAAGGTAGTTAATTGCAGCACTTCCATTAGGCGCTTTTACCCACCAGTTCTCTAAATCATCAAATACCAATATTGATTGACTATTCATTTGATTTAAAATGGTATCGGCAGTTCCGATTTTACCAAATATATTTTGGAAAGCAAGGTGTACATCATTTACATCAAAATTTTGTTTAGCTGGTGGTTTTATCTGAAATTTCTCAATGTTACCTAGTGTATTAGCAATGCTTTCAATAAAATAAGTTTTACCAACAGCAGCAGTTCCTAAAACTATAATCCCACCATTTACGCCCGAATCTATTCGAGTAACGGCTTTGTTAATGGCGTTTAACTCTTTTTTTCTGTAAATAGTATTTATTGTTCCTAAATGACTCCCTGTAAACAGTTTTTTATAGTAAAAAGAGATATCGTTTTCTATTTCTTCACAGTAAGATAATAGGTTGGTAAAACGATAGGATTGCTCAATGTTATTCAGGTGTCGATTGTGTTTTTCAATAAACTTAATGCTATCAACATCTCTTTTTCGCTGAATAATAAAATCAGCAACAGTTATATATTTTTGAGTTATGCCCCCCTTTTTCTTATCGTACCATTTCTGATATTTAGATTTTGTAATCGATTTAGTAGAGATCTTAGCATAAGAATCTAACGACTCTAAAATTCCAAGAATATTAAGGTTGGATAGGGTATTGTGAATATGAACTCCTAAATTATACGTAAATGAAACTTCAATTTTATTCAATTCATCCAAACAAACTCGTGTGCTTTTCTGCACTTTAGCAATATTTTTTTTATAATCGTTTAAGTTCTCAGCAGTCAATGGTTCTGTTAAGATGTAATTAATAAGGTTAGAAGAGTTGTAAAGATCCTCAGCATTCTTTTTGTAAACTGCCTCTAAATCATTTAAAGAATCTTGTAAAGGCGATAAATAAGCCGATTGTATAATATGATTTTGAATATTTGCTAAACTTACTTCAGCACCCTCAACATCTTCATTTTGTAAGTTTTGGAAATTGCTTAACGAATCGGCACTCATTAAATTTACCAATTTAGGTGTTTTTTCAGAAATTGCTAAAATCTTATCTTCTTCATATTTTAGAGCGTTGCTCAGATTAATGTGCGGAATACCTTCAATCAGTTTATCAATTATTTTGTCGCTATAATTATCAAGTTTTCCTGTTTCTAGGTTCTCGCTAATAAAATCGATAGCGGTAGCGAATAATTTAATATTGTTTAGTTGAGTATTAATCGTCATTCTGATAGAACGAGATCTGATCATCTCATTTACTATAAATACAGATAATCCTGAAGTGGTTAAATTAAAATCGGCTTGTAATTGTTGGTGAGCTAAGGTTTGATTTCTTAACCAATCGGCACTGTATGAGTTGATATTGGCTGCTGTTTTATCTAGTTCTTTAGTTTTGAGTCTTTCACTGTTTTTCTTAATCTTTTTATAGAAGTTTTTGTCTTCAATATTTTCAACAATATCAATACAAGTGTTTCTTCTAGCGTTGTTTAACAGATTAATGGTTTGTGTTTTTAAACGGACACAATCCAATAATAAATTATCAAAAAGTGTATCTGTATTGTCAATTAAACTTTTTAAGGCAGCTTCGTTAGTTGCGTTATTTGTATTTACCTTTTCTATATAAAAGTGTGTTTGCTCTTTAATACCTTCAGCTAATCTATTTAGGATAACATAATTGAGTACGCCTAAATCCAAATAGGTATTCTCTGTATTTTTTGTGACGATTGATTTAAAATAGAAATCGACAATGTTTTGCCAATTCACTTTTCGGTTACTACTTAAAAAATCAGTTTGTTTTTTATCTGACGGTTTGTATTTAATCCGTTTAGGTGAGTTCTGTAAGAAAACCTTTTGCTCATGAGTTAATGCAGTTATACCTAGTTTTAAAAGTGCTTCTATTTCTGGTAATTTATTCGTTTTAAAGTCTTCGGATTCTAAAATAACATAGTTGATAAAAGCCTGTATTTTTCGAGCAACTTTTGTTGCTGAATGGTTTTTATCTAATTCTTTTATAGTGGCATTAAACTCTCTTTTAGCATTATTAATAAAGGTAGTATAGTTTGATGATAGATTCGTTAAAGCAGGATCTGCTAATAATTGTGTTGTTTGAGAAAGATGGTTGTCTAACTCAAAAATAACATCGTTTATTTCTGGATAAGCAGTTTGAACTAATGGTTTTAGCTGAATTTCGTTTTCACTTACGATAGTTTCTTCCTTTGCAAAAAACAAATCAAGTTCATTAAAGTTGTTAGATGCCTTAACCAATAGCGTAGTACCTACAGTTTCGAATAAGCTATCTGTGTTTAATATATACTCAGCCTGTTTGTCTGGTTTAACATTAGGGATACCTAAAATTATTAAATCTGTTTTAGCAGACTGTAGTTCTATAATTTTATAGAATGACTTTTGTTCAACACCATTATTGATGACCTTAATTTCTGCATCAATTCTTAATTTATTCGTTAGGTTAAGAATCTTTGTTTTGATTAGAGTATTGTCAGCATTGTTATGGTTCACAAAAAGTATTCTAATTTTTACTTTAGACCAACTTGGAGATTGAGAAATATACCTAGAGATATTTAACATCATTTCTGCATTATTACTATCTGTTTCTCTCCACCATAAATCTATGGTTTGATGCTTACCAAAATCAACATGCTCATCATAATCTAAATAAAGCAAGTTATAATCTAAATGAATCAGCTTCTCAGTCATTTGAACATACTTGTCAGGAGATTTTGTTGTCCTGTTCCAGTTCATCATAACCGTGTTTGGTTCTATACCTGTGAAGCCATAAGTTGAGGCAATGTTTTCAATTCCAGAATAAAGATTGTCAACCTCAATTTTTCTACCGTAAATCCCTAACTTTTCTAAAACATCATCTTTAACTGCTTGTTGGTTTTTTGATAATCCATTAGCACTGTTTTCAACCAGATTAAAATCAGTAACTATTCCTGTTCTTCCAGAAACGACTTTACTAAACGCTAAGAGGTTGGTTCGTTGAGGAGAATCGCCACTAAACAACAAGATGTTTGGGTTCCAGTTTTCACTAGCTACTTCTTTGGCTCCTAATTTCTTTAATCCTTTGTTAACTAAATTACTCCATACACTTTGCCATACATCGTTAGATTGAAGTTGAATTTGTTTTCGTTGTAACCAAAAGTAGAGTAGTCCAATAAGTGCAAAAGCACCAAACATGGCAACCATATCTAGTTTAAACATTACTCCAAAACAAGCAATAGCTCCAATTAATCCGATCCATCGTTTAATTTTAAATGAGGGTTGGAAATCTGGATTAGCCCAACTTTCTAAATAATAAGAGATATTTATAAATCCGTAAGCAGCCAAATAAAACATAGAAACTACACGTGCAATTACATCTAATTCTCCAATCAAAATTCCTGCTTCAGCAATAATAAAAACAAGGATTAACGCATTTACTGGTTCGTTATCTTTCCCTTTTCCTTTAGCAAAGATCTTAGGAGTAATTTTATCTAACGACATGGCTTGGAGTATTCTTGGCCCGCCCAAAATACCTCCCAATGCAGAAGATAATGTTGCTCCCCAAATACCCGCCACAACAGCTGGAGCGAAATAAGCAATTTTCATTAAGATGTTGTAGTCGTTTTTTAATGTTTCAGAATCAATACTGTATGCCATAAAAACGGCTAAACCGATATACACAACAAGTCCTGTTCCTATTGCTAATAAAGTACCAATGGGTATAGATTTTTTTGGGTCTTTTAAATCACCACTCATAGCAATGCCAGCAGTAAATCCTGTTACTGCTGGGAAGAATATTGCAAAAACAGTTTCTAATGATATAGAGTCTTTAGCCGAGAACATATTTACTGTTTGAGGAACAAAATCTGATGTCCCTAAAAAGATAGAAATTAATGAAATAACGATTGCAGCCAAAATAAAGAATTGAGCTTTTATCGCAACAGATGTACTAATAAGTGCCAATGCTGTTATGGAAACTAATGCTATGGTTCCTGTAATTCGGAAATCATTTACAGTCATCCCTAAATCAAAATAACCATTAAAACTTTCGGCAAATCCAATAAGGTATAAAGCAATAGAAAAGGCAGTACCAATGTATAACGCAATACCAATTGAGCCTCCAATGGGAACACCCATACTTCGTGATAAGATATAGTAAATACCTCCAGCGCCAATTTTTTTATCAGTGGCTACTGATGATACACTTAAACCTGTAGTTACAGCAATAACATGCGCTATTAAGATGATAACAATTGTACCAATTAGTCCGGCATTACCAATAACCCAGCCTAAACGCATGTACATTATAACCCCTAAAATTGTAAGGATTGAAGGAGTAAAAACTCCAGCAAAAAATCCAAATTTATTTTTCCCTGCCATTGCTTAAATTTAATTAAAAGTGCGCTCTAAAGAGAAGAGCATGAGTTAAAGATAAGATTTCTATAAAGAATACGAATAAATCTCTCTAAAAATTGATTGTATGGTTGATTTAACTAGTAAATACTTCTTGTTGACTTTCAAATTTATAAGATTTATTTTAAGGATTATCCAGCTGATAACTGCATCAAATCTTGAAAAACAGGTTTTTGAGTTTTAGTTATTTTGGATTAGCAATTTGACCACCAATAGCCCAATCTCCTTTTTTAACTTCCTCTATAACAACCCACTGCCCTTGACGTGTCTTTTCTCCACAGACATCAATCAAAGCTTCAGTTACTTTCTCAAGCATCTCTTTTTTCTGTTCTTTAGTGAATACATTTTCAATAACTCTTATCGTAGTAAATGGCATATATAATTGTTTTAAGTTAATTGTTTCAAAACTATGATTTTGCTTGATGAAGCACAATCTACTTTTTGATCGCGTTAAAATGCAACTAAGATTGTGTTAAACGAAGTTATCATTTTTTAATTATATAACGAAAGTGCTGACTTCTCCTATACTGAAGGAAGATTATCTCTTCATGTAAACATCCATTTGTGGGAATGGAATAGTGATTTTGTTTTCGATAAATTTTTGGTTAATTATTTTTCGAATATCACTTTTTACGTTTTCAATTCTAAAAACATTTTTACTAAAAAATAGCAATTCAAAATCCAATGAAGAATTACCAAAATCTAAGAAACGTGCTTTAATTGTTTTAGGATCTTTAATCTCTGGATGTTCAAAGGCAGCTTCAGTTAAAACTCTAATAACTAGATCTACATCAGTTCCATAAGCAACACCAATGTTAATTCTAAAACGTGTTTTCTTAGATTGATGACTCCAATTAATAACTTTATTGGTTGTAATTAAAGAATTAGGAATAATAACAATAATATCATCTCTGTTAATTACTGTAGAAGTTCTTAAACCAATGTTTTGAATGAGTACTACATCACCTTCAACCTCTAAAACATCACCAACAGAAGTAGTATTTTCTACCAATAAAATAATACCAGAAATAAAATCGTTAAACGTATGTTGCAACCCTAAACCAACACCAACTAATAATGCTGCAGATCCAACTAATAAAGCATTTAAGTTGATTCCAACGGTATTCATAATTAGGATAATTGCTATAATCCAAAGAAAATATTTAGTCAATTTGTAAAGGGAGTAAGCACTTCCTTTTTCTATTTTATTGAGCTTATTGTCACTAAATAATATTTTTTTAATTCCTTTTGAAACAAAAACAGTAACAACTATAATTGCTGCAACAGCAACTATCGAGTAGGCAGAAAGTTGGTAAGAACCAACGTTTATTATATTGTAATTTATAAACTCTTGAAACGTCATAGCTTTTAGCAAAAAAATATTTAAACGAAGGTACTTAAATTATGACGAAACTATTTCCATAAGTGTCGCACAAAGTATAGCGCCATAAGTTCCTAAAGCATAACCTAAAACTGCCAATAAAACACCAACAGGAGCTAGGCTAGGATGGAAAGCCGAAGCCACAACAGGAGCAGAAGCTGCGCCACCAACATTTGCTTTACTTCCAACAGCTAAAAAGAAAAATGGTGCTTTTATTATTTTAGCTACAGTAAATAATAATCCAACATGGAAAGCCATCCAAAGTAATCCAATAATAATGAAATCCCAATATTGTACCAATTGCGATAAATCTATTTTCATTCCAATAATAGCGACTAAAATATAAATAAATACACTTCCCATTTTAGATGCTCCAGCACCTTCTAGTTTTCTAATTTTAGTAAAAGAAAGTGTTAGTCCATAAGTTGTAGAAAGAACGACTACCCAAAAGAATTGACTTGATAAAACGGTATCAGCCATTGACGAGGCCTTTGCAAAACCACTAAACGTTGTAGCTAAAAAATGAGATAAACCAACGCCAACAAATGCAACAGAAAAAATTAGAATTAAATCTGAAAGAGTAGCTTCTCTCTTAACACTTTGTGTGTAGCTCTCCATTTTATTTTTTAATCTTTCTATAGAGGAAGAATCTGCTTTTAACCAGTTGTCAATTTTATCAGATTTACCTGCTCCAAACAGAATAAATGCCATCCAAATATTAGCAACTACAACATCAACAGCTAACATTGCACCGTATTTATCTACATTAAATTTATACAATTCTAACATAGCCGTTTGGTTTGCTCCACCGCCAATCCAACTTCCGGCTAATGTTGCTAAACCTCTCCAAACAGCATCAGGACCTGCACCATTTAAGGTATCAGGAGATATAACTGAAGTAATTAATATGGCGATAGGACCTCCTAAAATAATACCAACGGTGGCTGTAAAAAACATGATTAAAGCCTTTGGCCCCAAACGAATAATTCCTTTTAAATCTGTACTTAAGGTCATTAAGATTAAAGAGGCTGGTAAAAAGAAGTTTTTGGCTATTGGCCACAGTCCAGAAAATTTAGGGGATATAATGTTAAATGTACTCAGCAAAGCTGGTAGTAAATAACACATTAATAAAGCAGGAATTACTTTGTAAAACCAACTCAGTTTTTTTATTTTAGAAGTATAAAATACAATTCCTAAACAGGCCATTAGTAGAGCGAAAACTACAGCATCATCTGTTACTATCGGTTGTTTGAGTATTTCTGTTAAATCGGGAGTAGCTGGCATAGTTTATTTTTTAAGCGAAAATACATTTTCTCCGTTAATAAAAGTTTCAATCACTTTTACATCTATTATATTTTCTTCGTTCATTATCATAATATCGTTATTTAAAATTACAAAATCAGCTGATTTTCCAATCTCTAAACTTCCTTTTTCATTCTCTTCAAAATTTGAAATGGCTGCCCAAATAGTCATTCCTTTGAGTGCGTCTTTTTTGCTCAACGCATTTTCCATTTGGTAACCATCTTTAGGATAACCTTGAGCATCTTTTCTGGCAACTGCTGCATAAAAGGTTTTGATAGGGCTAATATCTTCCACAGGGAAATCTGTACCCAATGCAACAATTCCATTTTGTTTTAACAAGTCTTTATAAGCATAAGCTCCTTTAACTCGATGTTCTCCTAATCTATCTTTTGCCCAATACATATCAGAGGTAGCATGTGTGGGCTGTATGGAAGGGATAATCGTATAAGCTCTAAATTTTTCAAAATCATCTGGATGAATAACTTGAGCGTGCTCAATTCTCCAACGTTTATCATTTACGCCTTTTAAAGTCCTGGCATAAACATCTAGGATTAACCTGTTCGCTGAATCACCAATGCAGTGGGTATTCATCTGAAATCCTTTTTCATAAAGTAATGGTGCATATTTGTTAAAGAAATCAGCTTCACTAATTAGTAATCCGTGGTGATTGTTTTCATGAATATCTGAATAAGGATCAATAAGGCAAGCACCACGAGAACCTAATGCTCCATCAGCATAAAATTTAAAGGCATTTACAGTAAGTCTTTCCGTTTTGTAAGGACCTTTTTTAAGATAATGATTTAGCATATTCTCATTACCAGAAATCATAGCATAAACTTTTAATTTCAGTTTATGTTCTTGTTGTAACCTGTCAATTAAATCAATGGTATCTTTTGATAGTCCTGCATCATCAACAGTAGTTATTCCAACTTCAAACAATTGGTATTGAGCAATTAATAAAGCTTCTTCAATATCTTTTATATCAGTTTGTGGAATTACTTTATATACAAGCTCTAACGCATTATCTAGTAGTACTCCTGTTAGTTGAGATTGATTGCCTGAACCTTGCTCGTTGGTTGAAAGATTTAACTGCTGGTTATTGCTTGTTTTTGAATGATGAACAATTAATGCTCCTCCTTCAATTTTTGTTTTTGAAGTAATGTTTGCCCGTCTTAAAGCTTCACCATTTGCAATTGCAGCATGTCCATCTATTCTTATCAGAAAAACAGGTTGAGTAGGGAATAAGCTATCTAATTTTTCTCTACTTGGAAATTCTTTTACTTCCCAATCATTTTGATCCCAACCCCTACCAACAATCCATTCTTCAGTATTGGTTTCTGAAAAATGGGTCACTTTATTTAGTGCATCTTCAAAAGATTTGGTACCCACTAAATTTACTTTTTTAAGGTTTAATGCATAGCCTACAAAATGACAATGAGCATCTATAAAACCTGGGTAAATAGCTTGTTTTTTAGCATCTATAGTTTCTTTAGCGTTATATTTGTTTCGTATTTCATGTTCGGCACCAATAGCAACAATTTTTCCATCAGTAATAACCATTGCTTCAGCAATATCAAACAAATCATTAACGGTATAAATTTTTGCATTATGAACGATTAAATCTGCTTGCTCAGTTTCTGTACAGCTAATAAAGCTGAAAATAAAAAGAGATAGCGTTAGTTTTAATATTTTGATCATAGTATTTTTTTTAGAAAAGGATATTTGTGTTTTATTTTTTGAATATCCAGCAGTAACAAAAGAGAGCTTAACAATAGAATTAACCCTGGTATTTTATAACGCATTATTGCTCCAAAAACAGGTGTTGTTAATCCAATTAGCGTAAATAAGCAAAACACAAAAATAAGGTTGAAGTAGAAAATGTTTTTTTGAGCATTATTCATTTTTTTTCTAAAGACTATAGCAATAATAATAAGAGCTAATACAGCAATGTTTTCAAACGCACATAGCCAAACAAATAGAGCGTTACACTCCCATATAAACGGGCGCACTAAAGTGTTTAATAGCGCATTTGGAATGTTAATAAGTAGTGAAACTCCCTCAGATAGTTCAGGTATAATAAAACCACTTGTAGCACCTTCAATTAATACAAATCTTGAAAAATCTTGTTGCTTAATAGCAATTCGCTTGATAAAATCTAACTCTTCAAAAATAAAAGGGGTAATAATAATCGTTAAAATAAAGAGTGTAAAGGAAATAATGTATCCTATAAAAGTCTTTTTTAATGAAAAATAATGATTTAATAAATAACCCAGAACTGGAATTGATAACGCTACCAATAAATAAAATTTAGTGTAAATAATTATTAAAACTGCAATTAGTGTATATGCTAAATCTATCACTTTAAATTGTTTCGTTAATTTGAATATATTTAAAAAGAATATTCCTAAAGCAAAGAAGATTATACTTTCTTTAAGTAAGCCAGAACCCCAGAATAAGATAGAAGGAATAAGTGCTAAAAGATAAAAAAATACTTTTTCTTTCTTTTGAAGAAAAGGCTTAAATGCTTTAAAAATAGTTGTTAATCCAAGTAAGGAAATGAAATTAATAAAGACATTGTGTACATGGATGTTTCCAAATGAAAGCAGGTGAACAAAAGCATTAAATCGAATAATGATGTGGGTATCATTGAATAGATCTTTAGTTCTTGGGCGCTCCCAATTTCCCATGTGTTGGTAATAGTTGTTATTAAGAGATGTGTTGTCAATTCCAAAGAGCATTTTTAAATAATCGAAAGGGTTTGTTTTTATAGCATCAAACATTATTTTACTATCATCAAAATATTTAAAAATATCAGCAGTGTCTCTGTTTGTATAGTATTTAGAATATAAAAAAGTTAGAAAGATACTTACTATAACTTTTAATCCGAAAAGAACAATAAACCAAAACCTGGGAATTTCATTTTCTTTGAAAAAGGCTATTTTGCTTATAATAAAGCAAAAGATGGCGAAATAAAATGTGCTTAGTAAAAATTCTATCATATCCCTTTTTAGAGAAAATAAAAGTAGTTAAAATTGGTGTATTTTTGTTTGATGAATAAGAAAGAACGATATCAGTTATTTGTAGCGCATTTTAGTGAGCATCAACCAGTGGCAGTTACCGAATTGGATTACAATAATCCGTATGAATTATTAGTTGCGGTTATACTTTCTGCACAGTGTACTGATAAACGAGTAAACATTGTAACTAAAGACTTATTTAAACGATTTCCAGAGCCTGAATCTTTGGCGGAAGCTGATGTAGCAGAAGTTTTTGAATATATTAGGAGTATTAGTTATCCCAATAATAAAGCAAAGCATTTAGTTGGGATGGCTAAAATTTTAGTCAATGAATTTAAGAGTGTTGTTCCTGAGGATGTAACGGATTTACAAACGATGCCTGGTGTAGGAAGAAAAACTGCTAATGTAATAGCCAGTGTTGTTTACAATGTTCCTGTTATGGCTGTTGATACCCATGTGTTTAGAGTTTCTGCAAGGTTAGGTTTAACAACAAATGCTAAAAACCCTTTAGAGGCGGAATTACAATTAGTAAGGCATATTCCTGATGAGGTAATGCATATTTCTCACCATTGGTTAATATTACACGGTAGGTATCTTTGTCAGGCTAGAAAGCCAAAATGTGGAGAATGTAAAATCACTCATTTTTGTAAGAGTTATGGTAAATTTAACCTATAATAAATTTAGTTTGGTAAATTGAATTTCAAAAGTTCTACGAAAAAAACTAACTTTAAGAAAAAATGGAATTTATTGAAATTTAATTGTTTGTGATTTTATGAAGTTAAAGTTTCTTTTATTTATATTTATTCTGCTGAGTGCTACTGTTGTGTCTTTTTCACAAGAGGAAGCTAGTTTTGACTTTAATGAAAATAAAGGACAGTTAGATGAATCCATAAAATATCATTGCAAACTTCATATTGGCGATATCTATTTTAAAGACAATCAATTTTCTTTTGATTTGTTTTCTGCTGAAGAGCTGGACGGTTTCTATAATCACAAATATCATGGTAATGAAAAAGAGCATGATGAATCTCCAAATATTTTACATAAACAGGTCTACAGTATGAAGTTTTTAGGAGCAAATTTTAATAATGAGATTATAGCATCTAAAATAAATAAATATTACAAAAACTATTATTTAGGAAATGATCCTAGCAAGTGGGCTTCAAATGTTCAATCGTATCAAAACATCAGTTATCAGAATATATATAATGGTATTGATGTAAATATTTACAGTATTAATAACCATTTGAAATATGATTTTATAGTTGAAGAAGGTGCGAATCCAAAAAACATTAAAATTGAATACGAGGGAGTAAAAGAGTTAAATCTTGTAAATGGAGATTTGGAAATTATTTTATCTAACGGAAAAGTTAAAGAGTTAAGACCTTTTGCCTATCAATTTATTAATGGGAAGAAACAAGAGATTGCTTGTGAGTTTGTTGTTTATAATAATGTGATGCATTTTAATTTCCCTAATGGGTATGATATGAATAAAGAGTTGGTAATAGATCCAACTTGGGAATTTTCCACTTTAACAGGGTCTTCATCAGACAATTGGGGTTTTACAGCAACCTATGATGATAATGGGGGTTTTTATGCAGGGAGTATTGTATTAGGGAATAATTTAGGAGGAGGAAGTTTTGGGAATGTGGCAACTTATCTTGATACTACTGGATCTTACCAAGCCACTTTTGGAGGATTTGTAGATGTAGCTATTTCTAAATTTTCAGCAGATGGAACTACGTTGATTTATTCTACTTTTTTAGGTGGAAATCAAGTAGAAGAGCCGCATAGTTTAATTGTAGACGATCAGGATAATTTAATTGTAATGGGAGTAACTTCATCTTTAAATTTTCCCGTACTTATGGGAACTGCCTACCAAAATACTTTTGCGGGAGGTACAGCTCTTCCTGTACTTGATGGAATTAATTGGGATAACGGGTCAGATATTTTTATTTCCAAATTAAATGCTGCAGGTAACACTTTAATTGGTAGTACATATTTGGGGGGAACAGGTAATGATGGATTGTCATTAGATGGTAATTTAAATTTTAACTATGCAGATCATGCCAGAGGTGAAGTTATACTAGATGCGAATAATAATATTTACATTGCTTCGAGTACCAATTCAACTATTTTTCCAACAACAATGGGAAGTCATAGTCAATTGTTATCAGGAGGATTTGATGGCGTGGTTGCTAAATTTGATCCAACCTTATCTAATTTGTTATGGGGTACCTATATAGGCGGAGCACAAGGCGATGCGGCTTATTCTATACGAATAGATGAGGTGAATGATAAGACTTTTGTTTGTGGAGGAACTACAAGTAATAATATTGGTACCACTTTAGGAGTTCTTAATCCAACTTACGCTGGAGCAGTAGATGGGTTTATTGCTAAATTCGATAATGTAAATGGCGTTTTAGATGCATTAACTTATATTGGAACGAGTGGGTATGATCAATCGTATATATTAGAAATTGACATTAATCAAAATGTTTTTGTAGTTGGTCAAACAAAGGGTGTTTATCCAGTAACAGCAGGGATATATAATAATGCAGGTTCGGCACAATTTATTCATAAACTAGATAACGATTTAACTACAACAGATTTTAGTACTGTGTTTGGTGATGGATCTAATTTAACAGTAGATATTTCTATAACAGCATTTTTAGTTGATAATTGTAGTAATATTTATGTTGCTGGTTGGGGTGGCCCAATTGGCGGGCAAGAAGGAACAACGAATGGGTTACCAGTTACATTAGATGCAATACAATCTACAACTGATGGAAGCGATTTCTATTTTATTGTATTAGACAAGGGTGCACAAAATTTATTGTATGGAACTTATTTTGGAACAGCTGGTGTTGGAGAGCACGTAGATGGAGGTACTAGCAGATTTGATAAATCAGGAACAATATATCAAGCCGTTTGTGCTGGTTGCGGAGGAAACGGTTTCCCAATTAAACCAGGGTCAACAGTTTTTTCAGCGACAAATGGTTCAACAAATTGTAATTATGGAGCTATAAAAATTGATATGAATTTCCCAGGTATTATTGCACAAGCTAACACGCCTCCAGATCAAGTTCTTTGTGGCGCTCCTTTTATTGTAAACTTTATGGGTGGGACTCCAGCACCACTAAATAGTTACTGGGATTTTGGTGATTTATCAGGTTCAGCAGTTAATCTCAATACACCTAATTATACATATGCAGATACTGGGTCTTATACCGTGATGTACGTGGCAATAGATTCCTCAACATGTAATATAGCAGATACTGTTTATTTTAATATAGATGTTCATTTAAACGAAATTTTGGATGCTCAATTTAACATTCCCTCTTACAATCCTTGTGTTACTAGCTTACCTATTCAACTTATTTTTACGGGAAGTGGTGCTGACTCATTATACTGGGATATGGGTGATGGAACAACATTTACAAATGATACTATAATTAATTACACTTATTTTACACAAGGACAGTATATTATAACTATGGAGGCTTTCGATACATTGTGTAATAATATGTTTACGATAACAGATACGGTTTTCTTTATACCCAACATAACTTCTGTTAATGCAATACCTCCAGATCCAGTTTTGTTATGTTCTTCGCCATATACAGTTAGTTTAGTAGGGAATAATCCAGCATCACCAAATAGTTATTGGGATTTTGGTGATGGTTCAGGGATTGCTATTGATAATAATAACCCGAGTTATATTTATCAAAATACTGGAATTTATACAGTTATGTATGTTGCTATAGACTCTTTAACTTGTAATATTGCTGATACCGTTTATTTTGATGTACAGTTGGCTACTCCTGAACTAACTGAATTATCGTTAGATTTTGATAAAAAAGATTCTTGTAAAACTACAGATTTTGAAGTGAAATTAAATTTTAGAGGCTCTGGGGCCGATTCACTTTATTGGGATTTAGGAGATGGCACACAAATTAGTAACGAGAGTACTACAACATATTTATATGAAAACCCTGGTAGCTATATTATATTAATGACAGCTTTCAATTTCTTGTGTAATATGGAGGAAAAAACAGAGCAAGAGGTTACTTTCTCTTCATTTCAAGAGATAGGAACAATTATTCCAAATATATTTACACCCAATGGAGATGGATATAATGATGAGTTGCAATTTTTTAATATTGATCAAACAGCTGAATATAAGGTTCAAATATTTAATAGATGGGGGAAAAAAGTGTATGAAGGAAAAAATGCTCTGGAACATTGGAATGGTGGAGACTCTAACGAAGGAACATACTTTTATATCCTGAAATATAGAATAGTCTGTAATGATGAAGAAAGAGAAGTAAAAGGGACAGTAACGCTGTTGAGGTAGTTATCTAAAGTTATTCTAGTTGAATTTTCTTGGTAAGAATTCCCTCTTCGGTTTCAATTCTTAAGATGTATTGACCAGCGCTTAAGCTTCCTGTATTTAATCGATTTTCTAAAGGATGATAGTCTTTAACAAATCTAACGGTTATATCAAATAATGTGAGGGCAGAAATATTCAAGATATTGTTAAAGCTTAAATTAATGAATCCTTTTGCGGGGTTAGGATAAACATTAATGCTACTGTTGTCCAATGATTTTTCTGCAGTAACAAAACCTTGCTTTTTTACTTGCGCAACAATATCTATTTTACTTATTTCAGTTATAGAAAATACAAAGGTAAGGAAGTAGGAGTAAATTTAGTATGAAAGAAAAATATTGTTTTTGGCACAGCTTTTGAAATGTAGAAGGAAAATTAGAGTAATGAAAGGAGCAAAAAAAAGTTTATTGCATTGAAGGTAAATGTTGTTAGAAGTTCCATGTAACAAATTAATAAACTAGGACACATGAAAAATTTTAAAATCATATTAGCAGTAATTGCACCGTTGTTTTTTACAAGTTGTATAATATTAGATTCCACTCCAGGGCCGAATGGGAGAGATGGAAACGCTTATTTTGGTGTAGATTATGAACATGTAGCACCATATAGCTATTGGGATGATAATAACTCAGTTCCATTTAACCCAGTTTTAGGAGAGTATTATCATACTTACCCAGGTGTTTATGAGTTTGAATATTTTATAAATAGAGAAGACTATTACTATGGTACTTATGAAGTTTGGAATAATCAAGGGGGAATGGGTGGTGCACACGGTGAACCTGGTTATGATGGAATAGATACTTATTTAATGTTAATTACTGATCCGGATGGATTTCATGAACATGCTGATGGGTATAATTATAAATCAGGAACTAGTGAGCCGATTGCAATTGAAAAGAAAGTAGGAGCACAGAATTATAAAATAACATTACAAAGAGGAAATATTAAAACGCGTAAGACAAAAACGCCAAAGTTTATTGGAAAATAGTTTTTAGTGTAAGTTAAGTGAATAATTAGGGGTGCGAAAGCATCCCTTTTCTGTTTTTGGTTAATACCATTTTTTGTAAAAAAGTAAAGATCTTACAAAGACATAATACCTTCAATACTGCCTGCTCTATCATAAACAGCCATCACCTCTGCTACATTCATCATTACTTCTTTAGCCGAAATACTTATAAACTTATTGCTCTTAGATTGGCGGGTAGTTACTTGAGCATCACTACCAAATAAAGCTTCAACCAAAGCCAGTTTTTTATTGTCAGATGGAATAATAAATTTAAATAAGTAGGGTTTAGGAAATCCTCCTTGTTCTTCTAATGTTGCTCTTAAGTTAGCGTATGGATCTTCTGTCATTGTCTTTGTTATTTTTTGCTACAAATCTAAGAGAATATTTTCTAATACATAATTCGAGTAATAAGATAGGAATTAATACTTTTGAACAAAACAAGATATTTTGAACTTCGAAGACATAAGACCTTATAATGATGATGAATATCATCAAGCAGTTAAAGAACTTATTAAAGTAACTCCTTTAATGGATATGGCAAATGCTTATTTGCCAGAGCTTGCTGTAGGTGAAATGGAAAAGCTATTGCTTTCCTTTAAATCTATAACTGAGTTTCAATCCAAAATGATTTGTAGAATTATAGGTAAGGTATTAAAAGTATCAGTTAATAAATTTAGCTATGATGGGTTAGGTGCAATAGGAAAGGATAGTTCTCCTTTATATATTACCAACCATAGAGATATTGTATTGGATTCGGCTTTTATTAATTATTGTTTAAATGATTCGGAACACAACACAAGTGAAATTGCTATTGGTAGTAATTTACTTTCTGAACCATGGATTAGAGAACTGGTAAGAATCAATAAGAGTTTTATCGTAAAAAGGAATATTCCAAAGCAAGAGATGTTATCGTCAGCACAAAATTTGTCGGCTTACATTAATCATACGCTTAAAGATAAAAAACAATCTATTTGGATTGCTCAGCGCGAAGGAAGAGCTAAAGATGGATTTGATAAAACAGCACCAGGTTTATTAAAAATGTTTGGAATGGCTTCTGACGATAATTTGTTAGAACACTTAATTAGTTTAAATATTACGCCAGTTAGTTTAGCTTATGAATTAGATCCTTGTGATGGATTAAAAGTTGCTGAATTATTAAAGAAAGCAGTAGGTGAGGAATATATAAAAGCTAAAGGTGAAGATGAAATGAATATGGGTATAGGTATAAAAGGACCTAAAGGGAATGTTCATCTTCAATTTGGAACTTCAATCAATGATAAAATAAAAGGACTAGGCCACATTAAAAACAGAAATGAGCTGTTAAAAAATATTGCAGCTATTATTGATAAAGAGATTTATAAAAATTATCATTTGTGGAACTCCAATTATGTAGCTTACGATTTACTACATGCTTCAAATAAATACGAAAACAAGTATGATGAAGGTGGTAAAGAAAGTTTTGAAAATTACATAAATGAGAAATTAGGTGATTTAAAAGGAAATGCTGAGGCAAAGAAAATATTATTGCTAATGTATGCTAATCCTGTTTTAAATGCAGAAATAGCTTTAGAAACGGTATAATTAAGAAAATAAGTAACATAAAAAATCTCCTGCAAATACTATTTGTAGGAGATTTTTTTGTCAATATATTTAAAGGATGTTAACCTAAACCAGGCATCATTCCCATAGCAGCACGACTCATTTCACTTTTCTCAACACGTTCAGCTTGCTCTAGCGCCCTATTAGCAGCAGTTACTATAAGATTCTCAAGTTGCTCTTTACTCGCATTTTTGAAAAAGGTAGGGTTAATTTCAATGCTATTTAACATTCTATTTCCGTTAGCAACAACCTTAACGCTTCCGTTTTCTGCTTCACCAACAACAGTAATGTTGTTTAATTTTTCTTTGATGCCTTCCATCTGGCCTTGCATCTTTTCCATTATCTTTTTATTCAACTTATTTCCGAACATACTATTTAAATTTTTTATTGAGAATAAACATTGTAGTTAACCATACCGCTAAGCAGGTTCCACTTAAGTATTTCATAATAACGTGTTCTTGACCAACAATAATTAGTACAGTAATAAGTACAACAGCCAAAGCCGAGAATACCATGAATTTTATTTTATCTTTTTGTAGCAAATTTCTTACTTTTAATGTGAAGGTAAAGTTAGTTAAAAAAGCAGAAATAATTTTATTAAATGAAGCGTGTAATTGTTCTGTAAATGAGGTTGCAGAACTAACAACAATTATTAATTTTGCGTCTTAAATTTATATTTATGTCAATTATTAGAATTACCAAAGAATTTCAATTTGAAATGGCACATGCCTTAGTTGGTTATGATGGACCTTGTAAAAATATTCACGGACATTCATATAAGCTTGATGTAACCGTAAAGGGTAAAGTAAAGAGTGGTACATCAGATTCTGATGAAGGGATGGTAGTTGATTTTGGTATCATCAAAAAAATAGTAAAAGATTTAATTGTTGAGGAATTCGATCATTCATTGGTTTTAAATGAAAAGATGGACATCGATATGTCTCAATTTGATTTTATGAATAAATTAATAATTGTTCCATTTCAACCAACGTGTGAGCTGTTGTTAGGGCATTATGCGGGCTTAATAAAAACAAACCTCCCTACTAATATTGAGTTACACAGTTTAATGTTAAGAGAAACGCCAACTTCTTATGCTGAATGGTTTGCATCAGATAATTAGAAATTTGACTTTTTAATTTAACTGGTTTTAATCATATTTTAGCAACAATCATTTTTGTATCTTTACAGCAAGATGCACTTATCAGTTTTAAAATATAAAACAAGAATAAAGAAAGAACTCAAAAGAGATCCGGAATGATTATTTATAGTGACTATACTCATAATCATTATCCATTATATAAAATAATCATTTTAAAATGCCACGATACCATAAGTTAGGGAACATTCCTAAAAAAAGACATACTATATTTAAAAGTCCTGAGAACAAATTTTACTACGAAGAATTATTTGGTACAATAGGATTTGATGGAATGTCATCATTGCTCTATCATACTCAAAGACCTACGCAGGTTAAAGAGGTTGTTAAATCATACTGTATAGCGCCTAAAGTTGCTGTTGAAAAGAATATGAAATCAATTTCTTTAAAAGGATTTTCTGTTCCACCAACAGATGACTTTCTAGAAAGTAGAAAAACTGTATTGTTTAATAAAGATTGTCATATTGTTTTGGCAAGTCCTAAAAAATCATTGACAACGTATTTTTATAAGAATACAGATTCTGACGAGGTTATTTTTATTCATGAAGGAACGGGTAAATTAAGAACCCATTTAGGAAATATAGATTTTGAATATGGTGATTACTTGGTAATCCCAAGAGGAATGATTTATCAAATAGATTTCGATACAGAAAAGAATCGTTTGTTTATTATTGAATCGAAAAGCCCAATTTATACACCTAAGAGATACAGAAACTACTTCGGACAACATTTAGAGCATTCTCCTTATTGTGAGAGAGACATGCATCCGCCAACAGAATTAGAAACTTTTGATGAAACTGGAGATTTTCTTCTTAAAGTAAAGAAAGAAGATATGATGCATGAGTATATATATGCAGCACACCCTTTTAGTGTAGTAGGTTGGGATGGATATAATTTTCCGTATAAATTTTCTATTCATGATTATGAGCCAATCACAGGCAGAGTTCATCAACCGCCTCCAGTGCATCAAACATTTGAGTCTGCAGGGTTTGTAATTTGTTCTTTTGTCCCAAGATTGTATGATTATCATCCAGAGGCAATACCAGCACCTTATCATCATAGTAATATTGATTCTGATGAAGTGTTGTATTATGTTGCTGGTGATTTCATGAGTAGAAATAATATTGATAAAGGACAAATCACCTTGCATCCAGCTGGAATTCCACACGGACCACATCCTGGAGCAATGGAGCGAAGTATTGGACATAAAGAAACCGAAGAATTAGCGGTTATGGTTGATACATTTGCACCTTTAAAAGTAACAGAAGAAGCAGTAAAAATTCAAGATGGAGATTATTACCAATCTTGGATGGAACATTAAGAATTAATGTAAAAATTTAATTATTAGCTAATGTGAAAAAAGATTTGCTAATTGGCATGAAAACTTACAATTAAGAAACTATTAGGTTGATTAATTTTTTTAATTAAAGAATTATGAGCGATATAAAGAACGTAGAATACGGATTAGAAAAAATATTTGAAGGAGCACAAGATTTTCTTCCACTTTTAGGAACTGATTATGTTGAGTTTTATGTGGGGAATGCAAAACAAGCAGCCCATTTCTATAAAACAGCATTTGGTTTTCAATCTCATGCTTATAGAGGATTAGAGACAGGGAGTAAAGATTCAGTTTCTTATGTGTTAACACAAGATAAAATTAAGCTGATTTTAACAACTCCATTAAACTCAAAGTCTCCAATTAACGATCACATTGTAAAGCATGGTGATGGCGTTAAGGTAGTTGCACTATGGGTAGAAGATGCTAGAAAAGCGTATGAAGAAACTACCTCTAGAGGAGCAAAATCTTATATGGAACCAACAGTTGAAACGGATGAACATGGAGAAGTGGTAAGAGCAGGAATCTATACCTATGGAGAAACCGTTCATATGTTTGTAGAGCGTAAAAATTACAACGGAACATTTTTACCAGGTTTTAAAAAATGGGAATCAGATTATAATCCAGAACCAATGGGATTGAAATTTATCGATCACATGGTAGGAAATGTAGGTTGGAATCAAATGGATGTTTGGGTAAAATGGTACGAAGATGTAATGGGGTTTGAAAATTTCTTGTCATTTGATGATAAACAAATACATACAGAGTATTCTGCTTTAATGAGTAAAGTAATGAGTAACGGGAACGGAAGAATTAAATTTCCGATTAACGAGCCTGCAAAAGCTGCTAAAAGATCTCAAATTGAAGAATACCTAGATTTTTATGAAGGTGCAGGAGTGCAACATATTGCAGTTGCAACAAATCATATTATTGATACCGTTTCTAAAATGAGAGCCAAAGGAGTTGAGTTTTTAAGTACACCTCCAGATGATTATTATAGAGCTGTTCCTGAAAGATTAACTGCACACAATCACGAATTAGGTGAAGATATTGAAAAGTTGAAAGCTCTAGGAATTATGATTGATGCAGATGAGGAAGGATATTTGTTACAAATATTTACAAAACCTATAGAGGATAGACCGACTTTATTTTTTGAAATAATTCAAAGAATGGGTGCTAGGGGATTTGGAGCAGGTAATTTTAAAGCTTTGTTTGAATCTATAGAAAGAGAACAAGAAAAAAGAGGGACTTTATAATAAAAATTAAAATAGAGCTTTAATGGCTCCATTTTTTATATATCTTTATCTCATTAAAAATAAATAACATGGCAAAGAATAAATTAATAGCATTAGGAATTTTAGCAGTATTAGTAGTAACTTTTTTTCAGTGGGCATTCATTGATTTCTCTGTCGAATCTCAATTTTTACAAGCAATTAGTATGGCTATTGTAGTTATAGGAGCTGTTATAGCTATTATGCTTTTTAATAAAAGTGAATCTAATCATTAATCAAGAATCTCAAAACATAAAAAAAGCCGAAAAGATATTCTTTTCGGCTTTTTTATGTCATGAATTAAAATATTTCATGCAAAAAAGGAATGTTTTATGAGCTTAACATCGAATAAACCTATCTAAATGGTTATAATTGTTTAACAATTAATTATTAGAGAATGAGTACTATTAAAAAACCATCTTTGTTACAATCGTTTATTCCAATATTGGTTTTGGTAGGGTTGCTTATTATTAATGTAAAGTTTGTTTTTATTGGAGATAATGATGACACGTTGGCCGGGCCAAATCAATTGGCTTTATTATTTGCAGGAACAGTTGCTGCGATTATAGCAACCATTAATGGGTCTTCTTGGAAAGAAATTTTAAATGGGATGACATCAAGTATAACTTCTGCATTGCCAGCATTATTAATTTTATTATTAATAGGAGCCTTAGCAGGAACTTGGATGTTGAGTGGGGTAGTTCCAGCAATGATTTATTATGGATTAGACATTTTAAACCCTACAATATTTTTATTTGCTACGTGTTTAATTTGTGCTATTGTATCTATAGCAACAGGGAGTTCTTGGACAACGGTTGCTACTGTAGGTATTGCTTTAGTTGGAATAGGAGATGTATTAGGTTTTGAAAAAGGGATTATTGCAGGAGCAATTATTTCTGGAGCTTATTTTGGTGATAAAATGTCTCCTTTATCGGATACAACAAATTTAGCGCCAGCAATGGCAGGAACTGACTTAATTACACACATTAAATATATGGCATTAACTACAATTCCTTCTATTGTAATTACACTTATCATATTTTTAGTGATAGGATTCTTTTACAATACAACTGGAGATGTTGGTCAGATTCGTGAGTTTCAAACAGCTATTTTATCTAAATTTAATATTAGTCCATTATTATTTTTAGTACCTGTAGCTGTTGTTGGGTTAATAATAAAAAAAGTTCCTGCAATTCCTGCGTTGTTTATCGGGAGTTTATTGGGAGGAATTTTTGCAGTTATTTTTCAACCAGATTTATTGGTAGCCTTATCAGGAGAAACAAATTTTGCATTAGCTGCTTATAAAAGTGTGATTGGGGCAATGTCATCTGAGACTTCTATTGTAACAGAGAATTTAGATGTAAACAAATTACTTTCTTCAGGAGGAATGATGGGAATGTTGAAAACTATATTTTTAATTATCTGTGCTATGATTTTTGGAGGAGTGATGGAAAAAGCAGGGATGCTCAAAAGAATTACACAATCTATAATTGGTTTAGCAAAAACAACAGGGTCTTTAATAGCTACTACAACTGTTACTTGTATTGGGTTTAATCTAACAGCTTCTGATCAATATTTAGCAATTGTAGTGCCTGGTAGAATGTTTGCCGAAGAATATAAAGATAGAGGATTGCATCCGAAAGTATTGAGTAGAACTTTAGAAGATTCTGGAACAGTAACTTCAGCATTAATTCCTTGGAATACGTGTGGAGCGTATCACTCTGGAGTACTAGGTGTTGCTACTGGAGAGTACTTTATGTATTGCTTCTTTAATATTATTAGTCCTATAATGACAATGGCATTTGGGTTTTTGGGGATAAAAATTGTAAAGCTTGCAAAGAATAAAAAAAACCAAAACGAAATAATAAATGCTTAGAGTAATTTTCCACACACTAGCTCTCCAAAAAATACCTTATTTTTATTCAAATGGAAAGGTAAATAACGTGTCAAATAGTTCTGTTCAGAATCAAACGGAGTTGTAAGCTATTTCTTCCGCTTCAAATTCAAGACTAATACGGGCAGTAAAAGTAAGTCTGTAATTGCTGCTACAAATAATATTAACCCCACATAAGTTCCAATTAAAAAAGTGCTTTTAAAATCTGAAAAGATTAAAGAAACAAACCCTCCACATAAAATTAATGTGGTTAAAACAATTGCTTTTCCTGTGGTTATATAAGTTCTTTTTAAACTATATACTAATGGTTTTCCTTTAGAGCTCTCAATTTTAAATTTGCTTAAAAAATGAATAGTGTCATCCACAGCAATACCAAAAGCAATGGTGAATATAATTGATGAAGACATGTTAATTGTTGTTCCTAAAAAACCCATTATTCCTCCAATAATAGCCAAAGGAATTACATTAGGTATAATAGATAGTAAAGCCATTCTAATTGATTTAAAAATGAATCCAATTAATAAAGCAATTAATAAAAAGGCTATAGCTAAACCAATAATCATATTTGTGGCTAAAAATTCATTGTTCTTATCAATTAACAAGGCTGTTCCTGTCATTTTGTAATTGATTAGTTGGGTATTAATTTCGTTCTGAAAAAACTGCTCAAATTCGGTGTTAATCTGTTTGACTTTCATGCTCCCTACATCATCCATTTTTCCGGTAAAACGGCAAGTCAGATTATCAGCAGTTACAATAGTTTTTAATTTATCTTTTAAATTTAAGCGTTTCATTTTATTTCGCAAAGCATTGTATTTACTTTTATTCTCAGGTATTTTGTAATAACTTGAGTTGCCAGAGTGTGTTGCTTTGTTTAAAGATTTTACAATAGCTACAGGAGAGAGAATAAATCCTGCTTCATAATTAGAGTAAAGGTAGTTTTCAATTTTTTCTAACTCTAGCATAGTTTCATAATTAAAAATATTATTTGAATATTTAGTGGTTATTGACATTTCAAATGGTCGTATTCCAGAATAATTATTTTCAAAAAAACGAAAGTCTTGTTGTAGAGGATTATCTTCAGATAAATCTTCCAATAACTTGTAATCAATTTGTAATTGAAAAATCCCGATAATTGAAATAATTAAGATAGCAGCATAGCCAATTACTATTTTACGCTGATTTCTAATCATATAAATAAAGCTTTTAGATAAGAAAGCAATCCAGAAAATCTTAGCAGAATTTTTAGTTGCTATTTTTGGTTCTGGGAGTAATGTCAGCGTTGCTGGTAAAAATAAAATAGCAACTACAAAAGCTAAAATAACTCCAACGGCAGAGTATATTCCAAAGTCTTGCATAGGTCTTATAGGAACCATTATTAATGTGCAAAACCCTACTGCAGTAGTAAGTGAAGTGAAAAGAGTGGCTAAACCAACTTCTTTAAAAGTTACTTTTATAGCGCTTATTTTGTCTTTCCCAGATCTTAGTTCTTCTACATATCTATTTAAAATATGAACTGCATCAGACATACCAACTACAAATAAAATGGTAGGCAGTAAAGTTGACATTACATCAAGAGACTTACCAGTAACTTGCATAATACCTAAAACACCTGTAATAGCAATAAATACAGTTAATAGAGGTACTATTATTCCGTATAACGATTTAAAGCTGAGGTATAAAAATGTAATGATTAGTATTAGCGATATGGATAAAAAGAGGATTAACTCAAGCCTCATTTTTGTTAGATACGTTTTTTGTCCTCTAATTTTTCCAGCATAATGGACTTCTTTAAACTTATATTTTTCTATTGTTAGTTCAAGATTTCCTAGTAGTTCATCAGAGGCTTCTTTAGTTATGATTTGAGAATTATATACAACAACACAAATTGAATTAAAATCGGATGAAAACAGCGTTTTTTTAAATTCCTCAGAAGCACTTATTCGAATAGAATCTTGCTTCAATTTTTTTACATTATTTATATGTAATAGTGGGACTTCAATAAAACCAAATGAATTAAATATGGGTGTTTTAATAGTGGTAGGAGAGACTACTTTTTCTACATGTTCTAACTGTTCTAACTCTAAAGTAAATTGATGAGCTTTTTGTAAAAAAGTTGTATCAAATATTCCTTGCTTATTTCCAATAGATATTAATGTAAAGTCATTATCATTTTCAAAGGTTTTACGATACTCTAAAAAGTAATCTAAATCGGTATCATTTTGAGGAAAAAAGTGCTCAAAATCATAGTCAAATTCTAATTTAGAACTCATAAAACCAGCAATTCCCGTAAAAAGGAAAAGAGCTGCAATTATAATTATGGATGTGCGTTTAGACAAAAATTAGTTTATAATATATAACGTGATAAAATTAGGTCTATTTAATCATTAACAAAAGTTGTGAAAGAGATATTATAGGCATTACTTTTAAATTTATATATTTACTCGTGATAACTATCAAGCCTTAAAATATGATTAAAACTTTATCGGAATTTTATTATCACCAATTAGAAAATAATCCTAAAAAGGATGCCTTTACACAAAAAGAAAATGGGGAATGGATTTCACTCTCTACTCAAGAATTTATTAATAAGGCAAACCAATTAACTACTGGGCTATTAAAGTTAGGAATAGATAAAGGAGATAAAATTGCAGTTGTTTCCAATAATAGAACCGAATGGCATTTGGCTGATTTAGCTGTTCAGCAATTAGGAATTGTTAATGTGCCTTTATATCCAAACATTACAGAGGATGATTATAAATACATATTAAATGATAGTGGAGTAAAAATCCTTTTTATTTCTGATGAATCTATTTTAACTAAAATATTAAATATTAAAGGAGAGATTCCTTTACTAGAACATATTTATACCTTTAACTTTATTGAAGGCCAAAAACATTATTCAGAACTTTTAAGTAATGAAGTAAACATAGAAGAGATTAAAAAGGAAAGTCGTTTGGTAGAAGAAACTGACTTAGCAACTTTAATCTATACATCTGGAACAACAGGAGATCCTAAAGGGGTAATGTTAACACATCAAAATTTAGTTAGTAATGTATTTGGGGCTGAAGAATGCTTCCCGATGACAGATAATCAGAGAGCTTTGAGCTTTTTACCATTGTGCCATGTATTTGAGCGAATGATTGATTATTTATATATTTATAAAAGTGTATCTATTTATTATGCTGAATCTATAGATTCTATAGGAGATGATTTAAAAGAAGTAAAGCCTCATATATTTGGTACAGTTCCAAGATTGTTAGAGAAGGTTTATGATAAAATTGTTGCAAAGGGGAATGATTTAAGTGGAGTAAAAAAGATTTTATTCTTCTGGGCACTTAGGCTTGGTTTAAAGTATGATCCGATTGAGAATGGAGGTGCATTTTATAATTACAAACTAAAAATTGCTAATAAAATTATATTTAACAAGTGGCGAGAAGCTTTAGGTGGAAATATTATGGCAGTGGCAGTTGGAGGAGCAGCATTGCAACCTCGCTTATCAAGAGTTTTTACTGCAGCAAAAATACCTATACTAGAAGGCTATGGATTGACTGAGACTTCTCCTGTAATAGCTGTAAACAGTTGTTTGCCAAAGGGAATGATGATTGGGACAGTTGGTTTCCCTTTAAAGAATTTAGAAGTTAAAATTGCTTCTGACGGTGAAATTTTGGTTAAAGGACCAAGCATAATGAAAGGGTATTATAATCAGCCAGAGTTAACCAAAGAAGTAATTAATGAAGAAGGATTTCTTCATACAGGCGATATTGGAGAGTTAGTTGATGGTAAATATTTAAAAATTACAGATCGTAAAAAAGAAATGTTTAAAACTTCTGGAGGCAAGTATATTGCTCCTCAAGTAATGGAGAATAAATTTAAAGAATCTCGTTTTATTGAACAGGTAATGGTAGTTGGAGAAGGAGAGAAAATGCCAGCAGCATTTATTCAGCCTAACTTCTTATTTTTAGAAGGATGGTGTTATAGAAAAAATATACCTTTCGTTTCGGCTGAAGAAATTGTGAAAGTTGAGAGAGTTATAGCTCGATTCCAAAAGGAAGTAAATGTGTTAAATGAGCGTTTTTCTAGTTTTGAACAGATCAAACGTTTTGAGTTAATTAACCATATTTGGACAATTGATAGTGGAGAATTAACTCCAACTTTAAAACTAAAACGTAAAAATATTTTAGAGAAAAATAAAGCGTTATATCAAAAGATATTTCAATGTTAAGGAGGACAAATATCTTTGTAAAAACCATATATTTGTATTCTTAATTATAATAAATAGACAAATAGATGATTAAAAAAATAATACTACCAATTGCAGTAATTGCATTATTAAGTTCTTGTGGTGGAGATGCAGAACCTAAAGATTTAACAACAGAGATAATCAATAACCCGATAACAGCTAGCGATAAAGCTATTGATGAAGATCAACTTCCATTTTTTGAGTTTGTAGAAGTCATAAAAGATTTTGGAACAATTACTCAGGGAGAATCAGTATCAAAGACGTTTCGTTTTAAAAATGTTGGTCAGTCGAATTTAATTATTTCTTCAGCTCAAGGTAGTTGTGGTTGTACTGTTCCTGAATGGCCAAAAGAACCAATTGCACCAGGTGCTGAAGGTAAAATTGAAGTGACTTTTAATTCTACAGGAAAACAGGGCTTACAAAATAAAACGGTAACATTGGTAGCGAATACAATTCCAAATACAAAGGTGATTGTTATTAAAGGAGAAGTACTTGCTCCAGAAACAAAGTAAATAAGATTTAACTTTAAAAAAAATAATAAATTAAAATAATTGAAGATGAAAGGAATAGGTATTTTATTACAAGCTCAAACAGAAGAAGCTACAAGTGGTTTTGGAATGGAACAAATAATAATGTTTGGTGCTATCGGATTAGTGTTTTACTTTTTTATGATTAGACCACAAATGAAAAAACAAAAAGAGGCGAAACAATTTAAAGAGAGTTTAGTTAAAGGGTCTAAAATTATCACTATTGGTGGAATTCATGGTAAAATTGTTGAAATAAAAGATGATATTGTGATGGTAGAAGTTGAAGGTGGAAATAGAATGAAGCTTGAGAAATCAGCAATTTCTAAAGAATTTGCTGCAGAGGAAATGGAACAGAAATAATTGATTAATTGAGTTAAATCAATTGAGTAAATAATTGTAGAGCTTCCTCAAAAAGGAAGCTCTATTTTTTTTAATAAAAACATGAGTAAACCAGTTTTAGTCGGATTAACAGGTGGTATAGGTAGTGGGAAATCTACAGTTGCTAAAGTGTTCGAAACCTTAGGCGTGCCTATTTTTAATTCTGATCTTATAGCGAAAAGCATTGTTAATAATGATGCTGAGGTTATAAGTAAAATAGTTGCTGAATTTGGAGCCATTTATTTAGATGGAGAACTCGATAAAGTGAAAATGGCAACTATCGTATTTAACGATAAAACAGCACTTGAAACATTGAATAAAATTGTACATCCTAAAGTAGGACTATATTTTGAAAATTGGGTAGAACAAAATGATTCAGTGGAAATCTTAATGAAAGAAGCTGCAATTTTAATTGAAAGTGGAGCTTATAAACAGATGGATAAGATCGTTTTGGTAACAGCTCCAGAAGCTTTAAGGTTGGAGCGAGTTGTTAATCGTGATAATACGACAGGACAAAAAGTTAACGATAGAATTGTGGCTCAATTATCTGATAAACAACGAGCGGTATTTGCTGATTATACTATTGATAATGGAGGGAGGGAATTAGTTGTTCCTCAGGTGTTAGAGGTTTATAAGATACTGTTAGATGAGTAGTTGTTAAAAGTAAAAGAAAGTCCGAAAAATTATCGTTTTCGATTTTTTAAAATAAAATTTGTTTATTATTTCTTAGCAGCAGCTTTTTTTGCAGTTACTTTTCCAGTAGGTGCTTCTTGTTTTTTTGCAGTTACTTTCTTTTGACTTGCTTTAGCAACAAAAGTTGCCGTCTTTTTCTTTTTTCTAGTTACACCATAAGAACCAGAAGAAATTTTCCCTTTTTTTGATTTTTGATCGCCTTTTCCCATAAATATCAAGTTTTTTGTCAATATTAGCTTAAACAAATATAGCAAAAAAAAGGGCTTTTAAAAAATAGAATAATTTCTTAACTTCGCAAGACTTCAAAATATATAATAGGGATGAGCAACGATTCTGTAGAAAAAATAAATTCAAAAATATCTAAAGGTGACTTTAAAGCATCAGTTTTGGATGATTATCGTTTGGTCTACATGAGTAGAGAAACTTCTTACTTAGGACGGAGAGAGGTATTGACTGGAAAAGCCAAGTTTGGAATTTTTGGAGATGGAAAAGAATTGCCACAATTAGCTTTGTCCAAACAATTTAAAGATGGAGATTTTAGAGCAGGTTATTATCGTGATCAAACACTAATGATGGCTATTGATCAATTAACTGTACAACAGTTTTTTGCTCAATTATATGCACATACAGATGTAGATGCTGAACCATCTTCTGCAGGAAGATCAATGAACGGTCATTTTGGAACGAGAAGTTTAAATGAAGATGGAAGTTGGAAAGATTTAACTAAGATGAAAAACTCATCTTCAGATATTTCTCCTACGGCAGGTCAAATGGCAAGACTTTTAGGTTTAGGACAAGCATCAAAAGTATATCGTAACAATAAAGATTTAGCATCATTTACTAAATTCTCAAACAAAGGAAATGAAGTAGCCTTTGGAACTATTGGCGATGCAAGTACCTCAGAAGGACCATTTTGGGAGGCAATTAATGCAATGGGAGTAATTCAAGTTCCAGTTGTAATGTCAGTTTGGGATGATGGTCAAGGAATTTCTGTTCCTAAAAAATATCAAACAACAAAAGAAAGTATTTCTGAAATTTTAAAAGGGTTTCAAAGAGAAGAAGGAACTAATGGTTTTGAAATTTTCAAAGTGAAAGCTTGGGATTATCCTGCTCTTATGGAAACATATAAAAAAGCTACTAAAATTGCAAGAGAACAACATTGTCCAGTTTTGGTCCATGTTGAAGAGGTAACACAGCCACAAGGGCATTCAACTTCTGGTTCTCATGAAAGATATAAATCACAAGAAAGATTAGATTGGGAAATAGAATATTGTTGTGTAAAGAAATTTAAAGAGTTCATTTTAGAAAATGAAATTGCTACGGAAGATGAATTAGCTGTAATTGAAAAAGAAGGGAAAAAAGAAGTTTCTGCACAAAAGAGAGCAGCTTGGACAGCATATTTAAATCCAATTAAGGAAGAGCAACAAACCGTTGTTACGTTGTTAGAGAAAGTTGCTACAGAAAGTAGTAATAAAGCTTTTATTACTCCTTTAGCAAATACGTTAAAAGCCGATTTAGAACCAATCAGAAAAGAAATTGTATCAATAGTAAGAAGAGTTTTAAGAATTACTCGTGCAGAGAGCATTGCTTCTAAACAAGAATTGTTAGCATGGTTAAGTGTCTCTAAAATTGCGAACCACGATAGATATAGTTCAACACTATATTCTGAGTTTGAAACTTCGCCAATGAATGTTGAAGAAGTTAAGCCAGAGCTTACAGGTAAAATGGAAGATGGTAGAGTTGTATTAAGAGATAACTTTATTAAGATTTTCGAAAACTATCCAGAAGTATTAACTTTTGGCGAGGATACAGGGAAAATTGGAGGAGTAAACCAAAGTATGGAAGGTTTGCAAGATATGTTTGGAGAGTTAAGAGTTTCTGATACTGGAATTAGAGAAAATACAATTGTTGGTCAGGGAATAGGAATGGCATTGAGAGGTTTGAGACCAATTGCTGAAATTCAATATTTAGATTATTTATTGTACTGTATACAAGTAATGAGTGATGATTTATCAACGTTACAATACAGAACGAAAGGCGGACAAAAAGCACCGTTAATAATTCGTACAAGAGGTCATCGTTTAGAAGGAATATGGCATTCAGGTTCTCCAATGGGAATGATTATTAATTCTGTTAGAGGGATGCATGTTTGTGTGCCAAGAAACTTAACCGATGCTGCAGGGTTTTATAATACATTGTTAAAAGGAGATGATCCTGCTTTAGTAATTGAGCCGTTAAATGGTTACAGAACTAAAGAAGACATGCCAGCTAACTTAGGTGAGTTTACTACTCCTTTAGGTGTGCCAGAAGTTTTAACTGAAGGAACAGATATTACAATTGTATCTTATGGATCAACTTGTAATATTGCATTACAAGCAGTAAAGCAGTTAACAGAAGCAGGTATTTCCGCTGAATTAATTGATGTAAGAACATTATTGCCTTTTGATATATATCATATGATTGCTGATTCATTAGCCAAAACAAATCGTTTATTGGTTGTTGATGAAGATGTTCCGGGTGGAGCTTCGGCATATATTTTAGATCAAATATTAGTTGGTCAAAAAGGATATTATCAATTAGATTCTGAGCCAGTTACTTTAGCATCTAAAGCACACAGACCTGCTTATGGTTCAGATGGAGATTATTTTTCTAAACCAAGTGCAGATGATGTTTTTGATGCAGTTTATTCAATTATGAATGAAGTGGATTCAGAGCAGTTTCCTGAGATTTATTAATTGATAATTAGTGATTAACATTTGAAACTATCTTTGAACAATATTTCTTATTTTAAAACGTACTTTAGCTTACAACTGCACCAAATATTGATGAAGAGAATTATTGTTATTTTTTTAGTGTCAAGCTCATTTCTGAGTAGTGCCCAAATAGGAGGTACTAATACGTATGAGTTTTTAAATGTACCTATCTCTGCAAGATTTGCAGCGCTTGGAGGTAGCGTTATTGCAGTTAAAGATAATGATCCAACTTTAGCCATTTCAAACCCTTCGTTGTTAAATTCAGAAATGAATGGGATGGCAACATTTTCATACCTAAATTATTTTGCAGATATCAATCATGGATTTTTCTCGTATGTTAAAGATTTTAAGAAAGTAGGAACATTTTCTGTTGGTATTCGATATTTAGATTATGGAACATTTATTGAAACGGATGAAGGAGGAAACGAATTAGGGAATTTTACAGCAGCTGAATATGCTTTTGTGTTGGGATGGGGAAAAAAAATAGATTCAAACTTTTCTGTTGGGGCAAATTTAAAACCTATTTACTCAAGTTTGTATTTATACAGTTCGGCTGGTATTGCGTTAGATTTTTCTGGAACGTATTATAATAAGCAAAAAGGTTTAACAGTATCTATGGTTATAAAAAATGTAGGCACTCAATTGAGTCCTTACGTTGAAGGAAGAGATAAAGAACCAATTCCTTTTGAAGTACAAGCTGGAATTTCAAAGAAGTTTAAGCACATGCCTTTTAGAGTTTCTTTAGATATGATACAACTTCAAAATTGGAACTTAGCGTATAATGATTCTATTCTTCAAACGAATAGTTCAGATTTATCAGATGAAGAAAAATCAGACAGAAATAAAACCGGTTTAATAGGAGAAACCTTCAGGCATCTGGTAATTGGAGGTGAGTTTGTTCTGTCAAAAAACTTTATGTTAAGGTTTGGATATAGCTTTAAAAGAAGATCTGAATTGTCGCATGACAAGAAGCCTGGTTTAATTGGTTTTAGTTGGGGGATTGGCTTTAGAGTTAAGAAATTCCATATTAGTTATGGTAGTGCTAAATATCATTTGGCTGGACCGTCAAACCACTTTACGATTACAACAAACTTATCAGAATATTATAGAAAAGGTGGAGCCCCAAAACCTCCTAAAAAGAAGATGGTTAAGAGAGATAAAAACAAGGGAAATGGATAGAATTATTATTGCGATAGATGGGTATTCTTCTTGCGGGAAGAGCACCATGGCAAAACAAATGGCCAATCAATTAAATTATATTTATGTAGATACTGGTGCAATGTATCGAGCGGTTACACTTTATGCACTTCGTACTAATTTAATATCAGATACTGAATTTAAGAAGGCAGAATTAATTGCAGCTTTATCAAATATTAATGTGTCGTTCTCTTATAACTCAGTATTAAATTGTTCGGAAACCTTTTTAAATAATGAAAATATTGAAGAACAGATTAGAGGAATTAAAGTTTCTAATTATGTAAGTAAAATAGCTCAAGTTAAAGAGGTGAGATTTAAGTTAATTGAAATTCAGAGAAACTTAGGGAAAAAGAAAGGATTGGTGATGGATGGAAGAGATATTGGTTCAGTTGTTTTTCCTTCTGCCGAATTGAAAATATTTATGACCGCCAATTATAAGGTCAGAGCAAAACGAAGATTCGAAGAATTAAAAGCAAAAGGAGATCAAATTTCTTTAGAAGCTGTTACAGCAAATATTATTTCGAGAGATAACGATGATACCAGTAGAACTGAAAACCCATTAATCCAAGCAGAGGATGCAATTGTGATAGATAACTCTGAAATATCTAGGGAAGAACAACTTGCATTAGCATTGCAACTGGCAAACGATAAAATCAATTAGAGCTAAACCTTATTTCAGTATAAACTTAACTTCAGAACACTAACACTGACAGCTTTTTCTCTTTTTAAACCAATTTATTGTTTTATAAAAAAAAGTATAAATTTGACTTAAGGATAGTGCGTCTTTATCATAAATAATATAATAATAATAACTATATTTATGAAATGATAGAAGGAGAAGGAAGTGCAATGGAAATAGTGAGTAGTATAGCAATTGAAAGGTCAAAAGGGTCTAAATTACCGTTTGTAGATTTTAATAATATACTATTTGGAAAGCAATTTTCAGATCATATGTTTACTGCAGATTATAAAGATGGTGAGTGGAAAAACTTGAAAATTTCACCTTATGAGCCTATTACTTTAAGTCCTGCTTGTGCAGCAATTCATTATGGGCAATCTGTATTCGAAGGAATGAAAGCATATAAGAATGAGGAAGGAGAAATTTTCTTATTTAGACCTGAAGAGAATGCAAAAAGAATAAATAAGTCAGCAGAAAGGTTATGTATACCTACTGTTCCTCAAGACTTGTTTATGGAAGCTTTAAAACAATTAATTAAAATTGATTCTGGTTGGGTTCCAGCAATTGACGGATGTTCATTATATATTAGACCATTTATTTTTGCGAGCGAAGAATTATTAGGAGTAAGACCTGCAGAGGAATATAAATTTATGATTTTCACATCTCCAGTAGGTGGTTATTATGATGATGAAATCCATGTGAAGATTGAAACTGAATATAGTAGAGCTTCTGAAGGTGGCGTTGGTTATGCTAAGGCTGCAGGAAATTATGCAGCAGCATTATATCCTGCAAAACTAGGGGAAGCACAAGGTTTTCGTCAATTGATTTGGACGGATGCTAAAGAACATAAGTACATTGAGGAATCAGGAACCATGAATATTATGTTTCATATAGGAGATACATTATTAACTCCTTTTACTGATTTAAAAACGACATTAGCTGGTATTACAAGAGATAGTGTTTTAACCTTAGCGAGAGATTTAGGGATCAAAGTTGAAGAGCGTAAAGTCTCTATAGAAGAGGTTGTTACAGCAATGAGAAATGGCGAGTTAAAAGATGCATTTGGAACTGGTACTGCTGCTACTTTAGCTCAAATATCTTCTATAACTTTTAATGATGAAAGGTTTGAGTTGCCACCTCTAGATATAAGAACACTGTCAAACGAAATTGGTCAAATTATACAAGACATAAAAAGAGGAAAAGTCAAAGACACTCACAACTGGATATATAAAATATAAATGGGCTTTTAGGAGCTCACTTTTTTCATAAAAAAAAGTTTAAATAATTAACACACTTATAGTGTCTACATAAATTCAAAATAAATATATTATATTATTTTAATATGTTTGAAAATGTTTTTTTGAATTTCTCAACTTTAGGTCTAATAACAGCTGTACAATATGGCTGAGTTCCGTTTACGTCAAAATAATCTTGATGATAATCTTCAGCAGGATAAAAGCTTCTTAAATCAGTTATTTCGGTTACTATTGGATTGGGAAAAGCTCCAGAATGATCTAATTTATTAAAGATGTCAGTTGCAATTTCTTTTTGGCTTTCATTGTTGTAATAAATACCAGAACGATATTGAGTTCCATAATCTCCACCTTGTTTATTTAATGTTGTAGGGTTATGTGTTTGAAAGAATACCTCTAATATTTTAGCTAAAGAGACTATTTCAGGATTATAAACTAATTGCACAACTTCTGCATGACCCGTTTTCCCGGTACAAACTTCTTTATATGATGGGTTTTTAACAGAACCATTAGTGTATCCAGAAACAACACTTTCTATACCGTTAATATCTTGAAAAATTGCTTCAACACACCAAAAACATCCTGCACCTAACGTTATTGTATCCATTCCTTCAGTTTTAATTTGAGTTTTAACTTTTATATCTTCTGTTTTGTTCGCGCTACACGAAATTAAAACAAAACTTAGTATGATTGTAGAAATTAATTGTCTCATAAATTTATATTTTTTTAACTAACGATCAATTCACATAAATATTATTCAATAAGCAGCCATTAGCTCTTTAATCTTATTGTTTGTCTCATTGCTGACAGTAACCAATGGTAATCGAACAGCATCATTCATAATATTTAATTCTTTTAAAGCAGCTTTAATGCCAGCTGGGTTTCCTTCAACAAACAAATAATGTATCATTTCAAAATACTTGTAATGTAAAACTCTTGCAGTTTCCATGTCATTATTTAAAGCAGCAGAAACCATGTCAGAAAACCCTTTAGGGAAAGCATTAGCTATAACTGAAATAACACCATCACCACCACTTACAATCATTGGTAATGTTAAAGCATCATCGCCAGAAATTACTAGAAAATCAGTTGGTTTATTTTTGATGACTTCCATGCATTGCTCTAAGTTTCCTGAAGCTTCTTTTACTGCAATTATATTGTCAAAATCATTAGCTAAACGTAACGTTGTTGTAGGTAAAATATTTGAACTTGTTCTGCCCGGAACATTGTATAAGATAATAGGTAATTGAGAAACTGCTGAAATTGCCTTGTAATGCTGGTAAATTCCTTCTTGTGTTGGTTTGTTGTAATATGGACTAACAGTTAAAATTGCATCAACTCCAGTTGTGTAGGTATTTTTAAAAGCTTCTACAACCGAATTGGTGCAATTACCTCCAATTCCTAAAACAATAGGTAATCTGCTATTGTTTATTTTGACAACAAAAGTTAGAATTTCCTCTTTTTCTTGTTTAGATAAAGTAACAGATTCTCCAGTTGTACCTTGTACTACTAAATAGTCAATTCCATTAGAAGTTAAGTGGTTAACCAACTTTTCTAAAGCATTATAATCAACACTTTTATCTGCATTAAAGGGTGTAACAATTGCAACACCTGTACCTTTAAATTTATCCATCATTGTAATTTTTGTAAAGATTTTATTATTCACAAAAATAAACAAGAAACTTGGTTAATTTAGACACTCAATAAATCATAATTTATGATATCAAAAAAAGAAATAGTTGACAATTGGTTACCACGTTATACAGGTAGAGAATTAAAAGATTTTGGAAAGTATATTCTGCTAACTAATTTTAATAATTATGTTGATTTTTTTGCTGAGAAATATGGGGTAGAAGTTGTAGGGAGAGATAAAGCAATGCCGAGTGCATCTTTTGATGGGATTACTATTATTAACTTTAGTATGGGGAGTGCTAATGCTGCAACCATAATGGATTTATTAAGTGCTATAGAACCTAAGGCATGTTTGTTTTTAGGGAAGTGTGGTGGATTAAAGAAGAAAAACGAATTAGGAGATTTTATTTTGCCATTAGCAGCAATTAGAGGAGAAGGAACATCTGATGATTATTTTCCACCAGAAGTACCTGCTTTGCCAGCTTTTACTTTGCAGAGAGCTGTTTCTTCTACAATTAGACAAATGGGTAAAGATTATTGGAGTGGAACTGTTTATACAACTAATAGAAGAGTTTGGGAGCATGATGAAGATTTTAAAGATTATTTAAGAGAGGTTCGTGCAATGGCTATTGATATGGAAACGGCAACACTTTTTATTACTGGGTTCGCAAATGAAATATCTACTGGAGCTTTATTATTAGTATCAGATCAACCAATGGTTCCTGAGGGAGTAAAAACAGATCAGAGCGATAAAAAAGTAACAGCGAATTATGTAGACAGCCATATTGAGATAGGAATTAGGTCATTACAAGAAATTAAGAATAATGGAACAAGTGTTAAACACTTAAAATACTCTTATTCGGCTGATTAATGGATCACAAACAAATCATTCAAGATCTTAAAAACAAAGTGTATCATCCGGTTTATTTTTTAACTGGAGAGGAGACTTATTACATTGATTTAATTGCAGATTATATTGAGGCTAATGTGTTGGATGAAACTGAAAAAGATTTCAATCAAACCATTTTATACGGTAAAGAAAACGATATTCCAACTATAATTGGTGCTGCAAAACGCTACCCAATGATGGCGAACAATAATGTTGTAATTATTAAAGAAGCACAGCATTTAGGAGCTCAGCTCGATAAATTAGAAGCGTATTTAGATGATCCAACACCTACCACATTACTGGTGTTTTGTTACAAGTATAAAAAGATAGATGGCAGGAAAGCCATCGGTAAAAAGCTAAAGAAAAAAGCTGTTTATTTTGAATCTAAAAAATTATACGACAACCAAGTTCCTGAATGGATTATGGGTTATTTAAAAAGTATGCGTTATCTAATTACACCAAAAGCTGCTTTACTAATTGCAGATTCTTTAGGAGCAGATTTAAGTAAAGTTGTTAATGAGTTAGAAAAGCTAATTATTAATGTGCCTGAAGGAAATGAAATTACTCCTGAAATAGTAGAGACCAACATTGGGATTAGTAAAGACTTTAATAATTTTGAGCTCAACAAAGCGTTAGGAGCTAAAGATGTTTTAAAAGCCAATAAGATTATCAACCACTTTGCTAAGAACGAAAAGGACCATCCTTTAGTGTTGACTATTGGTTTACTGTATAGTTTTTACAGTAATATTTTAAAAGTGCATTATACCAAAGATAAATCGAAAAACAATTTAGCCTCAGTATTACGAGTTAGCCCATTTTTTGTTGGGGAGTATGAAACCGCTGCACGTAATTATTCTATTCGTAAAGCAGTTAAAATAATTGAATATTTGCGTGATTATGATTTAAAATCTAAAGGAGTAAACAATTCTTCAGCAAGTAATGGAGAGTTATTAAAAGAATTGACTTTTAAGATTTTACATTGAAATGAAACTTATTACTGCTCGTATTTTTGATAATTCCATTGATGCTCATTTATTGAAGACTAAATTAGAGAGTTAAGGAATAGAGTGCTATATTTTTGATGAGCATTCTGTGACTATAGATTCGTCAGCAAATATTGCTTATAGAGGAATTAAATTGCAAGTATTAGAGAGTGATACAGAAAAAATTCAATTACTATTATAAAAAATTGAAGGTACTCCATACTCTAAAGAAAATAATAAAATTATAAAATGTAATTCTGAAAATTTATATTCAGGATATAAATCAATGAAGGGATTAAAAGGAGTTATTGCGGCTTTTTTTCTCTTTTTAAATTGAGAACTCCACTATATTTTAGGGTTATCGATAATTGTAAAGATTGTCAAAATGAATTTAAATTAAAAGATTCTGAATCATCACTTCGACAAACTCAGTGTGACATTTACAGAATGTAAAAAAAAAAGTAAATATTGACCGTCATGCTGAATTTATTTCAGCATCTTTAAATAGAACTCTTTAAAAATAACACCTCTTTATTTTGTTGCCAAATCAAAGATGTTAGACAAAATTTCTCCCCTAAAAGTGAGAATTGCTTTCGCTCAATTAAAAAACATAAAAAAAGCAGGTACATATATGCACCTGCTCTTAATCTATCTGTAAATTAACTTTAACCTACAGCTTCTATATGTTTTTTAATAGCTTGGTACGTTCTTTCAATGTTATTATCTAATCCGATAGAAATACGAACTAAACCATCAGATAATCCCATAGCAGTTCTTTCCTCTTCAGGAATTTCAGAAGAAGTACTTCCGCCTGGTGCACTAAATAATGTTTTGTAAGAACCTAAACTAACCGCTAAATAACCAACGTTATCATCTTGCATTTTTTCCATTAACAAGTTTGCTTTAGCACTTGTTTCCATATCGATAACAAATAAACCTCCGAAACCAAATTCAGGGTTCATCATTCTTTTCATCGTTTCGTGTTGTGGATGTTTAGCTAAACCTGGATAAACTATTTTAAATCCATCTTTATCTAAATTATTTGCTAAATGCATCGCATTTAAACTGTGTTGTTTCATTCTAATGTGTAATGTTCTCATATTTTTAAGAATACTAGAAGATCTTAAACTATCTAAAACAGGGCCTAGCAACATGGCAGATCCATCGTTTACATCGTACATAGAATTGATAAATTCATCTGAACCACAAACTGTTCCTGCAACACAATCACTCATTCCGTTAATAAATTTTGTCATACTGTGTAAAACAATATCAGCACCTAATTTAGATGGTGAAAAGATCATTGGGGAGAACGTGTTATCTACCACCAATTTACAATTGTTTGTTTTTGCAATTTTAGAAAGCTCAGTAATATCTGAAACTTCTAACATTGGATTACTGATAGTTTCGCAGTAGATAACCTTTGTTTCTGCTGTAATGGCGGCTTTAACTTGCTCTAAACTAGTAGTGTCAACAAAAGTAGTGTTGATACCAAATTTAGGTGCAAAGTTTTTGAAGAAAGCATAAGTACCACCGTAAATTGTTCTACTTGATACAATGTGATCTCCAGCGTTACACAATTGCATCATTGCTGAAGTAATTGCACCCATTCCTGAAGCCATTACACATGCACTTTCTGTTCCTTCCATTTTGGCTAAAGCTGTAGATAAATATCTATTTGTTGGGTTCCAATGTCTAGAGTATAAATAACATCCCTCAACCTCTCCTTCAAAAACACCTTCCATTGTTCCTGCTCTTAAAAAAGTATAGGTAGAAGAGTCTGTTATGGATGGGTTTACACCTCCGTGTTCTCCAAAGTATTGTAAATCTTGTATGTTGTCTGCGGGATTAAATTTTGACATAATTAGTATTTTAGTATTTTTTCTAACAAAAATAGGCATTAGAAGAATTTAATTCTATTATTTTCCTCCCAATTATCTATTGTATTTTAAACCTAAAAGCTGCTTATTTGATATTATATTTGCTGCACGATGAGCAAAATAGATGTAATTATTATTGGAGGAGGAGCAGCAGGTATATTTGCGGCTATAAATATTGGTGCTGCAAATCCAGATTTAAAAGTCGTAGTTCTTGAAAAAACGACTAAATTACTTACTAAAGTTAAAGTATCTGGTGGAGGACGTTGCAATGTTACGCATGCTTGTTTTGATGCTAAAGAGCTGGTAAAATTTTACCCAAGAGGTGAAAAAGAATTACGCGGACCGTTCCATCATTTTCAGCCTGGAGATACGATAGCTTGGTTTGCAGAGAGAGGAGTGGAGTTGAAAATTGAGGATGATGGTAGAATGTTTCCGATAACTGACAGTTCACAAACTATAATTGATTGCTTTTTAAAAGAATTGGATAAATATAATATTGATTTACGATATCAATCAGCTGTAGAAACAATTAATAAACTAGATGATGGTTTTAAAATTCAATTAACAAATGGTTCGCTTAAATGTGATAATTTGATAATTGCTACAGGAGGTTTCCATAAAGCTGCAGGCTATGATTTTATGAAGAATTTGAATCATACTATTATTGATCCAAATCCATCTTTATTTACCTTTAATTTACCTAAAAACGATTTACTTTCATTACAAGGTTTAGTAGCCAATGTGGATGTTAAAATATTAGGAAGTAAATTCGCTGAGAGTGGCCCTTTGTTGGTAACACATTGGGGGGTAAGTGGGCCTGGGATATTAAAATTATCATCTTGGGCTGCTCGTTTTTTAAATGAGAAAAATTATGAATTTGATTTTATGATTAATTGGTTGCCGAAACAGTCTGAAGCTATTTTGAAAGAGCTATTTGCATCATACAAACAGAATTTTGGGAACAAAAAAGTATTTAACCAATTAGAATTGGATATTCCTAAAAAGTTAAAACATTTTCTGATGAATAAAGCAGGTGTTTCTTCTGATATTAAATGGGCAGATACCAACAAGAAACAAATCAATAAATTGATTCAATTGCTTACTGCAGATATTTATCTTTCTAAAGGAAAAACAACGTTTAAGCAAGAGTTTGTCAGTTGTGGTGGTGTAAATTTGAGTGAGGTTAATTTTAAAACCATGGAGAGTAAAAAAACTCCTAACCTATTTTTTGCTGGTGAAGTTTTAAATATTGATGCATTAACGGGTGGTTTTAATTTCCAAAATGCTTGGACTACAAGTTGGATTGCTGCGCAAAGTATATGTAGTTAAAACGTCATTGCATGCTTGACCTGAAATCTCATAAGAAATAATTTGTTTTAAGTAAGTTCCTTTATCTGGATTCTCGACTTCTCGGGAAAAGAGTATTTTACTAACAAAAGAAAAAATAATCTTTCATAGATTCTTGTTTGAGTTTTTTGAAATGAGCATCAATTTCAACTTTAGCAGTTTGATTAGATATAGTGACAATACTTTGTGTATTTTCAATATTAGCTAATTCGCTAAACCCTAAAATTTCTTTGTCGTAAATGTGTTTCCCTATTTTTTTAGGGTTATCACAAATCCATTGGAATTCAATTTTTTTTTCAATAAGAATTTTTGCCAAAGATTTTCCTTTTCTTCCTGCTCCCCAAACTACCAGATTTTTAGAACTATCATAATCTTGTTTAATAAAGTATTCCGCTTTAATTGTTATAAAAGTATTATCAGCGTAGTTTTCATCCGTTCTAGATGTTCGGGTAGCATAATCTCTCCAGTAGTGTAAAACGGTATTACAAGGGATTGGTCTTAATCTATTAATGAAAAAGCGAAAAGTTAAATCATAATCCTCTGGGTAAATATTCGGACGAAGTGCATCACATTTTTCAAAATCATTTCTAAAAACCATCCAGCAAGGAGAGGGAATAACACATTCTTTATAAATTTCAGAAAAATTGATTCCCTTAATTGTTAAACCATTTAACCATTGTTCGTAATTCTTAAAACCCTCTCCCAAACTGGTTTCAGAGAAATATTTAACTAATCCAACAGCTAGGTATCCTTCCCCTTTCTCAATTAAGCTTGTACTCATAATAGTTAACTTATCTAAAGTCATTATGTCATCAGAATCCATTCTAGAAATCAGTTTTCCTGAACTATTATCGTAAGCTAAACGCAATGCATCTATAATTCCATTGCCGTTATTTTTGAACGGTTTAACACGAATATCATTTTTAGCGTAAGTTTCTAAAATAGAGAGACTGTTATCAGTGGAACCATCATCAACAGCTAATAACTCCCAGTTTTGGTAGGATTGATTAATAATTGAATTCAAACATTGCTCTAAAAATTGAGCAGTGTTTTTAACAGGCATTATTATACTCACCAATGGTTTCATCATTATCCAAATTTCGGAATAATACGGTTACTTTTGAGGTAATGAAAAAAACAGTCACAATAATAGGAGGAGGACCATCGGCAATGTTGTTGGCAGCAAATTTAGACCCTAAACTTTTTGATGTCACCATTATTGAAAAAAATAATGCACTTGGTAGAAAGTTTTTGGTTGCAGGTAAAGGTGGATTTAATCTAACGCACTCCGAAAATTTAGCACAGTTTATACCCCGATATACACCTTTTGAGTTTCTGGAAAAAGGATTAACAGCTTTTAGTAATGCTCATTTAAGAACTTGGTTTAGTTCGCTTGATATTCCGACTTTTGTAGGAAGTAGTAAACGAATTTACCCTGAAGAAGGGATAAAACCTATTGAAGTGTTAAACGCTATTTTAAATCGATTGAAGCAAAATAAGGTAGCATTGAAAACCAAAGAAAATTGGATAGGTTTTAATGCTAAAAATGGATTGATTTTTGATTCAGGCTTAAGTGCTCAATCTGATATTACGGTTTTTTCTTTAGGAGGAGGGAGTTGGAAAAAAACAGGGTCTTCTGGCGATTGGCTCAATCATTTTTCAGAAAAAGGAATAAATATTATTCCTTTTCAGGCTTCAAATTGTGCTTCTGAAATTAATTGGAAAAAGAACTTTATTGATAAAAACGAAGGAAAACCTTTGAAAAACATTAGTATTTCATGTGAAAATAGCTCAAAAAAAGGTGAAATTGTAATTACCAAATTTGGTTTAGAAGGCGGAGCAATCTACGCATTGAGTCCAGCAATTAGGAATGGGTTAAATAAAGAAGGTGAAGCAATAATAATAATTGATTTGAAACCTTCATTAACAGTTAATGAAATTGTTTCCAAATTGAGTTCAGGTAAGTTGACACAGCAATTGGGGAAAGTTATTAAGCTAGAAAAGCCTAAAATTGACTTGTTAAAACATTATTTAAATAGAGAAGATTTTCTTAATATAAACTTATTGGCAAACGCTATTAAAAACTTTCCGTTAGCAGTAATAGGGAGTGCTCCGTTAGATGAGGCAATATCAACTGTTGGAGGGATTGATCTCAATGAGATTGATGAAAATTTTGAATTACAGAAGATGAAGAACAGTTATGCGATTGGAGAAATGTTAGATTACGATACTCCAACGGGTGGTTATTTATTGCAAAGCTGTTTTAGTATGGGTGTTTTAGTTGCCAATCATTTAAATGATAAGTATGAAAAAAAATAAGCTAATTTGGGTTTTTAGTGCTCCTAATGCTGAGGAATTGGCAAAAGAGAAACTGATACTTTTGGATGATTTGGGTGAAAAAGAGGAGCTTGATTATTATTCTGGAACTGAATATATTAGCCACATTTCTTGGTTAACTTACTTTATCGTTTCTGAAGAGGAGCAGGCAAATTATTTATCATCATTTACACCCTCAAGAGTAGAAGAGTTTGAGGATTAATTGATTGACTTAAAAAATCGATTCCATCTGTATTTTTTACCTGCCTTAGGGTTTTTGTTAACAGATAGTAATATCGTAGTTGCTTTTCCTAGTATATGGTCTTCGGGTACAAATCCCCAATAACGAGAGTCAGAACTGTTGTGTCTGTTATCGCCCATCATAAAATAGTAATCCATTTTAAAGGTGTAGGTAGTTGCTGATTTACCATTTATTTTAAATGTAGTATCGTTCCATTCTAATTCATTGCTTTCAAATTGCTCAATTATTCTTTTGTACAGATGTATGTTGTTTGCATCTAAAGTTACAGTTGTTCCTTTTTTTGGGATGACTAAGCTTCCAAAATAATCTACATTCCAATTGTATTTTTTATGGTACGGAAAAATGTAGTCAGCATAACCAATAGGATTAACTTTAAGAGGTTTTATTTGGGTAATGTAATCCAATGTTTTTAATTGTTTTTTAGCTGAATCTGATAAAGTTAATTGCCAAAAGTTATTACTTCCAGTCCTTCCGACTTCAGTTATTTGGTACTTTAACAATGTATCGTTTGTTAGTGCTGTATTGGCAATAACATTATAATTAAACTCAACATGTTTTGGAAAAGGAAGCAGTTGGCTATTAACGAATATTTCTTTATTTTTAAGTTGAAAAGTATCTCCTGGTATACCAACGCAACGTTTTATATAAAAAGCACGATGATCAACAGGAACATCACTTTCTAGCGGGTAATTAAAAACAATAACATCGTTTCTTTTAATACTGTCTTCAAATATTCTTAAATAAGGCAATTGAATGATATCATAAAAAGATTTTACGGCATGGTTGAAAGGCATTCTATGATGGCTCAAAGGATAGGTTAGGGGAGTGATTGGCATTCGAATACCATAACTCATTTTGTTGACAAAAATCAAATCCCCTGGCAATAGGGTTTTTTCCATTGAAGTACTGGGGATCACATACACCCAAAAAAAAAATGTTTTGATAATTACAACGGTAATTAATGCATAAAACATTGCTTTTATCCATTGTACAATATGTGCTTTTAGTTTTTTCAATTCTTAAAATATCCATAATGTCAGTTCGAGTGGTTTCGAGTTCTTCGAAACTGTATCTAGAACAGTATTTATAAAAACCATTTATTCTCGATACAATTTTTTCAAGAAAAATTACTCTAATTGACAATGGTTTATTAGTGGACTAACGTAAATAATCTATCCCATCGTATTTCGCCTTGTTGAGCATCCCATGACATCCAAACAAAAACAGCTTTACCAACAATGTGATCTTCTGGAACAAATCCCCAGTAACGAGAATCTTGGGAGTTATGACGGTTATCTCCCATCATCCAGTAATAATCCATTTTAAAAGTATAAGAAGTTGCAACTTCTCCATTAATTAAAATTTGATCACCATTCACTTTTAAATCATTGTTCTCATAGTTTTTAATTATTCTTCTATAAAGCGCTAATGTTTTAGTGTTTAACTCAACTGTAGCACCTTTTTTAGGTATTAATATTGGTCCAAAATTATCAACAGTCCAATCGTACTGGTTATCATTTGGAAATACAGCATTTAATCTCCAACCTTTATAGCCTAATGGTTCAATTCTTTTCTCTAGAGAAGTTACTTGAGAAAACTGTTTAATTTTTTTGACTGAGGCATCTGTCATAGTAACGATATACTTATCATTCATACCATCATCAATATAGGTTAGGTTTTCGGTAGTAATTTTTTTCTTTTGCAAGGCATCTTGACTAAATCCAGTACCATCTGTTTCAACATTGTAATTGAATTGAACTCCTTCATCAAAATAAGCTAACTGATTATCAATAATTAGTTGAGAATTAACTATTTCAAGTTTATCTCCTGGTATTCCAACACAACGCTTAATGTAATTTTCTTTCTTGTCAACTGGTCGTGCTTTGATTGTAAAGTTTTTATGAATGTGTTTTCGTGCTTGATCTACAGAAACATTTAATTCTACACTGGCATCTCTAAGAACTTGCTCGTATATTTGAGCAGATCTCTCAAGAATTACCGTATCACCTGCTGGGAAATTAAACACAACACAATCATTACGCTCAACATCTCCCATTTTAGGAAGTTTAGCATACGGAAATTTAAACCATTCTAGATAAGATTGGTTTCCACCAATAAAAGGAACAGACTCAGGAAAACTGTGGTGTGTAAATGGGAAACTAGCTGGAGTATTTGGCACTCTGGCACCATAAGCCATTTTGTTTACAAATAAGAAATCACCTACCAACAATTTCTGCTCCATTGATGAAGTAGGGATGGTAAACGCTTCTAAATAAAATCCTCTAATAACAGTTGCTGCTATAACAGCAAAAATAATAGCATCAGCCCATTCTCTCTTGAAAGATTTCTTGTATTTGGCCGCTTCATTATATCCAATAAATTTCACATCTTCTTTAAAGCCAATGTATGGTAGGTAAATACCAGCAAGAACAACTCCTAAAAAGTGCGATTTAAAATCGGTTTTACCCAACAGTTTCAATAGTTCAACAATTAATCCGACCCAAACTACGAAACCTAAAAAAGGAACATAATAAACGATGGTCCAAACCAATGATTTTTTGACCATTTTAACAGCAAGGTAGGTTCCATAAAAAGGGACTAAGGCTTTCCAGCCATCTTCACCCATTTTTTCAAAAATTTTATATAAACCAACATGGGCTGCTAAAAAGTAGACTATTGATATAATAATAAATACACTAATACTAATTTCCATTTTTTTTTTGTTTTTCTTTCGTCATTGTGATTGTAACGCAGTAAAAAGAAGCAATCTCAAAATAAATTTCGAGATTGCTTTATTTCTCGGAATGATGTTTATTAATTTTTACTCAAATAGCACGTCTTCCATGGTAAAAATACCTTTTTTATCTTTAATAAATTCCGCAGCAATTACGGCTCCCATTGCAAATCCTTTTCGGTTGTGTGCTGTATGTTTTATTTCTATGGTATCAATTTCTGAGGTGTAATTTATTTGATGTGTTCCAGGTAAATTTTCTATTCTATAAGCAGTTATAGGTAGCTCATTTGATGCTTGATTATTGTCTTCAGTCCAAGCGTTTAATTTATCGTTGTGTTCTAATATTCCTTCTGCTAATGTAATTGCTGTGCCACTTGGCGAATCTAATTTTTGAGTGTGATGTGTTTCTTCCAGAGAAACTTTATACTCCTTATGTTTATTCATAATTTGAGCTAATTGTTTGTTTAGCTGAAAAAACAAATTAACACCAATGCTGCAATTGGTTGCATAAAGAAGAGCTCCATTATGCGCTAAAATGTTGCTTTTTACATTGTCAAAATCAGCATACCAACCAGTTGTTCCAACAACTATAGGCGTGTTCTCTAAAGTACATTTATTGATATTGTTTACAGCTAATGCAGGGTTGGTAAATTCAATAGCAACATCAATTGCTTCTAAATTAGTTATATTAAGGTCTTCAGTATTTTTTGAGGTTATTTTTAAGGAAACAGTATGCCCTCTTTCTAAGGCAATTTTTTCAATTTCCTTACCCATTTTTCCGTAACCGATTATTGCAATATTCATTTATGTATTCTAATTTATTTAGCCACTAATTTACAAACTTCTTTATTTGTGGCTATTGGCTATTTAAAACTCAAAGTAACGTTCAATATTATTATTTTATATTCTTTTTACACTAGTGGTTTAAGCGAATGATGAAAGGTATAAATCATAAATTAATAACCAATTTAAAACCTTTACTTAATTGGTTGTTTTGTGTCAATTCTAAATTGGGCTGCAAATTAAATGATAAGTTATCGTTTTTAGGGAAATTAAAGAGCTGAGCATCTACTGCTGCATCTACAATATTTAAAACATAAAATATGCCTCCAACTATAAAAGCTAAATCCCTGTTTCTTTGATAGTAATCTATATTTGCTTCGAGACCTGCATTTGTTAAAAGTCCATCAAACTCATCAAGAGTTCTAATGTTATTATCTAACCGATTAGTGTAAGCTGTTTTATATTTTTTGAAGCTACGTTGATTAGAAAGACCAAAATAAAGAGAGGTTCCAATTGCGGCATAAATAATAGGCATTTTCCAATATTTTTTGTTGTATGCTTGCCCTAGACCCGGAACAATTGCACTAAATAAAACAGCTTTGTTTGGCGCATGGGGTTTAATCAGTTCTATTTTTAGCGTATCAGATAAAACGGTATTCTGTTTTGATGCTTGTGCTGAAGTTGTTCTTGTAATTGAAAAGAACAGGATAAAAACAACAAGCGTCTTATTAAAGAAGAAATTACTTAGTATCTTGCAATGACGCTTAAGTTGAGTTTGTAGATTCTTCACAATAAAAATTATAATCCTAGCAATTCAATAATACGATCTAATTCTTTTTCTGAAGTAAAAGGAATCATCAATTTTCCCTTTCCTTTTGAATTACTTTGTAATTGAACTTTAGTTTTTAAGAAGTCAGTTAATTCATCTTTAATTTTTTGTTGACTAAAAGATAGGTCAGAAACGCCACCTTTTTTCAAACTCAATTCTCTTTCTTCAGTTTTACGATCCTTAACGATCTCTTCAACTTGCCTAACAGATAAACCTTCCTTTATAATTCTTCGTGAAAGGGTTAGTTGTTTTTTTTCATCACTAATATTAACTATAGCTCTAGCATGACCCATGCTAATGTCTTTAGTTCTAATCGCCAATTGAATTTCTGCGGGCAGTTTTAATAATCTTAAGTAGTTGGCTACAGTTGAACGTTTTTTACCAACACGCTCACTCATTTTTTCTTGAGTAAGGTTACATTCTTCTATCAATTTTTGATAGCTGAATGCTATTTCAATAGCATCTAAATCTTGACGCTGAATATTCTCAACCAATGCCATTTCAAGCATTTCTTGGTCGTTTGCAATTCTAATAAACGCAGGGATTTCTGTTAAACCAATTACTTGAGAGGCTCTAAATCTTCTTTCTCCTGAAATGAGTTGATACTTACCATAACCTAATTTACGAACAGTAATAGGTTGTATAATTCCTAACTTTTTAATTGAGATAGAAAGTTCAAGTAAAGCATCTTTCTCAAATTGTGTTCTGGGTTGAAAAGGGTTTGTTTCAATTGATGAAATAGCAATATTAGCTACCGCTCCAACAATATGCCCAGCGTCTTTTTGTCTAGATCTTATCGTTATATCAGTTTCAGAGTCTTGTAATAAAGCTCCTAATCCTCTTCCTAATGCAGGTTTTTTACTCATTTTAATCTTCTAATGTAATTATTCTGTCTTCTTCAGATATTTTGGTCATATTGTTTTTTTGAAGAATTTCTCTAGCTAAATTTAAGTAGTTGATAGAACCTTTACAGCTAGCATCATGCATAATTATTGTGCTACCATGACTTGGTGCTTCTGCTAATCTTGTATTTCGTTGTATGATAGTATCAAACATCATCATTTGGAAATGCATTTTTACTTCTTCAACAATTTGGTTTGATAATCTTAAACGAACATCAAACATTGTTAATAATAATCCTTCAATATCTAACTCTGGATTTAACCTTGCTTGTACAATCTTAATAGTATTTAATAATTTACCTAAACCTTCTAATGCAAAAAATTCAGTTTGTACAGGAATGATAACTGAATCTGCTGCAGTTAAAGAGTTAATGGTTATTAATCCTAAAGAAGGAGAACAATCAATAATAATAAAATCGTATTTATCTTTAATTTTAGCTAAAGATAAACGCATCATGTGTTCTCTATTTTCTAAATTGATTAGTTCAATTTCGGCACCAACTAGATCAATGTGAGCTGGTAAAATATCTAGGTTAGGAGATTCTGTATGTAAAATAGCTTCTTTTGGTTCAATTTCATTAATCAAACATTCATATATACTATTTCTAATATTTCGAGGGTCAAAACCTACACCAGATGTAGCGTTTGCTTGAGGATCTGCATCAACTAAAAGTACTTTATATTCTAATACACCTAAAGAAGCAGCTAAGTTTATAGCGGTTGTTGTTTTACCAACGCCACCTTTTTGGTTAGATATTGCGATTATTTTTCCCATAATTATAATTTTGATTACAAAGTAACCTAAAAGTTTGCCTTATATTTTGACATGACGAGGTAACTTATCAAGTACTTTTTAACAATAAATTGTGTATTGGAAAAGGGTTTTTTGTTAATAACTTAATTCCTAAAACCCCGTCAGTTTATGTTTTTGATCTAAATTTGTAATAATTACAATTTTATAATAATTACAATTAATGAATTTCGTAAATCATTTATCAAGTAACAATATCAAACCTTCTTTACAGCGGATAAAGATATTTGAGTACTTGTATGAGAATAGAGATCATCCAACGGTAGATACTATTTATTCTGATTTGGTAGCGAGTATGCCAACTTTATCTAAAACAACAGTTTATAATGCTTTAAAACTGTTTATCGATAATGGAATTACAGCTACAGTTACTATAGAGGATAATGAAGTCCGTTATGATGCGATTATGGAAGAACATGCACATTTTAAATGTGATGTTTGTGGAAATGTATATGATGTTGAAATAGATGCTTCAGCAATAAAGTTTAAAAAAATGAAATTCTTTCAGATAGAAAAAACAAACATCTACTTGAAAGGAAAATGTAATAAATGTTTAATAAATAAAAATTAATATTAGGATGGAAAATTTAATTGGAAAAAAAGCACCAGCGTTTAGTGCTGATGCAGTAGTAAATGGTGGCGAATTTGTTGAGAATTTCTCATTAGAGCAGTATATTGGAGAAAAAGAAGTAATCTTCTTCTTTTACCCATTGGATTTTACTTTTGTATGTCCAACAGAGTTGTTAGCGTTTCAAGCTAAATTAGGTGAATTCGAAAAAAGAGGAGTAGCTATAGTAGGTTGTTCAGTTGATTCTAAATTTTCTCACTGGGCTTGGTTAAATACTGAGAAAAATGAGGGTGGTATTAAAGGTGTTAAATATCCTTTAGTATCTGATTTATCTAAAACTATTGCTGAAAACTACGGTGTTTTAGCAGGAGAGTATGATTTTAACGATGAAGGTGAAGCTACTTTTATTGGAGCACCAGTTGCTTTTAGAGGTACTTTTTTAATTGACAAATCAGGTGTGATCAGACACTCAGTAATCAATGATTTACCACTAGGAAGAAGTATTGATGAATCGTTAAGAATGGTTGACGCTTTACAATATTTCGAAAAGCATGGTGAAGTTTGTCCTGCTAACTGGAAAGAAGGTGAAGATGCAATGACTGCATCTACTGAAGGAGTTGCTGAATATTTAGCTTCTCATTAATTAAAAAATAAACTACGTCATTGTGAAGAATGAATTCGTGCCTCGCAATGATGAACTATACACTAATAACTAAAAACAAGAAAATATGGCTTTTGAATTACCAGCGTTACCATACGCATACGATGCTTTAGTACCACATATTGATGCTAGAACAATGGAGATCCACCATTCTAAGCACCACAATGGTTACACAACTAACTTAAACAACGCAATTTCAGGAACTAACCTTGAAGGGAAATCTATTGAAGAAATCTTAACAGGAATGGACATGAGCAATGGTGCTGTTAGAAATAATGGTGGTGGATACTTTAACCACGATTTATTTTGGAAAGTAATGAGCCCAAATGGTGGTGGAAACCCAACTGGTGCAATTGCAGCAGCAATTGCAGCTAAATTTGGTTCTTTCGATGCTTTTAAAGATGCTTTTGCTAAAGCTGCAGCAACTAGATTTGGTTCTGGATGGGCTTGGCTTTGTAAAACTGCTGATGGTGGTGTTGATGTTTGCTCTACAGCAAACCAAGATAACCCATTAATGCCAGGAATGTGCGGAGGAACTCCAGTTTTAGGATTGGATGTTTGGGAACACGCTTACTACTTAAACTACCAAAACAGAAGACCAGATTATATTAATGCATTTTTTAATGTTATTAACTGGGAAGAAGTAAACGCTAGATTTAACGGATAAGAATTATCTGAAAATATTAAAAGCCTCCCGAATTTATTTCGGGAGGCTTTTTGGTTTTAAAAGAGTTTATGTCCACATCATAATATTACCTAAGTAATACGATGACAAGGTTGTTTAATAAAACTAAATATTACTCACAAAACTCACACCATTTAGCATCGGTCGTGTGTTTAAATGAAGTCTTAATATCTAGAATTTCATTTAATAATT
>Ga0307996_1000009_pt1 | contig 62362 bp, 55 predicted proteins | sample Davwhametageno35_FD_203143 | JGI IMG/M metagenome (GOLD analysis project Ga0307996, IMG submission 203143) | Marine microbial communities from Davis Island wharf, Antarctic Ocean - #35 | ecosystem: Environmental > Aquatic > Marine > Unclassified | place: Antarctic Ocean: Davis Island wharf...
AATTTTAAATTTGACAAATTCCCAAAAATTAAATAATTAGTAAAATTTAAAAATTCGGCTTGTGTTCATCCGAAAAATTATCGCTTATTTTATCGCTACTTTTTATATATAAACACGTTATATGGAAATGAAAATTAGAATTTCACAATAAGCTACAACATGAAACAATTAACAGCTCTTCTTTTTACATTCCTCCTGTTTTCGACACCTATTTTTTGTCAAACTGTACTTTTATCAGAAGATTTCGAACTCGGAGTACTTCCTACTGGATGGAGTCAATCAACCAATTCAACGGACGGTGGCTGGTTGCAAGGAACCAATACTTCGCTTCAAAGCACATATTGGTCAATAGCGACACATGGAAATTTTATTGCAACAAATGATGATGTCTGCGATTGTGACAAATCAGAGGATTACCTCATTACGCCATCTATGGATTTAACGGGAATGACTTCGGTAGTTCTTCAATTTCAGAATTATTTTGACGGTGGAACCCTGTTCGGGGAAACTGAAGTAGCCACTGTAGAGTATTCACTAGACAATGGGGGTACCTGGACAATTTTACAAACAATTGTAGGAGTTGATAACGATCAGTGGGACGCTCAAACGGTAAGTCTTAATTCTTTATTAGGGAATTCCAATGTGATACTTGGATTTCATTATTTCGATAATTACAATTGGCTATTTGGCTGGGCCATTGACGATGTTGCGGTCTTCGAAGTTGTTGGGATGGATCTTGCCGTAAGTTCACTGACCGTCTCTTCTACTCAGAAAACGGGTTCAATAACTCCAATAACGGGTGTTGTAACAAATAATGGAATAGATATGATTCAATCCTTTGATTTGTCATGGACTATTGGCGGATCGGTCTATACCAATACTATTTCCGGTTTGGCTATTCCTTCTTTAGGCACTTTCAGTTTTTTTCATACGGATCAAATGCAAATAACCACAAGTGGGATGTATAGTTTGGATGTATCCATAAGTAATATAAATGGACAACCAGCAGATTCGAATGCTATGAATGACGATCTATCTATGAATCTTGTAGCTTCAGAGTATGGTACTATTATTAGCGGCGGAATTAGTCGTGACTATATTTATTATCATGCAAGTACGGCAGCTGCAAATTGTCCATTAGTCATGGTTTTTCACGGCTATGGAGGAAATGCGGAGGATATTATGAATTACAGTGAATTTAATGCGCTTGCCGAAGAGTTCGGATTTGCGGTTTGCTACCCACAAGGAACGGAAGATTTCGATAATAATACTTTCTGGAACGTTGGCTATGATTTTCAAACTAGCGAAACGGTCAATGATGTAGCTTTTGTCGATGAGCTTGTTGATACGCTCAGTGCAGCGAATTCCCTGAGTAATGAAGACATTTTTTCCACGGGAATGTCTAATGGGGGAGATTTTTCCTACCTACTTGCCTGTGAATCTTCTGAAACATTCAAAGCGATTGCTCCTGTTGCTGGGATGATCCTTCAACACATCATTGATACGTGTTACCAAATGAGGGAAGTATCAATACTTGAAATCCATGGTACGAACGATAATATTACCCCCATCGCTGGTGATCCAATGAATAATGATGGTTGGGGTGCGTATCCAAGCATTCCAAATACAATAGATTACTGGGTCAATCGATACGGATTAACAAATCTAGTATCAAGTAATTTACCGAACATCGATCTAACGGATGGCAGCACGGTCAGTTCAGAAAAATACACTGAAAATACTTCATGCACTGAAGTGTGGCTTTATACTGTAGATAATGGTGGACATGATTGGCCAGGAGCATCCGGAAATATGGACATTTCAGCGAGTAGAGAAGCATGGCTGTTTTTTGAGCAATTGTGTGCGAATTCTGTCGGAATTCTAGAAGTCAATCCGAATATTGATTGTCAATTACTTAGAATTATCGATTTGTTAGGGCGAGAAACTGAATTCGAAAAAGGGGTTGTCTTGATCTATCAATATTCAGATGGGTCGGCAGAAAAAAAGGTAGTACTCGATTAATAAACCGCTTTTCAACACTTTTATTACTCTATAAAGCACAGCATACCAAAAGCTAGTCTTTTTGCCAAGTCAGCTGACTTGATTCAACTTTTTAATTACTATCATGGAACTAGGGTGATCTTAAAGAATATTAAGATTAGCCCTTGAGGATTTAGGATCTTTTTGATGCATATAACAATCTCTAAATAATCATATCTTGCTGAAGCAAGAAACGCTTTTTAGCTTAAGCGTTGGCAGTAATTTGCAGCAGTGTTTTGGGCTTTTTTCATTTAAGTTATTAATTAAAAATTACTCTGCAGCGATTTTAAATTTGATAATAAACTCATCATCAATCATTTTGTCTCCTAAAACTTCAAAGAATTTTCCTGAACCGTATTTAATATCATATAAGGTTCTGTCCACTTTCATTTCTGCGTAAGCACCTAATTTCCCATCTTTCATATTAATTGTTGCAGGAAAATTAATGGCTTTTGTAATTCCTTTTATTGTAAGCATTCCAGTTATTAAGTATTCGTTTCCTTCAATCAATTTAAAACCAATAATTTTTAAAGTAGCAGTTGTATGATTGACAACATCAAAAAAATCTGGAGAATTTAAATGCCCAATTAGTTTTTTTGCTCCTTTATCTGGTTTTAAGTCTGTACACGTAATGCTGGTCATATCAATAACAATTGTGCCGCCCGAAAGGTGTCCGTCATGTAAATTAAGCACCCCTTCTTTAATTTTTATTGCACCTTCATGCTGCCCAGTAACTTTTTTACCTACCCAATTTACGCTACTTACTTCTGTGTTAATTTTTAAATCGCTATGGTTATGATCAGCAAAAATATTTGTGCTAAAGGCTGTAAGAGCAATTAAGCTCAGTAATAAAATTTTCTTTTTCATCTTTTTTAAGTTTTAAATTGCGATACAAATATATGTATCTACATTGAATTGAATTATTTTTGTTGTTGTGCTAAACAAAGATAATACCAAAACGAAAAGAAAGCTTATTTATTCAGATAGGTTCTTTGTCGCTTCTTCAATTCTTTTAGAGACCTCATCACTAATGGTACTGTCAACAATTTCGGTAACATTTATATTTTTTAAGCCTGGAATAATAATTTGAGCGACTCTCGCCATTGGTTGGTATAACATTGAGGTATTTTCCATTTCAGGATCAATAAAGGTGACTTGTTTGTTTAAGATGTTTGTAAAGGTTATGATTACACTCATAATTAAACTAAACTTTAATATTCCAAATAAAGCACCAGCAGCCTTATTCACAAAACCTAAAGCGACCATGCTTACTATTTTTTGCAGCATTTTTGCAAGTGTAAATACAATAATCACTATCAAAATAAAAGTAACAGCAAACGAGATTAAGGGCATTATGTTTTCCGCAATATCAAATGCCTCGCTGAGGTATTTTGCTGAAATTGATGAGAATTTCATGCCCCCCCAAATGCCTAAACCTAAAGCGATAAACGAGGCCACTTCGATAATAATTCCTTTTTTAAATCCTTTATAGGCTCCCCAAATCAATGGGATTATAATAATGATGTCGAAATAGTTCATCCCTCAAAACTACAAGAATAGTATGAGGTTAATTTTAAGAGTGGAAGGATTTATTAAAGTCAAATTGTTTATACCTAAACAAGAAGTACTTATTTTTACTGTATGGAAAATGATTTGGCAAAAGATTGGCTACAGGTGGAGAAGATGGTATTTAAACGCTTTGGAGAGAAGTTAGACGAGCAAACAATATTGTTTATTATTGGATTGCAAGAACTTGGAAAGGGTGATGCAGACTATAAAAAAGAAGAAAAATTAGACATTATTCACATAGGAGTCTGTACTGTTTTAAGTCAGTTTGGTTATTACCAAAGAATTGGGGATGATGATGATGGATGGCCACATTTTAAAAATATAAAAAAACTCTCGAATGAAATTCAAGGGGAGAGTCAAGAAAACTTAATAAAACAAGCTATTGTAAAGTATTTTAATTTGCAGTAAAAAAAGTTATTCTACAATAACAGTTTCATTAAAAATATTTTCTTCTTCTTTTTGTTCGATTACTTCAATTTTAACCACTTTATGTCCTTCTAATAGGCTTGTAGTTGTGTCCGATGTCAGGGTATAAGTTACATCAATATCTAAAACAGCAGAAAAAGGAAAAACAAAAGTTATTTCACCAAGAGCATTTGTTGCGCCTGTTTTATCCATGGTTTTATCTGGAACTCCACTGCTAGTGCTATCAATGGTGTTATCATCTGAAGGCCAAATATGAACAGTTGCTCCCTCTACAGGTGTGCCACTATTGTTTTTTACAGTAACAATAAGTGTGGGTTCTCTATCTTTTTTGCTACATGCTGTAAATATTAGTAAAGAGACGAATAGAATCGTTAGAGTATGGAGCTGACTATGTTTCATGTTTTCTAATTTTAAACTTTCAAAACCTGTTGTAAGGCAGAATTTCTTAATATTGTATACTAACAAATATACAAATTAATCATGATAAAGAAAATATTTTCCTTGAGCCTAATTGTAATGCTATTGTTTAGCATTAATGGGTTTTCACAAAAATCAAAAAAACAAACTAAAGTTTTAATTTCAACATCATATGGAGATATGACCTTGGTTTTGTATAACGAAACGCTCCAACATCGTGATAATTTTATAAAGCTGGTAAAGGATGAGTTTTATGATGGCACATTATTTCATAGAGTTATTGCTGGATTTATGATTCAGGGAGGAGATCCAGATTCTAAAACAGCTGTAAAAGGACAAATGTTAGGGAATGGAGGACCAGGGCATACTGTTCCTGCTGAATTTAACAAGAAGTTTTACCATAAAAGAGGTGCATTATCTGCAGCGAGAATGGGTGATGGGATTAACCCTCAAAAAGCATCTTCAGGCTCTCAATTTTACATCGTACAAGGAAAAAAATACGATAGAAATAATTTAGAAAGTATGGGTAAACGCTCTGGCGCAAACTATACTGAAGATCAGATTAAGACATATGAAATGGAAGGAGGAACACCTCAATTAGATATGAACTATACTGTTTTTGGTGAGGTTATAAAAGGATTTGATGTAATAGATAAAATTGCAGCTGTTGCTAAAGGAAGAGCTGACAGACCAAAAGAGGATGTTAAAATGACAATGAAAATTGTTAGATAAGAGCGATGAAAGAAAAGATAAAAAAACTGTTAAGTGAAGTAGAAAACTTTAAAGCAGGAAGCAAAGAAGAGTTAGAAGATTTCCGAATTGAAATGTTAGGAAGTAAAGGTAAAATAAAAGACTTGTTTTCCGATTTTAGAACTGTGCCTAATGAAAATAAAAAAGAAGTTGGACAGCTAATTAATACGCTAAAAGTTAAGGCTCAAGATAAATTTGATGCGTTTAAAGAAAGCTTAGCTGGGAATGACACTTCAGTAAAGGATGATTTAGATTTATCTAGAACAGGAACCCCTGTAAAATTAGGAAGTAGACATCCTATTTCCATTGTAAGAACTGAAATTATTGATATTTTTTCGAGAATAGGATTTACGGTTTCTGAAGGACCAGAAATAGAAGATGATTGGCATAATTTTTCCGCATTAAATTTTCCACTAGAGCATCCGGCAAGAGATATGCAAGATACCTTTTTTGTGGAGTCTGATGGAGAAGAAGAAATTGCTTTAAGAACGCACACCTCTTCTGTTCAGGTAAGAATGATGGAGAATACAAAGCCACCAATTCGTACGTTGTCACCCGGAAGAGTATATAGAAATGAAGCAATTTCTGCGAGAGCACATTGCTTTTTTCATCAAGTTGAAGGCTTGTATATTGCAGAAAACGTTTCGTTTGCAGATTTAAAACAGACATTAATGTACTTTGCTAAAGAGATGTTTGGCGAAGAGACTAAAATTAGATTAAGACCATCATACTTCCCTTTTACAGAGCCCAGTGCAGAAATGGATGTTTCATGTTCGGTATGTAATAGTAAAGGATGTAACGTGTGTAAATACACTGGTTATTTAGAAATTATGGGTTGTGGTATGGTTGATCCAAACGTTTTGGAAAATTGTGGAATTGATTCAAAAAAATATTCAGGGTTTGCTTTCGGAATGGGAGTAGAACGTATTGCCATGTTAAAATACAAGGTAAACGATTTACGTTTATATTCTGAAGGAGATGTAAGGTTTTTAGAGCAGTTTAAGTCCGCTTTTTAAAGCATTAAGTTTAGCTTAAAAAGGAATTTTACATTATTCATCACAAACATTAGAATACAGTTTTATTTCATTCAGCGTTTTCTATACTTTATGCTCAAATTCTTTAGGTGAAAACTTAAATAAAATAACTGTTTTTTTCTCTTCTTCACAATAACTGCTTTCAATTAAAACATTTAAAGTAATTAGGTCGTTAGTTGCAAAATGATCATATGTTTTAACATATCCTTTAAAAAAAGTAGTTGATTTCTTTCTTTTAGTTTTAGAGACTTTTGCAGATGCTTTTCGGCTATCTGTTATATCACCCATGTCAACTTTATTTAAGCCATTAAAATATTTCACTAAATCTAATTTCAACTCTTTTTCTGTGATTTTGCTATTTAAATTTATAATCCAAGGATTTTAAACCTCAAGAGACTAAAGAGCAACATGAAATTAATAAGGATATTTCTAAACGAGACGGACAAGCCTTTAATAATCTAAGCCATCCGTTATCAATTAATGGAGGCGGGTTAATACTGCCGGGAGCATTGTTATATATTGTAGGGTCAGAATCAATAGCAAAGAAACCGATAACCGACCCTTTCTTAGAAAACTATTCTCCACAAAACACGGCACAATACATTGGTATAGGAGTTTTTGTTGCGGGAGCAGTTTTGTTTACTATATTTTCAACCGACAGGAAAGTGAATGTTTCTAAACGAAAAACAAAGAAAATATACGATGCTTCGGAGTGGGAAATAGAGACAGAATAATTGGCTATAAGTATTTTTTGGTTAACACCTGAACAGGATACCAGGCGGCAATTAAGCCAATTATGATAACAATTATGGAAACATCTATAAAGTCGAGAAGATTGAGTTCTATCGGATAAAAATCTACCACCCCTCCATTTAATCGTAAAAGACCAAACTTTATTTGTAGCCAACAAATAAGCGCTCCAATTGCCATGCCTGATATCGCGCCTAATAAGTTAATGAGCATTCCTTCGGCAAAGAAAATTTTACGAATAACACCGTTATTTGCTCCCATGGTTTTTAAAATCCACACATCTTTTTGTTTATCAATAATTAACATGGTTAACGAACCAACAATGTTAAACGACGCAATAATTAGAATGAATGAAAGGATTAAAAAAGTAATCCATTTTTCCGTTTTATTGGTTTTAAAAACCAGTTCATTTAGTTCGTAGCGTGTTTGTACTTTGTAGTTGTTTCCAACAATTTTTTGCACCTGTTCTTTTACGGAATTCCAATCGGCATTCTCTTTTAACCCTAACTCTACTGAGGTTAGTCTATTTTTTTGTTGTAATAATTTTTGAGCAAATCCTAAATTTCCAACTACATATTTGGTGTCAAAATCGGGGTTAACTGAAAATACTCCGGAAGCATTGGCGGTTTTCTTGTTAAATTCAGATCCTGGTGAAAATCCTTTTTTTGTTCCTTTTTTTGAAGCAATAATACTTATTGGAAAAGAATAATCAGAAATGGATAATGCCAATTGATTGGCAATTCCCCAACCCAAAATAACGTTATTCTTATTTTCAGAATTAGTATTAATTGAGCCTTCAATTAGTAAAGAATCGATCCCGCTCATTTTATAAAAACTCTTTTCTACACCTTTAATGGTGGCAACCGTTTGTTTGTCGTTGTACTTTATAAGGGCAACTTCTTCTAGTGCGGTATTGTAAAATTCAACACCATCTAACGCTAAAATTTTATCCTTCGGAAAGCTTTTTGAATCAAACGTTTTACCTTCGACAAGTGTTATTTTTAAATCAGGATCAAAAGAAGCATAGAGATTTTCTACCAAGGTTTCTAAACCATTAAAAGCAGACAGTACAATTATCAAAGCCATCGTACCAATGGCAATTCCAGTAACCGAAATCCAAGAAATTATATTGATTACATTATGCGATTTTTTTGAAATCAGATAACGTTTTGCTATGTAGAAAGGGAAGTTCAAAAAATTTGTATTTGGTTGTTGGTGAATAGTTGATAGAGAATCGTTATTTGAATACTATACACTAAAAACTATATTATTCCTTCAACAGTTTGTCAATTTCTTCAGCATAATCTAAAGAATCATCAATGTAAAAAGAAACATTAGGAGTAATTCTTAATTGTTGACCTATTCTGCGGCCTAATTCTCCTCTAACTAAGCTGGAGTGTTCGTTTATCAAATCAACACATTCTTTTGCTTCCATTTTACCAAAAACACTTAAGTAAACTCTTGCAAAACTAAAGTCAGGAGTTACACGAATAACTGTTACCGTAACCATGGTATTTGGAAACCAATCGCCATAATTTAATTGAAAAATGGTACTGATTTCTTTTTGCAATAATCTTTCTACTTTCTGTTGACGTATTGAACTCATAATGTAAAGGTAATAAAGAAGCTCAACATAGTCTTATCAAGACTGTTGTTATTCGTAAATTCTTGTCTTTTTAACTAAACTCCTTTATTAAATTACGCTTTATAGCTACTGTTCCATCATATAAAAAATAAGAAGATTCATTTTGGAAACCCCTGTATTGTATATTATATTAATAGAGTTTCCATTAGTAACACTGCAGGTTACCTTTAATGAAATAGGTATTGTGGCATCTAACTCTATTAGAGTTTCCATTAGTAACACTGCAGGTTACCTTTAATGAAATAGGTATTGTGGCATCTAACTCTATTTTCTATTTTTGAATTAAATAAACGATTAACAAACAACTAAGATTATGATAAAAATAGTACTCTCTTTAATGATGTTAACTTCAGCTGGTGTTTATAATTCTCAAGCCCAAATAACATTAAACAGCACAGATGTTGTAGGTATGGGCGATCAAATTGAACTGGCTAAGGATACTCTTCCTGGAGCAATTACGATTGGCCCTTCAGGAGCTAGTCAAACTTGGGATTTCTCAAGATTTAGTGAGGACCAAATCGATACCATCACTTTTCAAGATCCAATATCACTTCCAGGAAGTGTTGATTTTCCTCTTTCAAATTTAGGAATGATCCAATCTGTTGATGATAGCGCTTGGTATTTCTTAACAAAAAACACATCGATGTTAGCAAGTGATGGCGTTCACGAAGTTGAAGATGGAATCGAAACTTCCATTTCTTTTACATATACAGTGATAACATTTCCTTCTACAATGGGAACAACTTATAATAGTTCAGGGAATGGTGAGTTGGAAACCTTTTATGTTGGTCAATTAGGAATAGATTCCCTTAAAATAACTAAAACCATTACACAAATCAGTGAAATTGATGCTTGGGGAGATGTAATAACTCCTTTAGGAACATTTGCTTCATTAAGGCAATTAGTTCAAGAAAACCATATTGATACCACTTGGATATATCAATCAAATACTTGGAGTATAATGGATGCTGCTACAGCCTTGACATTTGGAATAGACCCTATAGAATATGATACTACTAGAACTGCCACATGGTGGTCGAATGATCCTGCAGCTAAATATTCGATAGTTAAAATGAACTATGAAGTAAACGGAACCGTTAGCGAAATTGAGTGGTTAAAAGCTACGCCAACAGCGGTTAGTGTGAATCAATTTGTTAATATTGAGGATAAGGTTTATTTATATCCTAACCCTGCAAAAAATAATATTACAATATCTACTCAATTAACAAATAATGATAACATTAAAATATTTGATGTTACAGGAAAGTTAATTATAGCTGAGCGTTTTAACTCTAATAAAATCACATTATCAGTATCTGACTTCAATAATGGACTATACTTTTATAACATCATTGATGTTAACGGAAACGTTATCTACTCTAACAAATTTGTGGTAGCTAAGTAATAGCAATAAGCAGAAAATAAAAAAAGCTCATTGAGAAATCAACGAGCTTTTTTTATTTGTTAGATTCCCAATCAAGCTGAGAATGACAACCACATTAGTACAATAATTTGTGTGGATAAATGTCTAAATGAGTTTCTTTAATGTGTTTATACATTACCTCCTTTAGTTCATCAGTATTTATTTTCTTAACTGCCGAAATGTATACTGTAGGGGGATCTACTTTAGACATCCACATTTTTTTCAGGTCTTCTAAAGAATAGTTTTCTCTTGTTTTAGGCAGTAAATCGTCTTCGTCCTTTTTTACGTAGGTGAATGCATCTATTTTGTTAAAAATAACAATAATAGGTTTGTCTAAACCTCCAATATCTTTTAAGGTTTCATTTACTACAGCAATATGGTCCTCAAAATTTGGGTGCGAAACATCAACAACATGAACCAATACATCAGCATCTCTAACTTCATCTAAAGTAGATTTAAATGACTCTACCAAATGATGTGGTAATTTTCGAATAAACCCGACTGTATCGGTTAATAGGAAGGGCAAGTTTTGAATAACCACTTTTCTAATAGTAGTATCTAAAGTTGCAAATAACTTGTTTTCAGCAAACACATCAGACTTGCTAAGCATGTTCATAATAGTAGATTTACCAACATTGGTATATCCAACTAACGCCACTCTAACCATCTGCATTCGTTGCTTACGCTGCGTAGATTTCTGTTTATCAATTAGCTTTAATTTCTCTTTTAACAAAGTAATTTTATGCGTAATAATTCGCTTATCTGTTTCTATTTGAGTTTCCCCCGGGCCTCTCATTCCTGCTCCACCACCTTTTTGTCTATCAAGGTGAGTCCACAGTCTTGTTAAACGAGGCAACATGTATTGACATTGTGCTAATTCTACTTGAGCTCTAGCATGAGCGGTTTGAGCTCTTGTTGCAAAAATATCTAAAATAAGATTACTTCTGTCTAAGATTTTAACCTCTAAAATACTCTCAATGTTTCTCAGTTGAGAAGGGCTTAATTCATCATCAAAAATAACAATGTCTACACAGTGCTCTTGCACATAGGCCAAAACATCTTCCATCTTTCCTTTTCCAATAAAAGTTTTTGGATGTGGTTTATCTAATTTTTGAGTAAAGCGTTTTAGTGTTTTTACACCTGCAGTTTTAGCTAAAAAAGCCAATTCATCTAAATACTCAACTGTAGTCGTATCTTTCTGACCTCTAACAGTAACACCTACTAGAACAGACGTTTCGTGTTTTTTTTCTGAAGTTTTATGTCCTTTCTTGTTTCCCATAATTTTTTAATTCTTTTTTAAAATACCAAATTTTTGAATGCCAATCAGACACCGCATCAATTCGTTTTCAAAAAATAATCTGAAAAAAAGTGCCTTAATTTGGAAGTTAAAGCTTCTCAATAATTAGCACCCGAACTTTTCGGGTTAAATCCAACCGCTACCTAAAAGATAAGGCTTCATAATTCCTGCCCAAAGGATTAAAAAAAAAGCAATAGCGTAAAAAATAGCGCTTTTTTTATGTTTTAATAAATCAGTTGTAGCTTTTTTAGATTTTACTCTTCCTATGGTAATTAAAATTACAACAATCAGCATGATCAATCCATGTTCCATAGACCAAAACCTATAAAATGTATCATCCATTGTCTCTTTTGACCATTTTACATTAGGACTAACAAAATAAAGAATGAGCCCTAAAATTGCCATGATATGCGTAAAGCTTACTAAAGCCAATGCTGCAATATTATCAATTTTAGTATATTTTTTGTTCCCAAACCATCCAGTTGTAGATCTAATTAGAGCGAAAAATAAAGAGATAACTAATAACCATCTTAAACCAGAGTGGGCGCCTAACAGAGTATTATACATATTTTTTTGTATTTTAATATGAAGTAAAAGTAATTAAAAGCAGGTTACCCTACTACTTATCATTCTGGCAATTGCCTACTTTTTTTATTCAAAAAATGGGTAGTTATTACTTGAATAGACCTACGTTTTTTTATTTGTTCACATAAATGAGTTGATTATTTCTGTATTTAAAACTTTTCTGTTATGAAAAAACGATATATAAAAAAACGTCTTTTTACAAAAAACTTGCGTGGTAATTGCTTTAATGCTTGGATCACTTAATACTAGAGCACAAACTTTTACAGAAATAATTGGCACTCCTTTTGATTGAGTAGAATATAGTTCTATCGCTTTCACTGATGTAGATGGAGATAATGATCAAGACTTACTCATTACAGGATATGATAGTGTAGGTAATATTGCTAAATGATAATGCCTTAATAGTTGCAGGTTTAACATTAACAGCTAACCAAAGTGGAGCAACTTATCAATGGTTAGATTGTAATAATAACAATGCTGCATTAACAGGTAATTCAACAGATATAATTTTTACTACTAATGGGAATTATATCTGTTGAAATATCAGTCAATGGTTGTGTTGTAGATACATCTGCTTGTAAAAGTGTTATAGCATCAACAGTAGGTGAGAATGAAGCTTATTTGAAAAATGAAGTTGTTGTTTATCCAAACCCAGCATTTAATGCCATTGCAATAGATTTAGGAGATGTTGTTGCTAATGAGATTTCAATAATTAATGTTACTAATACAGTTTTTTTGTGAATATGAACATTAACAAAAGCAACTTTAATGTTTCTTTAGAAGGGTTTAGTAAAGGGCTTTATTCTTTTAAATACAAGGTGATGATCAACAAAAAACGATTAAATTAATTAAGCGATAATAGCTTATTTATATTACAATAAAAGGGCCTACTTCTGAATAGAAACGAGCTCTTTTTGTTTGGGTGAGACACTAAATTGTGCCTTAGTTGTTTTCCTATATATTAAACGAATTTTTGTAAATATAATCAGTAAGGTCTTCTCTTTTTTTTGGAAAGGTAAAAAGGATATGAGATTCATAGAGTGATTAATCTGCCATTTATCAGTTCTTTAGTTTTCTATTCAGTTTAAAATATTATTTTTGAGATTATAGATTTAAAATTATTTTCATGAGAAATATATTTCTTTTCATTTTTGCATTGAGTACGCTGATTTCTTCGGCTCAAGAAACATTCAATGTTAACGGGTCACACAATAAAAATCATAATTATTATGCTTTTACCAATGCTATAATTCATGTTGATTATCAAACAACAATATTAAAGGGGACATTATTGATCCAAGATGGAAAAATTGTTGCTGCAGCTAAAAATGTAAATATTCCAAAAAATGCTGTGGTGTATGATTTAAAACAAAAACACATTTACCCCTCCCTAATTGATATCTATTCGGATTATGGAACTGTAGCAAAAGAAAGCGACAAAAAAAATAGTCACAATCAAAAAACAAAAAAACAAAAAAGAGGTGCTTTTGGATGGAATGAAGCAATAAGATCAGAGGTTGAGTTTGGGGATTTATTTAAGGTTGATACAAAAAAAGCTGAGGAGTTAAGAAAATTAGGTTTTGGAGTAGTGCTTACCCACCAACAAGATGGGATAATGAGAGGTACTTCTGCACTGGTTACTTTAGCAAGCGACCAAGCAAATTTTGTAATGTTACGTAATAAGGTCGCCAATCATTTATCGTTTAATAAAGGAACTTCTACTGAAGCTTATCCCGGCTCTTTAATGGGAATGATTGCTTTAATTAGACAAACGTATTATGATGCAGAATGGCTTTCAAAAAATAAAGGAGCGAATGAATTTAATATTTCGTTGGATGCTGTAACAAAAAATAAAGCAATGCTTCAGGTGTTTGAGGCGAATGATAAGTTTAGCATTTTAAGAGCAGATAAAATTGGTGATGAGTTTGGTTTACAATATGTCTTTAAGGGCAAAGGAGATGAATATCAGCGGATAGCAGAAATAAAAGCAACGAGAGGTAAATTAATTGTACCAGTGAACTTTCCTAAACCTTATGATGTTACAGATGCGTATACCGCTTTAAACATTAGTTATTCTGATGTTAAAAATTGGGAATTGGCGCCTTATAACTTAGGAATATTGGCGAGTAACGAGCTTGATTTTTCTATTACAACATCAGATTTAAAAGATAAAAAAGTGTTTTTTAAAAATTTAAGAATGGCTATTAAATCTGGTCTTTCAGCAGAAAATGCATTAAAGGCATTAACATATTCTCCTGCTAATTTTATTAATGAATATGAAAGAACAGGAAGTTTAGAGGAAGGGAAATTGGCCAATTTTATTGTAACATCTAAAAGTTTATTTGCAGAGAAAACAGTGATTTATGAAAACTGGATAAAAGGAAAACAATATGTTATTGCTGATTACAATGCATTAGATGTTAGAGGGAATTATAGCGTTAACTTAGGAACTAAAATTTACGATGTAAAAATAGCAGGTGAACTTTCAAAATTAAAAGGTAGCATTCAAACTATCGGAACAAAAGACAATAAGCCTGATACAACTAAAGTGAAAGTTTCAGTAGTTGCTAAAGGAAACACTATTTCGTTGAGTTTTAATCCAAAAGATGAATTTGAAAAGGGAACGATTCGTTTGAGTGGAACAATTTCAAGTAACACAGGAATATGGGATGGAAACGGACAATTATCTAATGGTACTTGGATTAAATGGACCGCTATAAAAGGGAAAGGAGACAAGAAAAAATCGAAGAAGGCTGTAACAAAGGACGCAGAAATAGATTCTTTAATTATTCCAAGAATTCAATATCCAAATATGGCTTATGGGTTTGATTCGTTGCCAAAAGTAACAACCATTCTAATTAAAAATACCACAGTATGGACCAATGAGGAGGCTGGAATATTGAAAGATACAGATGTATTACTTAGAGATGGGAAAATTGCAACAATAGGGAAAGATTTAACTGTTTTAGATGCTGTTATTATTGATGGAAAAGGGAAACATTTAACCACAGGTATTATTGATGAACATTCGCACATTGCAATTAGTAGAGGTGTTAATGAGTGTACACAGTCTGTAACTGCTGAGGTTAGTATTGCTGATGTTGTTAATTCGGATGATATTAATATTTATCGCCAATTGGCTGGTGGAGTTACAACATCACATTTGTTACATGGGTCTTGTAATCCTGTTGGTGGACAATCTGCTATTATTAAATTAAAATGGGGGAGCGCACCAGATTCAATGAAGGTTAAAAACACCGCAGGATTTATCAAGTTTGCTTTAGGAGAGAATGTTAAACGTGCAGGAGGTAGAAGTAGGTTTCCTCAGACTAGGATGGGAGTTGAGCAGGTTTATTATGATGCTTTTATTAGAGCAAGAGAATATAGCAATGTATGGGATAACTACAACGCTGTATCAAAAAAGAAAAAAGCAGAATTAGTTGAACCAAGAACAGATTTAGAGTTAGAAACGTTGAATGAGATAATGAACAGTGAGCGATTTATTTCTTGTCACTCTTACCAACAAGGAGAAATTAATATGTTGATGCATGTAGCAGATTCGATGGGGTTTATGGTTAATACGTTTACGCATATTTTAGAAGGATATAAGGTTGCTGATAAAATGAAAAAGCATGGTGCAGGAGGATCTACATTTTCTGATTGGTGGGCATATAAATTTGAAGTAAATGATGCTATTCCATACAATGGAGCAATAATGCACAACCAAGGAATTGTAGTCGCATTTAATTCTGATGATGCAGAAATGGGAAGAAGATTAAACCAGGAAGCTGCAAAAGCTGTAAAATATGGCGGAGTAAGTGAAGAGGAAGCTTGGAAATTTGTTACGCTTAATCCTGCTAAACTATTACACTTGGATGATAAATTAGGAAGTTTTAAAATTGGTAAAGATGCAGATGTAGTGTTGTGGTCTGATAATCCGTTATCAATATATGCACAAGTTGAAAAAACAATTATTGACGGAGCTATTTATTTTGATCTTGAAAAAGATGCAGCGACTCAAAAAGCAAATCAAGAAGAAAAAGCACGAATTATTGAAAAAATGATTGCTGCAAAAAATAGTGGAGCAAAAACACAGAGTCCATCTAACAAAAAACCAAAGCTGTATCATTGTGATACTGTTGGAGAATAAAAGCCCTTTCTAATCCTTCCAAAAATGAAGGAAGATTCCCCTCTTGAGAGGGAATAGAGGTATGTAATATTTTAATAAAAAAAAGATGAAAACATTAATACTAAATATAGTAATTGGATTATTTCTAATAGCCAATTCAGTAGTTGCCCAAACAGAAACTCCAGGGGCTAAGCAAACAAAAAAAGTTTTGTTACTGAATGGAGTAGCACATTTAGGTACTGGTGAAGTTATTAAAAACTCAGCCATTGCTTTCGAAGAAGGTAAGTTAACTATAGTTGCTAATGCTGCAGCCATTAAATTAGACTTTAGTCAGTTTGATACGGTAATTCGATTGAATGAATCCCAACATGTTTACCCGGGATTTATTACGCCAAATTCTACGTTAGGATTAACGGAAATTGGAGCGGTGAGAATGACACATGATTATGCTGAATATGGAATTTTTAAACCACACGTTAGAGCAATAGTGGCTTACAATGCTGAGTCAAGAATAACAACAACAGTTCGTTCTAATGGCGTTTTAATGGGTCAAATTACTCCTCGGTCTGGCGCAATATCAGGAACTTCATCTATTGTGCATTTTGATGCTTGGAATTGGGAAGATGCCATTATTAAAAAAGATGATGGAGTACATTTAAATTGGGCTGGAATGTTTAGTCGATGGAATGGAAAACCAAACAAGAACTATGAAAAAACTACCACCAATTTGAATCAATTCTTTATGAATGCTTTAGCGTATTCAAAAAAGGGAAATCACACAGAGAAAAACTTAAGGTTTGAAGCAATGAGAGGAGTTTTTAATGGAGATAAAACACTTTACGTTCATGCCAATTTTATTAAAGAAATTACCGAGGCAATTAACTTTGCTAAAAAGTATAAGGTTGCCAAAATGGTATTAATTGGCGGTTATGATGCTTGGATGGCAACAGATATGTTAAAAGAAAACAATGTTGCAGTTATTTTAAAGCGAGTACACAGTTTACCTACACGACAAGAGGAAGATGTTTATTTGCCGTATAAAATGCCAAAGAAGTTGTTTGATGCTGGAGTTTTGTTTTGTTTAGAAAACTCAGGTGATATGGAGGCTATGCAAACACGAAATTTACCGTTTTATGCAGGAACTGCTGCAGCATATGGTTTAGATAAAGAAGAGGCTTTAAAGTTAATTACATTGAATACTGCCAAAATTTTAGGAATTGATGCTATGGTTGGAAGTTTAGAAGTAGGTAAGTCTGCTACATTAATTATTTCTAAAGGAGATGCCTTAGATATGCGAACCAATGCTGTAACAACAGCTTTTATACAAGGCCGTTTAGTTGATGTAAACAATCATCAAAAGAAACTATATAAAAAATATAGTGAGAAGTATAAGTAGGGTTTGTTTAACGATTAGTATAAGCCCCTTTTGAATGGGGCTTATATATTTCAATAAATCGTTTTATTCTTTTACTAATCGTATTACTGCTTTTTGATCCCCAGTTTCAATTTTCAGTAGATAGATACCTGCTGGCTCATCAATTTTTAAATTCTTGCTTCAAATAGCGATTGTTGTGTTCAGTTAGCACTAGTAAAGGTTTCTTTTAATTTTGTTTAATTACTTTTAGATAATGCACTTGTAAATTATTTACTTTTAAAGCAATAAAATAATGGCCATTAGGAAGCTTTGAATCTGGTGTCCAAATTACTTCATACTTTTCAGTCTGTAAAGTTTTTTCCTCTAGCGTAGCAACTAGTTTTCCTTCTAAATTATAAACAGAGAGGTTAACTTTAGAGTTCGTAAAAACCCCATATTCAATTTTTATTTGATCCCTAAAAGGATTAGGTCCTGCTTTATATAACATTCCTTTGTCAAGGTGTAGATCTCCTGCACTCAATGAAATTCCATTTCCATCAATTACGATATCCCATGTTCCGTCTAAATCGGTCCCATTGTTTATGAGCAGAATTATTCGTTCTGTAGCATCATATACACCACTTGTAATTGAAGCAGCAGCATCACCAGGAATATCTTGGTCGCCAGAAAAATATAACTGAGTGGTTAAAGTGCTAAACCCAGGAGGCGTAATTTTAAAATGAATGTGTCATGGACGATAGCTTTGTCCATTTAAATACTTACCAGGTTTAATTGTTTTAAAAACATAAAATCCTTGGCTATTTGTTGTAACCTGACCCCTTAAATTAAACCCCGCATTATCATAATCTCCACTATCATCAGCATGCTAAATATCTATAACTGTATTGGGAATTGTTTCGCTACAGTCTAAATTAAAAATTCTACCACTAATGGTAAGCTTTGTTCCTGGTTCAGATACAGAGGATAGTTGGTTGTTTTGAAGTGTTGGAGCATTTGCACTATAAAAAGGACCTTGTCCATAATAATCATTGGTTGTTTCATTACAAGCCTTAGCACCTTTTGTATTGTCTGCTGGTGCTTTCGCTTCAGCTTTTGCAACAACCGGAAAAAGACCGAAAGATAAAGCGGCTAACGATGTGTTTTTTAAAAACTGTCTTCTACTATTTTATTTTGGGGTTTTCATTGAATTTATTTTTAGTTTGTATACTTGTGTAAAACAAATCCCTAATGGGGTTGAGATATTCTAAAAGTAAGCTATTCGATATAAATATAAGTAAAACATTTTTGCTTTATACTGGTCCTTTTTAGATTAGCGCATAAGGATTTACTCCTTAAAATCTCTACTTATTGTACTCCACAATATAGTCCAACATTTTTCGGATTAAATGCACTCTATCTTTGCCTCTAACATTATGCTCGTGCATAGGATAAGTAAAGAAATCTATCTGAACTCCTTTTTCTACAGCTTCCTTTAATAACGTCATACTGTGTTGGGGAACAACAACAGGGTCTACACTTCCGTGGATAACCAATAACTTCCCTTCTAAATTCTCTAAATGACTTCCTACACGAGCTTTTGCATATCCTTCAGGGTTTTCTTGTGGAGTGTCCATATACCTTTCTCCATACATAATTTCATAGTATTTCCAATCTGTAACTGGTCCACCACAAGCCCCAACATTAAAAACTCCCGGGTGGCGAAGCATTAAAGAGGTAGTCATATATCCACCATAACTCCATCCTTTAACAGCCATTCTTTTTTCATCAATAAAGCTTAGCGTTTTTAAGTAATCAACACCAAGTAATTGATCTTCCATTGCAGCATCTCCAGATGTTCTATGAATTACACTCTCAAAAGCAAAACCTCTGTTAGAAGTTCCTCTATTATCTAAAGTAAAAACAATGTAATCTTTTTGATTCGCCAACCAATGCATCCACATACTTGCTCCAGCCAGCCATCTATTGGTAATCAACTGAACCATTGGCCCACCATAAACATAAACCAGTACAGGATATTTTTTTGTTGAATCAAAATCAGCAGGTTTAATCATTCGTCCATATAAATCAAAACCATCTTTAGATTTTAAAGTAACAAACCCCGTTACCCCAATTTTATAAGCAGCTAATGGATTATCTGCTTTAAAAACAGTGTTTACTTTTCTTGTTTTAACCTCAATAATATCAATTTCTCTAGGCACGGTTAGGCTAGTGAAGTTGTCTAGCAAATATGTTCCATCACTACTTAATTGAACACTGTGGGTTCCATTTTTCTTTGTTATTTGAATGTGTTTTCCTGATTTTAAATTGATTTTAAAGAAGTGTAAATTTCTCCCATCTTTTCCTGTAGCAGCAACAAACACGTTTTGTCCTTTTTTATCAAACCCTAATATCTTAGTAATTGGAAAATCGAATTTAGTTAACTGCTTAATTAACTTTCCTGAAGTATTGTATTTATATAGATTCATAAAACCATCTCGCTCACTCGCGTATAAAAATTCAGTCGTGCTATTTGGAATGAAAACAGCAGCTTGTTCTGGTTCAACCCATTTATCATTTTTCTCTTCAAAAATGGTATTCATTTTGTTTCCTGTAGCAACATCATAACGGTTAAATTGCAAATGATTTTGACCTCTGTTTAATTCTCCCACAAAAACATATTTTTCATCTGGAGTCCATGATAGACTTGTTAAAAAATGTTCATCTTGAGTGTCAATATTCAGGTAAGAAGTTTGATTTGTTTTTACATTGTAAATTCCAATTTTAGCTAGCTCACTTTTTTGTCCGGCCATTGGATATTTAATGTTATTTACTGATGCTGGGTAGGTGCTAATATCAACAATAGGGTATTCAGCCACATTTGTTTCATCCTTTTGATAAAAAGCTAAGTAATTACCTTTTGGACTCCAAAAGGTTCCTTTAGAAATACCAAATTCATAACGGTGTATTGCTTGTCCAGAAACAATGTTTTTATCTACATTCTTAGTGATCTGTAATAGTTGTGATTCAAAAGATTTTCCCTTACGAAATGCTTGTGATATGTAAAGGTTGTTCTCAAAAGTATAAGCCATTATTTTATTAGTATTGTTATAATCTTTGTTAGCAGCATCCTCATCAAAAGGAGTTTTACTTAATTCTTTTCCATTTATATAATCAAAATGGATTATTTGATTTTCATATTGAAAAACAAGTTCTTTATCGGAAATACTAGAAATTCTTGGCAAGGATTTTAGCTCAGGGTAGAGTTGTGAGAACTTTTCTAAACCAATTTTAGAAATTTCTTTTCCTTCGGTTGATTTAATGAGATATTGCCCGTCTTCTAACAAAATGAAATTATTACTCCCTTCTACCCATTTTAAACTTGATATGGTTTTTGGAGTCAATCCTTTAGAGCGAGATAAAACAGCGTCTTCTAATGTTAACTCTTTTTGTTGAGCGAAAGCCCCAATAACTAAGAATAAGGTAAGCACTAAAAATATTTTTTTCATAAGATTTTCTTTTATTTTTTAATTATTGTCATACGGAACGTGATAAAAATTATTGCTTGATGCGATAAGTTTTATGCTGCTTGTTTCATGATTTCCGATTTAATTATTCAACTTATTTACAATACTCATTCCGTTTTTGAGAAATTGTACCTCAAAGTTATAAAAATGAATGTTACTTTTGCAACATGGCAAATAAAGAAGACAATTTAAAAGCAATTATTTCTCATGCTAAAGAGTATGGGTTTGTATTTCAATCAAGTGAAATTTATGATGGGTTAGCTGCTGTTTATGACTACGGTCAGATGGGGACAGAGCTAAAAAAGAACATCAAAGATTATTGGTGGAAAGCAATGGTAAACATGAATGAAAATATTGTTGGAATAGATTCCTCAATATTTATGCATCCAACTACTTGGAAAGCATCTGGGCATGTTGATGCTTTTAGTGATCCATTAATAGATAATAAAGATTCTAACAAACGTTACCGTGCTGATGTTTTAGTAGAGGAGTTTGTAGAGAAGATTAGATTAAAGACAGAGAAAGATGTTGTCAAAGGAATTAAAAAGTTTGGTGATGATTTTGATGAGGTTCAATTTAGAGCAACCAATCCAAATGTATTAAGAAATCAAACTAAAGTTGATGACATTAATGCTCGTTTTAAAACAGCAATGGAAGCGGATGATTTAGCCGGAATTAAAACATTAATTGAAGATTTAGGCATTGCTTGTCCGATTAGTGGATCTAAAAACTGGACAGATGCAAAGCAGTTTAACTTAATGTTTAGAACTGAAATTGGTGCTGTAGCAGAAACTGCAAACACTATTTATTTACGACCAGAAACTGCTCAAGGTATTTTTGTAAACTACCTTAATGTTCAGAAATCAGGAAGAATGAAAATTCCTTTTGGAATTGCTCAAATAGGAAAAGCTTTTAGAAACGAGATTGTTGCAAGACAATTTATTTTTAGAATGCGTGAATTCGAACAAATGGAAATGCAATTTTTTGTTCGCCCAGGAGAAGAAATGAAATGGTATGAGCATTGGAAAGCTCAACGTGTAAAATGGCACCAGTCTTTAGGGATAGAGGCTAAATATTACCGTTTTCATGATCATATTAAATTAGCACATTATGCAAATGCAGCGTGTGATATTGAATTTGATTTCCCAATGGGATTTAAAGAGTTAGAAGGAATTCACTCTAGAACAGATTTTGATTTAAAACAACACGAAGAATATTCAGGAAAAAAATTACAATATTTTGATCCAGAATTGAATGAAAGCTATGTTCCTTATGTAGTGGAAACTTCAGTTGGATTAGACAGAACTTTCTTAGCAATACTTTCTTCATCATTACAAGAGGAAAAATTAGAAAACGGATCGGAAAGAACGGTGCTGAAATTACCAGCATTTTTAGCTCCGGTTAAAGTTGCTGTAATGCCCTTAACACGTAAAGATGGATTGCCAAAGAAAGCAAGAGAAATTTTAAATCTGTTAAAGTTCGATTACAACTGTAATTATGATGAAAAGGATTCTCCAGGGAAGCGTTATAGAAGACAAGATGCTATTGGAACTCCTTATTGTATAATGGTTGATCATCAAACATTAGAAGACAATACAGTTACAATTAGAGATAGAGATACAATGGAACAAGAGCGTGTAGCTATTGATAAAATTGAAGCAATCTTAAAAGATAAATTTGATGTTAGAAAAGTGTTGAGTTAACCTTTTGTCATCCTGAGCTTGTCGAAGGATGAAAAACTATTTTCAAGAATAAAAAAGCCTCAGCAATTATTGTTGAGGCTTTTTTGTGCCTTTAAATTTAAATAATTTGTATAGTGGACAAAAATCAATAACGGCAGTTATTAAGAGTATTCCTCCAACTGTTAGCAATATAAAACCTAAAGGTCCAGCTACTGTTCCATTAATGTAAATCATAGAAATAATTACAGCAGCAATTATTCTAATTATTTTATCAATTGTTCCGATGTTCTTGTTCATAGGTATAAACTTTAGCGCTAAAGTATTAAAATTCTGTATCATCCTTACTTATTGTCACACTGAGCCTGTCGAAGTGTTGACTGGAGATCTAAAATAAAGAAGAGTTGTTTAAGTTAAAATATTCCTCTGTTCAGCTATCGCTTCAATCGGAATGACAAAAAGAATTAAATAAACATTCTTTCAATCTCATCTAAAGCTACAAAAACATTAACAGAATTATCTTGTGTAACGAGTTTCATTCGATGTTCTTTAAAGTGAGAAATTCCTTTAAAGTAATTCCCATAATGTCTACGCATTTCTAATACACCAAGTGTTTCGCCTTTCCACTTTACCGACATTTCTAAATGTCTACGAGCAGCATTAATTCTATCTAATAAAAGGGGCTTAGCCAAATGCTCCCCTGTTGCCATAAAGTGCTTAATCTCATTAAATATCCAAGGATAACCAATACTAGCTCTCCCAATCATTACACCATCAATACCGTATCTGTCTCTTACTTCAACAACTCTCTCGGGTGTAGTAACATCTCCATTTCCAAAAACAGGAATGTGCATGCGTGGATTGTTTTTTACATCACCAATTAAGCTCCAATCCGCTTCACCCTTATACATTTGCTTTCGGGTTCTTCCGTGTATAGAAATCCCTTTAATTCCAACATCTTGTAAGCGTTCGGCAACTTCAACAATGTATTTGGTTTCTTCGTTCCAGCCTAAGCGGGTTTTAACAGTTACGGGTATGTTGGTAGATTTTACAATTGCTGCCGTCATCGCCACCATTTTAGGAATGTCTTGTAAGATTCCTGCTCCAGCACCTTTTCCAGCAACCTTTTTTACCGGACAACCATAGTTAATGTCAATAATATCAGGACTGGCTTTGGCGGTCATTTCTGTAGCGATTTCCATAGATTCGATGTTGTTTCCAAATATTTGAATCCCAACAGGACGCTCATATTCAAAAATGTCTAATTTCTGAACACTTTTAACAGCGTCTCTAATCAATCCTTCAGAAGAAATAAATTCGGTGTACATTAAATCTGCTCCATTTTCCTTGCATAATGCACGAAAAGGAGGGTCACTAACGTCCTCCATTGGAGCAAGTAATAAGGGAAATTCTCCCAACTCTATATCACCGATTTTTACCATCTTTGTGGCGAAGTTACTATTAAAAACAATTATGTTATTAGAAATTGAAAATAAGCCTTTTACTCAGTTCATTTTGATTTTGAGTTTATGTTTGATTTCGATTATCGTATTTTCATTAGTTGGAACATTTTTAGCAGCGACTATTTACGGATTCAATCCTTTAGAAATAAACAACTTGGGTGACCCAACGTTAATTGAGGGGATGAAATTAATGCAACTTTTTAGCGCAATAGGATTGTTTGTTGCACCACCGTTAGTGTATGCGGTTATTACTTCAAAAAACCCTTTGAAATCATTGGGGTTAAAGTCATTTCCAGCGCCAATTAATTATGGCTTGGTTTTGATTTTTATGGTAGCGTTAACACCATTTTTATCTTGGATAATAGAACTGAACTCCAGTATGGTTTTACCCGATTTTATGAGTGGAATAGAACAGTGGATGAGAGATAGTGAACATAGTGCAGAAGGAATGACTAAAGCATTTTTAACATTTAATGGTATAGGAAGTTTAATTTATGTGCTGATAATAGTTGCTGTTGTCCCTGCAGTAGGAGAGGAATTATTATTTAGAGGGGTCTTGCAAAAAGTATTGGTTAATTGGACAAAAAATGTACATCTTGGAATATGGGTTACAGCCATTTTATTTAGCGCATTACATATGCAGTTTTTTGGTTTTTTTCCAAGGTTTTTATTAGGATTGCTGTTTGGGTATCTATTTTATTGGTCCAACTCATTATGGTTGCCAGTTTTAGGGCATTTTATTAATAACGCAACGGTGGTAATGGTAGCGTTTTTATATCCAGGATTTCTAAACGAAATGGATGGCGCTTTTGGTGAAGATTCGATGAATACACTATATTATATAGGGAGTTTGATCGTTTCAATGACTATTTTATTTTTAATTTGGAAAATGAATCAGGGTCTTAACGACCTGGCTTAATATTTAACACCACCAAACCAAAATCTTTTGTACCTTTGTATTTGTAGCTATAAAAATAAAGAACATGAGTATTGTATTATTAGGGTTTATTGGCCCATGGCAAATTGGTTTAATTGTAGCCATCGTTTTATTATTGTTTGGAGGTAAAAAAATTCCTCAATTAATGAAAGGGATAGGTTCTGGAATTAAAGAATTTAAAGAAGGAATTAAAGAGGGAGAAGATGCAGAAACACCTGATAAAGAAGATAAAGAAAAATTAAGCTAATCGGTTTAATTAAAGTGTTATAATTCGAGGAGTTTCTTTTAAAAAAAGAAACTTTTCTTATTTGTGGGCTACTCAGTTTTAGTTTTTTCAACACTAAAATCAGTTGCTTTTATTTCATTTTAAAATTTTAAACCAAAATTAGCTTTATCAATACCGCATGAAAATTAAATCACTTTTTATATTATTTTTTATTGCAACTCTCACAATTGTTGCTCAAGAAAAAGACTCAAGCATTATTTTATTGGATGCTGATGATCCTGTGTTGGCTGCTATTGATAGCATGATGGCATCTGGTTATTTCGAAAGCCTAGGCTTTAATGATAATGCAGAAGAGCTAAATGTAAATGATTATGCTCCTGATTCGGTTCCTGTTTTTGATAGTTTAACGTATGCTAAGCGTTTTGAAGCATTAAATGCCAACTCTCCATTTAGTATTGTTTACAATAGCAGAATTAGGGGTTATGTTAATTTATATGCGAAACGAAGAAAGAGAACTACCGCAAAAATGCTGGGTTTAGCACCAATGTATTTTCCAATTTTTGAAGAAACATTAGACAGATATAATATGCCATTAGAGCTTAAATATTTGGCTATTGTTGAATCTGCATTAAATCCGAAAGCAAAATCCAGAGTTGGTGCCGCAGGATTGTGGCAGTTTATGTATCGTACAGGTAAAGCGTTTGGTTTGGAAGTTACTTCGTATTATGACGAGCGAAGCGATGTCTATAAATCTACCGATGCAGCTTGTCGATATTTAAAGAAATTGCATAAAATGTATGGTGATTGGGATTTAGCATTGGCAGCATATAACTGTGGGCCAGGAAACGTTAATAAAGCAATTAGAAGGTCTGGTGGTAAAAAAAGTTATTGGGAAATTAGAAGTTTCTTGCCAAGAGAAACAAGAGGATATGTTCCTGCATTTTTAGCAGTTAATTATATTATGAATTACGCATCAGAACATAATATTTATCCTAAAATGCCAGATATTGGATGTTTTAAAGTTGACACGGTAGCTTTGTCTGATCATTTATCTTTTGCTCAAATTTCTGAATATTTAGATATTCCTTTGGAATATATTGAGTTTTTGAATCCAACGTATAAACAGAATTTTATTCCAAATACTGGTGAGGCAAATACGCTTTGTTTACCAGTTGGAAAAATGGGCGATTTCTTAACGAACGAATCAAAAATCTATGCGTTAAAAACAGACAAAGACAAAAAAGATAGTATTGCTTTTGCACAAAAAAAACCTGTTATAGCTACAAATAGAGGTAATGCAACAGTTTATAAAGTTAGGAGTGGAGATATTTTAGGAAGCATTGCCAATCGTTACCATTGTAGAGTGAGTCAATTAAAGGATTGGAATAATTTATATAGCGATCGATTGAGAATTGGTCAGAAATTATACATCTATCCAAAGAAGAGCTCAATAGCTCAAAATAAAAAGAAAACCCCCGTTAATACTAAAAAATCTGCTCCTAAGTATACTGGAAAATACGTATATCATACTGTAAAGTCTGGAGATAATTTGTGGGATATTTCCAACAAGTATGAAGGAACGAGTATTGAGAAAATCCAAAACCTCAATAAGGATATTGACATTAAAAAATTAAAGTTAGGCACTAAATTGAGGATTAAATCCGTTGGTTAATAAAAAATTCTATGCAAACTCTTACTAAAATTCTGCTTCTATTAATTGTACCTTTTTCTTTTTGCTCTTGTGATGAAATAAATGAAAGAGTACTCCCAAGTTCTACCGGAAAAGCTGGAGATTTATTAATTGTAATGGATTCAGTGTATTACAATCATTCTGCTGGAGATGCAGTTAAACAAACTTTTTCTCAAGAGCAAGACGGATTGCCACAACCAGAACCTTTATTTAATTTAATTCAAGTTCCTCAACGTTCGTTTGCAAGAATATTTCATCCGATGCGAAACATCATAATGGTGAATGTAGAAAAAGAAGCTAAAATAAAATTGACAGTTCGTAAAGATGTTTGGGCTGAATCTCAATTGGTAGTTACCATTACTGCTCCAACAGGAAAGATTGCTGCTGAAACAATTACTAAAAATGCAGCGGTACTGTTAGATTATTTTAACAATAAAGAAATTGCTCGATTGCATGCAAAGTTTAGGGTAAATGCAAATAGTAAGAATGCACAAATCATTAATACCAAATTTGGGTTGTCATTAAATTTGGATGAGTTATATACCGTAGCTCAAGAAGCTGAGGATTTTCTATGGATGAGAAAAGACAAAACTGCAGGCGGACATCAAATTAGTCAGAACATTATGATTTACACATACCCTTATATTAGTGATAGTACTTTTGATGTAGAGAAACTTGTAGAGAAGAGAAACTATTATACTAAAAAATACATTAAAGGAAGCAATGAAGGGTCTTATATGCTTTCTTATAAGGAATATGTGCCTATTCAAAAAGAAGAGAGCTTAAATGGTGTTTATGTTAATGAGCTAAGAGGGTTGTGGTACATGCATCGCGATTTTATGGGCGGACCTTTTATTAATTACTCTTTAGTGGATGAAAAAAACAACAGAGTAATTTGTGTTGACGGGTATGTTTATTCTCCAAAGTTTGATAAAAGGGAATTTTTAAGAGAGCAGGAAGCTTTAATTAAAACAATTACTTTTTAATTACACTCCCCTTCTCTCCAAGATGTAACGCCTGCATTTTCTGCTGAACATGGGTTGCCATAAGTTTTCCCATCACACCCACAAACAGGTTCGTATTGTAGAGTGCAAGGACCTAAATTGATTTTATTTTCATCAATGCATCCATTGTCTTTCGAGCAAGAAAGTAATGTAAAAGAAAATAAGAAAATAATTATAGTAGTGTTTTTCATAATTAGTTTTTAACCTCTTCTGCTAATAATTTAGCTACAAAATCATTTGTCTTCTCGATATATCTGGTGTAATAACCACCCGTTCCAGGGCCATAAAATCCAGTTCTAATTTTTCTGATGTTGCCTTTTCTATCTATAAAAATAGAAGTGGGGTAAGACATAATATGATTTAACATAGGTAATGATTTGATGGATTCAGTTTTACTCGCCTTTCCAGCAATTAAAAAGTCATAATTAGCACCAAAATGGGTTTTAATTTTATTGAGTTTGTTAATGGTTTCAGCTTTATCTGAGTTATCAAAAGATAATGCAATTACCTCTAAACCATCTATGTTGTTTTTGTTATGAAGTTCCGCTAAATAGACTGTTTCATCTTTGCAATTTGGACACCAAGGTCCCATTATATTTACAATAACCACTTTATTTTTAAACTGCTCATCAGTTAAAGCAATGTTTTCTCCTTTAGTGTTCGGGAAATTAAAAGCCAATTCTGTATACCCTTCTTTTAAATAAGTTAAAGAATCAGGATTACTTAACATAAACGTCTCATTTTTGATGGCAATCCAAGGCTCTTCCCATCTTGTTCCAGACCAAAAAGTACCAACTAATGAGTCGTTTCTTAATTCTGCTTTAAATAAAAATAAGTGGGCACCATCATAACATGATAAAGAAAAATTATTACCGTACATATTCCCTTCTAAAAAACGGTAATCTCCAGTTTCAGTCATAAAAGTTCCAGTAATACGATCACCTTCCTGTTTAAACTGTCCAATGGCTTTGGAGTGATTCTCAGGACTGTCTTTACTAAAATCAACCTCCCATTTTCCTGAAACATTAGTGGGCTCTTCGGTTACTTCTGTAGGAGCCTTAAACCTTGCTTGCTCTCCAAAACTTGCAACAAAAGGAACTTTGTAACTGGTGTCATTTTTAAACCAAAAGCCTTTAATTTCCTTTGGACTAACAATTTCACATTCAAACCAATTGTTAAAAACAGGGTCTTTAATAGTTATCTGATTGTTTGAAGTTTTAACCTCTGTAACAGTGATTTTTTCGGAGGCATTAGAAAATATAACCTGATAAAGGGAATCTGATTTTACTAGGCTAAAATTTGTTGGCGCATCAATAGCCTCTTTTAAGTTGAAAGTTAGGAGCCATTCGCCTGTGGTTAAAATTTCAGTGCTTATTTTTTTGTTTTCTAATGGGTTATCTTCAGCACAAGAAAACAGAATGAAGATAGAAATTATGTACAATAAATTTTTCATTAAAGCGAAGATAACAAAAAAGAGATTAATACTTTTTTAATCAGGAATAAGATTTATACGTACTTTTATCTGCTATGAAATATTTAAAAAAGACACTTTTATTATCTGTTGCTTTAGTTATTAATGTAACATTATTTGCGCAACAACCTTATTATAATGGAGTCAATTTCTCATTGACAGGCGCTGCCTTAAAAACAGAATTAGCGAATAAAATAACAACTACTCACACAAGTCTTTTAACGTACTCTAATGTTTGGATAGAATTAAAGATTACGGATTTAGACCCTTCTAATTCAAACAATGTCTTATTACTTTACGGATATAATGATACTGATGGAAGTGTAACTAACGATAGAACAAGAGATAAAAATGATAATGGTGGTAATTTAGGAGATTGGAATAGGGAACATACATTTGCCCAATCATTGGCAACACCAAGCATGTCAACTTCATCGCCAAATGCAGGAACGGATGCACATCATTTACGTTCTTCAGATGTTCAGATGAATGGAAGTAGAGGTAATAAAAAATTTGCTACTGGCACTGGGAATGCCGGATCTGTTGGGTCTAGTTGGTATCCTGGGGACGAATGGAAAGGTGATGTTGCAAGAATGATGATGTACATGTACTTAAGATATCCTTCGCAATGTATACCAACAAATGTTGGAACTGGAAGTACTGTAAGTTTAGATGATATGCTTACGTTATTTATAAGTTGGAATGTTGAAGACCCTGTATCGACTTATGAGGAGCAGAGAAATGCAAGACTTGAAACATCTCAAGGAAATAGAAATCCATTTATTGACAATCCTTATTTAGCAACAGCAATTTGGGGAGGAATGGATGCTGAAAACACTTGGCCTTGGACTGTTTCTATCACTGAAAAAGAAGCAAATAATTCTTTTTTAGTTTACCCTACACCATCTAATACTGGAAATGTAAATGTATTTTTTGACGACACTGAAGAGGTTAATTTGTTGACTATTTATACTATAAATGGACAGCTAGTGAGATCTATAGTAAACCCAAATTTTGAAAATAATGAATTTATTATTAGTGGTCTATCAGAAGGCTTTTTTATTTTAAAGGCTTTAATTGGGAACGATCTACTTATCAAGAAAGTTGTCGTTAACTAAGAGCGATAATGCAGTGATAAAAAAAGCCTCCTGAAGTAAATCTAGGAGGCTTTTTTTGTGTTTATTATGGGAGGATATTCATTTGTCCTTTTCGTCTGTATTCCTTTCCGTTTAAGTCAGTAAAATCAGCTCTCCATGCATATACGCCAGTTGATAAGAGTTTTCCTTTAAAATATCCATCCCAACCCTCTAAAATATTGTTTGTTTCAAATACCACTTCTCCCCAACGGTTAAATATTAAAAAAGAATAGCTTTCAGTAGAGAGTCCAAATCCTTTTGGGATAAAATTATCGTTAAGTCCATCTCCATTTGGTGTAAATGAGTTTGGTAAGAAGAGTGCAATTTCACTTCTTATAAATATCTTTTTTGTGATGGTATCTTTACACGTTTTGTCATCTTCAACAATTAATGTAACGTAATAGTTTCCGCTGTCGTTTGGGAATGTAAAGCTTGGGTTTTCATAATTACTATTTCCTAAAGTATCAAACAGCCATTTCCAAGCAACTACATTAGGGTAAGAAGCATCACTAAAAGCTATTGTAGGATTAAGCATCGTTGGGTTCTGAGGAAATATATTAAAGTGTGCTTCAGGATCTTCAAGAACAGTAATAAAATTATTTAGGATCAAATTATTAGAACAGCCTGAAAAATCAGTTACAGTTAAAGAAACATCATAAGTCCCTAGATCTACGTAAGTAGATTGGGAGATAAAAGTATCTTGTGGAGCAAGGCCGTTCCCAAAGTCCCAAATATAATTTTGTAATAGGTGTTGAGCTGGATCAATGGTACAATTAAATTTTACTTCTAAAGGAGAACAGCCTTCTCTTGGTGTAGCATAAAAGGAGATGTAATCAATTGAGTCAGGCTCAACAACATTAAATGTAGAATCTTGAAAACAATTGTATGTATCCGTAACTGTAACAGTTACTAAGCCTGTAGATAAATTTGAAGCAATCGAATCTGTCTCTCCAGTAGTCCAGCTGTAAATATATACAGGAGTTCCGCCACTAGGAATTACTCTAATTTCACCATCGTTTGATCCAAAACAAGTCGCAGGTGCAATAACTCTATCAATTATAATAGGGGAAGAAACAGTAGCTGAGTAAGTGCTTATATTTCCTACACAACCATTGGCGGTTGGGATAATAGTTATAACACTTGTATTAGGAAAAATAGTAGTGTTAGCGGCAACAAAAGAAGGTATAGAATTGGTTCCAGCCGCAAACATTCCTGTGGAGGTATTTGTGCTAGTCCAAGCAAAGGTTATTCCTGGTGGAGTTCCAGTTATATTGATAGCAGGAGCTATTTCACCAATACAATAAACTTCATCTTGAAGTGAAAAGACTATTGGAATGGGATTCACTGTAACTGTATGAGTAGATAGATTTCCTTCACATCCACCTAAGAAAGGTTTAACGGAAATGGTATCAATAATAGGTTGTCCAGTGGTGTTTGAAGCAGTAAAGCTAGCAGTGTTATTCCAACCATTAATTCCTATACCTATGGAAGGGTTAGAGCTGACCCAAAAAGCAGACCCTATAGAAGCTCCAGTAGGAGTAACAATGTAATTGAAAGCGGGAACAATATCGCCACTACAATAAGAGGCGTCTGCCGGAACTGTAACAATAGGTAAAGGTTTAACATTAACAGTAACACTATCTATGCCGTAACAGCCAAACGCATCAGTAGCTATTACTGTGTAAAGAGTTGTGTCTGTAGGTGTTACTGCAGGATTGAAAATGTTAGGAATGGCCGAACCTCCTGGCTCAGACCAAACAAACCCGATTCCTACTGATGGGGAGGCTGATAAATTAGCTACTTGCCCTTCGCAGATATCTATATCTAATCCTGCCTCAACTATTAATCCTGCACCTATAATAATATTGACTTGTGTTCTAGGTCCTTGACAGTTGTTGATGGTAGATTGTACCCAATAGCTGGTGTTGACAGTTAGAGCTGGAGTTGTATAACTGGCTCCAGTAAATAATGATGAACCTCCAACTGCAACATCAAACCAATCATAATCTTGTCCAGGTGCAGTAGCTGTTAAGGTTGCACTGTTGTTGATACAAATTAATGTGCTATCGGTAGTTGGTGCTGCAGGAATAGGATTGACTGCAATGAAATAATTAACCGTATCTCCAGGACAATTGTTTAAAGTTGGAATAACCGAAATAAAGGCTGTATCAGGAAATATAGTGGTATTGGTTGCTGTAAATCCTGGCGTATTTGGGTTTGCTGTAGCAGTACCTCCTGTTAAAGGAGAAAGGCCAATAGCGGTATTGGTGTGAAACCACTCATAAGTTGCTCCTATGGGAAGACTCGTATAAGCACTTGCTGGAACAACATCTCCAGCGCAATGAGCACTATCTAAAGGAACTGTAACTACTGGGCTTATGTTGATTGTAATATTTAAAGTGTCTTCATCAAATTGATTTGGAACTCCTCCGGTTTCATCATAAAGATAAATAATAGAATCTGTACTAATGATTGTTCCCACTGGAATAACCACTCCAGTTCCATTAGGAGCAGAATAATATTGTGGGTTTAATAAATTAATTCCTGTAATTGGTAATAATGTAAATGTATCACAAGTAATAACTGGCAAAGGGTTGTTTATACTTAAGGTTGATGTAGTGGACAATGTAAAATAAAAACCTTCTGTAACTGAAAAATCATGTTCAAACTCTATTGCCAATGCCCCTGTACTATCTATAAATGATGGAGTAAATGATGTGGCTCCTGCCGTAAAAGTACCGTCATTATCAACAAGTAATTTTATATCACTCCAATTTGTAAATCCAGTAACATTTGTTAAATCAAAATGGAGGGTGCTAATTCCCACTGTTCCTGTTTCTTGACTTTTCCAATGTCTGTCTAAAACTACATTGATAAGTGAACCATTAATGGTAGAAAACGGAGCTATGTTATTCATAACCTTAGTATTATCATTATGGCCCCAAACTAAATGGCTCATGTCTGAAATAAAAGCTGTGGGAGTGGCAAAATTTGTTCCGTTTGCCCCTGTTAAAATATCTCTATCTATAGCTCCTAATTGATTAATACTTTTTGATTTTAATTGACTTTGATCAGATAAATCATCTCTAGAAACTCCAGCAATGTCGAAATTATAGCCTGCATTAGCAGTCGCATCCCAAATTGCATTTCCGGCAGATGAGTTGTAATTTAAAGAAGTTCCATTAATTCCTAAAGTCATTCCATATTTAATGGCTAAGTAGCTTTCAACCCTATTCATTTCAATAGGGGATAGTGCCCCATTGTAAGTAATGATTTCCGCAAAATCAATTTGAGTAGGAAGAACGAATGTTGTGTTATCCCCTATACCTAATGGCGCTATAAGGCTTGTGTTTAAAGATCCAGCGATTCCGTTGGATATGTTTTGAGCCCCCATGTTTCTTAATGTAGAGGTTGTTGTTCCAGTGTGTGCAGTTACAATCTGACCAAGAGTGTCATAGGTAAAAGTTCCAATTGCTTGGCTAGTACCGGTAGGAAAATCAAATCTGCTAAAAGCTCCATTGTTTTCAAACCCAACACGACCATTAGATCCAGTAGAATTTCCTTCCCATTTAAAATAAACATGGCCCCCAGAGGTTTCAAAACATCGATGAACTAAGAAAATAGTATTGTTATTTGCATCAAAGATGTCACTACCTAATACTGTTCTGTCTAATTTATCATTAGTACCATCAAACTCTAAAATGGGATTAAAATTTAATGCATTTGTTCGATAGATTGGCATTTTAGTAGCATTAATTTGATTTAAATCAATACACCCTGGATTGGTTTTTCGGTTGACCCAATTATCGACACTTCCCCCATTAATTGCAGACATAGCACCAAGATTAGCGCCATCTGTTCCGTCAAGCCATAGCGTCAAATTAGGAGAAATTCCACCTGGGAAAGAAGTTTGTGCGTGAGAATTGGGCAAAAATGAAATAATGGCTAAAAGAATTAATACTATATTTTTCATTGGGTGACAAATTATTTTAACGCGTACATAGATCAAAAATAGTTATTTTCCCTAACTTAGTTAAACGGACTTGGATGTTTGAGTAAAATAAATCGTACGTCCTAAAAGACGTGGAATTAAAGCTTAAGGTTGCAAGTGTTTCTGTCTCTGATGAGAAATTTATATGTGAAAATGAATCCGTAATATTTCAATTTTTAACCTAAATTCTAATTGAGTAAAAACAAAAAAGGTCCAACACACAGTGTTGGACCTTTAGTAAGTTTTGATTTATATTTTTATTCTTCTGTACCGTTTTTTGATTTTCGATATAAGTAAGAATTAAATATACTTCTTTTAGCAAAACGCATTTGCTTATCAGAATTCACCATTTTTTGATACACTGTTCTTGGTACACCAAAGTATTCGTAAGTTGTTCCATCCGAAAAAGTTACCTCTAACAATAAACCTTTATGTTGGAAATTAGAAATACTAGCACCAACTCCTGCAGAAGTTTCAGTATATTCTCCTAAATATTTTTCCTTTGTTTCTGGAGCAATACTAATTAGAAAGTGGTAACCGTCAATAATTTCACGACTCTTTAGTTCAGCTTCAACAGATTTATCATCCCCTTCTTGGAATTTATCAGGATGCCATTCTTTAACTAAATTTCTATATGCTTTTTTTAATACAGGTAATTCGATTTCTTCTTCAACATTGAACAATTTCTTGTATTGGTTAATACGTTTCATGGGGATTGTTTTTTCTAAATAAGGGACAAAATTACAGATTAAAAATGCTTTTACACACTATATAGTTTCTAATGGGTACTTATAGCCTTTAGCTTATATTTTATAAGGATTTTTAATTAAAGAATTCTTGTTTTTAAAATTTTTGATGAAGGCTAATTTGTAGTTGGTTTTTGCTCCAATTGTTAGTTGACTGTCTCATTAGCCCTAATTGAACTTTCATTTTAGAACTGAACATATAGCCTAAAGCTGAATAGAAACGATTAATATCAAAAACTTCAACTCTAACGCCACTTCCAATATTTCGTTGACCGTTTATAAAAATCTCGTTGTATAATGCTAAGTAGATGGTTTTAGTCTCTAATGTCTTTTTAGTAATCGGGATATTTATAAATAAGTTGTAACGATACCTCGTTCGAAAATCTTGACCATCATTAAAGCGTTGCTCAAATCTGAACCGGTGTGTTAAATTAAAACGATTGCTTAGCTTGGTTGGAATTAATGCTTCCTGATAAATTCTACTTTCACTAATGGTAGAATTATCTGAACCAAAAGTTCCTTTAGTGATGTTTCCGTAACCCAAAGTAAATTTAATATTGGCATTTTTGGGTGTATAGGTTAACCCTCCACGAATCAATAATTGTTCTAAGTCTCCTCCCATATCCCAATTACGATATTGTATATCTCCTTGAACACCCCAAGAACTCTCTTTAAAAGTAGTGTTGAAAAAGTACATGTACCAAGCTCCAACTTGATCATCATTGAACTGAGCTTTTCCAAAACTTGGAAGTAGAATAATTACGGCAAGTAATGAGACTGTTTTTTTCATGGTTAGTTCTTTTGTTCAGGAACAAAATTAGACTCCAAAATTAATTTTATCAAGTTTTAAGCGAAAAAAATCCCGCAATTGCAAGGCTTTTAAATCAAAAAAAGTGCGCTTAAGCTTTTAATTCATCCATATCGGTAATTAATAGGTAGAGTTTTTTTATTATTCTGCTATAAACTAAATTAAGATCCCAAGTTCCAATTTTACCATCGAAAAAAGCTAGTAGAATTACAATTAATAATGCTCCAAGAATACCGTATAATGGCACCCCAAAAATTAAAATCATCTCAGGATATTCTATGACTAGTTTATTTACAATTTTTTCTCCAGGAACATCTCCTCCAAAACTTCCAAAACAAAAACTAATGATAAGCGTAATAAATATGTATGGATATAGAAAACGCGATAGTTTCTCGTTAGTAGAAATGAGGTCTTTAATGAACTGATTAAATTATTTAAGGTATTCATAGCTATTATTGCTGAAAACGCTATAAACATGAGAATACTTAAATATGGGACGTTTGTTATAATGGAAACTGGTAAGATTATAAGTGCAAAGAGAGCGATTGAAATGTGGTTAATTTGGTACATTCTTTTAAACTTATCTACAATATGTTTTGATTATAGATATTATTCAGTTTTGGTGCAACAAGAGCCTTACTTTATAAGAAACCTTCTTTCCATATTGATTCAATTTATTTTTCCATGTAGTAATTTTTTTAAATGTTATTTAATTTTTCAAAGTCCATTTAATACATCGTAAAATGGAATCCTATCTTTATAAAAAGTGAAGGCCTTTTATCAAGCCATTTTTATTCGTTCAATTGGCACTTATTTTTTTCATAGCACCTTAAATTTATAAGAATGACTTTTATCAGGGCTTATCTTTCCAAAATTTAAAATGCTCAATGCTAAGCAGTACACTCAGCCCAAAAACAAGACCCAATAGAGAAATTTGAGAGGGATCTTTATTTACTGACATCAACTCTTTTGTCAAATGCATTAGGTGAGCCAATAAATAGAGCAAGCTGATACAAAAGAGTATTAGATTTACCCATCTCTTAGTGTTGAACATAAGAATCACAATCCATACGATGGGGAAATGATAAAACAAAGTTCTAATGATAAATGTACTGATTGGCACTAATCCATTTGCCTCAGGTTTAACAATATCTATTCCATAAAATAGTTCTCCGACATGATAGTTGAAATGAAGTATCATCCCTATTATGGTTAACATCCACAATGTTGTTAGTCTTATTTCTCTTTTCATAGTTATCTTTTATATGGCATCATATCCGGTAATATCTCTACCTGTTATAAGTAAATGCATTTCGTGCGTTCCTTGATAGGTAATAAGTGTTTCTAAATTCATCAGATGGCGCATAATAGGATATTCACCGCTAATTCCCATTCCCCCTAAAATTTGTCTAGCTTCCTTGGCAACAAAATGAGCCATTTCTACATTGTTTCTTTTTGCCATCGATATCTGCTGGTAATTTGCCCTACCACTATTCATTAATACCCCCAATTGATAGCTCAATAATTGAGCTTTGGTGATTGCCGTTATCATCTCCGCTAATTTTTTTTGAATTAATTGTTTTGATCCTATGGGTTGACCAAACTGTATGCGCTCTTGAGAATATTTTAAGGCTGTTTCATAACAGTCAATAGCAATACCTAAACACCCCCAAGCAACAGCATACCTGCCAATATTAAGACACTCATAAGCATCTTTTATTCCCGTACTTTTGGCTAGAATTTGTGAAGCTGGTAAAACTGAATTTGAAAAAATTAACTCTCCAGTATTGGATGCGTTAAAAGACCATTTATCATTAATGGATGAAGTATTAAAATTACTGGTCAACGCTTTATCAATTATTATTCCCCTTATCTGTCCCGCCTCATCTTTGGCCCAAACCAAAGCAATATCGCAGTTTGAAGAGTTTCCTATCCACATTTTACTTCCGTTAAGAACAATGTCATTTTTTTGTCTTTTAAAATGACATTGCATATTGGCCGTATTTGATCCAAAATTTGGTTCGGTTAAACCAAAAGAAGAAAGGTATTCTCCAGCAGCGAGCTTTGGCAAATATTTTTTCTTTTGTTCTTCTGATCCGTAGGTATAAATTCCATACATGACCAATGATGTTTGTATGGAATTCATTACCCGAACAGAAGTATCTCCAGCCTCTAATTCTTGACTCATCAAGCCATAAGAAATATAATCGGCACCCATTCCTCCATACTCTTCAGGTATTATTAAACCAAAAGCACCAATATTCGCTAACTCTTTTGATAGGTTTGGCAAACCTTGAGATTTTCTAAAACAATTTTCAATTTTTGGCTTCACATATTCTTTTACCCAGCTTTTAGTCGCTTCTTTAATAATGCGTTGCTCATCGGTATAATTTGCAGAGATATTATAATAGTCTGTTTTCATAACTCTATATTTACGGGTAAAAATATTATATTCTCTGCAATTCTGAAATACCCTTTTTAGGGCATTTATTGATTGGTAATTACTTTACCCAAGCGCCACTATTTTACCAGTGAGCAATCATCTCAGATTAAAAAAATCAATGTCACCTTTCTCTTTCTTCTCGGAAATGCTGAGGATCATTCTTCTTTTTCTTAAGTAAAGTCAAAAATACATTCAATGATAACCGATACACCCAAGTAAACCATTCTGATTCTTCTTTGAAATTATCTTTGCTTTTCCAAATCTGTAAACAGACCTCTTGATAATAATCTTGACTATTTGTGTATGCCCTAAATATCTTAATGATAATTTCGGCATGGGGTAAAATTGATATGGTATAAAAATCGATACTCACTATTGGTTTTCTTAGTTAGTAGCTAAACCTTTAAAACTATTACAACTTATGTGAAAATTTATTTTTTGACGAGATGTTTTGCTAAGTTAGGGCAAATAAAAAAGCCCCGCAATTGCGAGGCTTTTTCTGTTATATGTGTTGATTTTTATAAATCAAACTTAATTCCTTGAGCTAATGGTAACTCATCAGAATAGTTAACTGTGTTTGTTTGTCTTCTCATGTATACTTTCCAAGCATCAGATCCAGACTCACGTCCACCACCTGTTTCTTTTTCACCACCAAAAGCACCACCAATTTCAGCACCAGAAGTTCCGATGTTTACATTAGCAATACCACAATCAGAACCAGAATATGATAAGAACTTTTCAGCTTCTTTCATTTCGTTTGTCATAATTGCAGAAGATAATCCTTGAGCAACACCGTTTTGAGCTGCAATAGCATTTTCAACTTCTCCAGTATATTTCATTAAATATAAAATTGGAGCAAAAGTTTCGTGTTGTACAATTTCATAATTGTTTTCAGCTTCAATAATAGCTGGTTTTACGTAACAACCACTTTCAAAACCTTCACCTTCTAAAACTCCACCGTCAACTAATACGTTGCCACCTTCAGCTTTTGCTTTTTCAATAGCAGCTAAATAAGTATTTACAGCATCAGTATCAATTAATGGACCCATATGTTTTGTTTCATCCAATGGATTTCCAATAATAATTTGTCCATAAGCACCAACAATTGCATCTCTCACTTTATCGTAAACAGATTCGTGGATGATTAATCTTCTTGTAGAAGTACATCTTTGTCCTGCAGTACCAACAGCACCAAATACAGCTCCAGGAACAACTACTTTTAAGTCAGCTGTTGGAGTAATAATGATTGCATTGTTTCCACCTAACTCTAATAAAGATTTTCCGAAACGTTGAGCAACTGTTGCTCCAACAATTCTTCCCATTCTTGTAGAACCTGTAGCAGATACTAAAGGAATTCTTTCGTCAGTAGTCATCATTTCACCAACTTTGTAATCTCCGTTAATGATAGAAGAAATACCTTCTGGCAAGTTATTTTCTTTTAAGATGTTAGCAATAATGTTTTGACAAGCTACAGAACACATAGGTGCTTTTTCTGAACCTTTCCAAACACAAACATCACCACAAATCCAAGCTAAAGCTGTATTCCAAGCCCAAACAGCAACAGGAAAGTTGAATGCAGAAATTATTCCAACAACACCAATAGAATGCCATTGCTCTCTCATTACGTGTTGCGATCTTTCTGAAGGAATTGTTTGTCCATTTAACTGTCTTGATAAACCAACAGCAAAATCACAGATATCAATCATTTCTTGAACCTCTCCGTAACCCTCTTGCAAAGATTTGCCCATTTCGTAAGAAACTAATTTTCCTAAAGGCTCTTTTAATTCTCTTAATTTGTTTCCAAACTGACGAACGATTTCACCTCTTTGTGGAGCTGGCATTGTTCTAAACTCTAAAAATGCAGCAGTAGCTGACTCCATTACTTTTTCGTAATCTTCTTTAGTAGTTGTAGTTACTTTTCCAATTAAAGCACCATCAGTAGGAGAGTATGAAGAAATAGTTTCTCCACTTCCAAAGCTGTTAGAACCTGTAGAAGTTCCTTCGTTAATTTCTTTTAATCCAAGAGCTTTAAGTGCTGCTTGCATTCCGTATTGGTCTGCTGTTAATGTTTCTGACATTGTTAAATATTTTTAGTTTCTAATCTAAATCGAACGCAAATTTAAGGAAATATAATGTAGGTCTGTTTAGAAATTTTAACTGTAATTTTGAGGTATGGATGAAATCGTAAATAGAGTAGAAAATAGCAGCTTAGTTCAGGTTAGTTTGGATGAATTTTATCCGGAAGGAGACCGAGTTTTATTTGATATTAAAGGGTTTTTAAGAGATGAAATTGCTCTAATTGAAAAAGAATTTAGAGTAAAGGTAAAAGACACAAATTGGGCAGAATTTGAAGGGAAATATTTAGGAATTGTTTGTTCTGTTGATGCTATAGTTCCATTGTGGGCTTTTATGTTAGTTGCAGTACAAGTCCAGCCTTTTGCTAAAAAAGTGGTTTTTGGAAATAAAGAAGCTTTAGAAAAAGCAATTTTTAGCGATGTGCTTTCAGAGATAGATTACACTATTTATAAAGATACAACTATAATAGTAAAGGGTTGCGGAAAATATCCAATACCAGAATCCGTAGTGGTAGACTTTTCGGTAAAACTACAGGAGCACGCCAAAAGCATTATGTTTGGAGAGGCTTGTTCAGCTGTTCCTTTATATAAAAGAGATAAATAGTATAGTTTATTTAAAGAAGCATTAGAAAGGATAGTGCACTTTATACGCTGTAATAATCCAAGTATTTTGACTTAATTTAGAAATTACTAAACCAAATAAATATGAGACTAATTATTTTTACGTTACTTCTTTCAATTGCTGGTTATAGCAATGGACAAACAATAATATCATCGAATACAAAAGGAGATATTGCAGAAATTATTACACAGTCCCATGAAGGAAAAGTGTCAGAACAATTACGAAATCGTTTTGCTATTAACACAATTCATGGTATCGATTACGTTTCATTTATTGCAAAAGCTTCGGCCTCATTTAATAAAGAAAAATTGGTTAAGAGGGGTGTTTTGGTTGGTGCTAAAACCGGAGTAATTGTTAGTGTTAAATATCCTTTATCAGATTTAGCGGACATTGAGTTTAATTCTAATTTTTCGATGTTGCAGATTGCTGGCAAGATTAAACCAATGTTGAACAAAGTGGCAGGAGATGTTCGAGCAGACAGTGCTTGGGCAGGTTATGGACTTCCTCAAGGGTACACCGGAAAGGATGTTTTGATAGGAATTACAGATTGGGGATTTGACTATTCTTCACCAATGTATTATGATACCCTTTTACAGAATTCGCGTATTTTGGCGGCATGGGATCAGTTTAAAACTTCTGGACCTGCTCCTGCTAATTATCCGTATGGAACTGAGTATTCTACGCCAACTGATTTAACACTTGCTCAAGCTGATACTGCAAATGTATATTCCTATGCTACACATGGATCTCATGTGGCAGGAATTGCTGGAGGTTCTGGATCTGGAACACCATATAGAGGAATCGCTTTTGAATCGAATTTTTTGTTTACTACGTTTTTGGTAGACGAATCATCCGTACTTGATGCTTGGGACTGGATGTATAATAAGTCGCTTGATGAGGGTAAACGTTTAGTTATCAATATGAGTTGGGGACTTTACCATATGGATGCAATTGACGGGAGCTCGCTTCTGAGTCAAGCGCTTGACAATTATTCAGCTTTAGGTGTTGTCTTTCTTTCATCAGCAGGAAATAATGGTTCTGTAAACTTTCATATCCAAAAGAACTTTACAGCAGATATGCTGTACTCTCGAGTTGAATTTTACAATTCTGCTTCACTAACAACATTATGGGGACAAAGTATTCATATGTGGGGAGAACAAGGCGAATCATTCGGAGCGGGAATTCAGCTTTACAGCGGATCAACATTAGTAGGAGAAAGTCCGTTATATTCTTCTGCCAGCACAACTAATTATGTTGATTCTTTTGTTGTTGCGAATGCGGATACCATTTGGTTTAACCTGTCAGCAGATGCTGCACACCCTTTAAATAATAGACCTCAAATTCGTCTACGAGTGAAACTTCCAACATCAGGATACAAAGTTGTATTAAAATCTGGAGCGTCATCAGGAACAGTTCATTATTGGAATGTAACTGAGCTTACCTCAGATGTAGGGAACTGGGGAATGCCTTTTTCAACTTTCTCTGTGCCAGGAATAAGTATGACTGCTGGAGATAAGACACATGGGATTGGTGCTCCAGCATGCTCTTTTTCTTGCATAACTGTGGCTGCTTATGCTCCAGAATTTATAGTTAACGGCTCTCTGTATGGAGGACAACTCGCTAGTTTCTCAAGCGTTGGTCCATTAATAAACAATACCTTGAAGCCAGATATTTCCGGTCCTGGAGTTTCTGTTACTTCATCGATTTCTTCTTATACCGACAATAATTTTAGTCAAATAACTTCTGTGATGTTTAATGGCAGAACTTATCCATTTGCACGTTTTAGCGGAACATCTATGTCGAGCCCAGTTGTTGCTGGAGTTGTTGCACTTATTTTAGATGCAAATCCTTATTTATCTCCTCAACAGGTAAAAGATATTATAAAACAAACTGCACGATTAGATCAATATACAGTTCCTAATCCTCCTCATAGTAGTAAATGGGGCTGGGGAAAGGTGAATGCCCATGCAGCAATTGTTTTAGCACTAAACACTACTGGGGTTCAGAAATTAAAGGAAGAGCCAACATGGGACATCTTTCCTAACCCAACTAATGGGGAAGTAACAATATCAAATTTATTAGGAGATGTTCAATCGATTCAGGTTTTTGATTTAACTGGTAAACTACAAAATGTTAAGCGGACTGGATCGGTTTTTAATCTTAGCCAATTGGCTTCTGGAATATATATTGTAAGAATTGTTCGTGAAAACAAAGTGGAGCAAAGAAAGTTAGTAAAGCGTTAGACAAATTGAGGCTATTTTTTTGTTGGACTTGAAGCTATTGCCAATAGTTCAAACGTTTAACCTACAGCTAATTTAATTTCAAGACTAAATAGAATTTCTTATAAATATTCTAAAATCTCGCTCGATTACCGTTAGGGATTTTTACTTTTGCATAAAACTATTAAATATATTATTGATGAACGTATTAGTATTAGGATCAGGAGGAAGAGAGCATGCATTTGCATGGAAGCTTGCTCAAAGTAAAAAGTTAAACAACTTATTTATTGCTCCAGGAAATGCTGGAACAGCTGAGGTAGGGACTAATGTAGAGATAGGGGTTAATGATTTTGATGCGATTAAAGAGTTCGTTTTAAGCAATGATATTAAAATTGTTGTTGTTGGACCAGAAGATCCATTGGTAAATGGTATTCACGATTATTTTTTAGCTGATGATGCGTTGAAAAACATAGGCTTAATTGGGCCTAAAAAAGATGGTGCTGAGCTAGAAGGAAGTAAAGAGTTTTCTAAAATATTTATGGAAAAACATGGCGTTCCAACCGCTAAATATAAAAGCTTTACATCGGCTGATTTAGAGGATGGGTATACGTTTTTAGAAAGTTTAACTCCTCCGTTTGTTTTAAAAGCAGATGGATTAGCTGCTGGAAAAGGTGTATTAATTTTAGAAGACTTAGTAGAAGCTAAAACAGAATTAGCGAACATGACCAATGGTAAATTTGGAGATTCATCAGCAACAGTAGTAATAGAAGAATTTTTACACGGAATTGAGCTTTCAGTGTTTGTATTAACGGATGGGGAGAATTATAAAATATTGCCTTCAGCTAAAGATTATAAAAGAATAGGAGAGGGAGATAAAGGCTTAAATACAGGAGGAATGGGAGCCATTTCGCCTGTTCCGTTTGCAGACCAAGCTTATCTTGAGAAGGTAGAGGAGTTAGTAGTAAAACCAACTATTGCAGGATTAAAAGCGGATGGGATAGATTATAAAGGATTTATTTTTATTGGATTGATGAATCACAATGGAAATCCTTCAGTTGTTGAATATAATGTAAGAATGGGTGATCCAGAAACAGAAGTAGTTATTCCTCGTATAAAATCTGATTTGTTGGATTTATTTGAAGGAGTTGCCAACCAAACCCTACATGAAAAAACATTTGAAGTTGACACAAGAACAGCGACAACGGTAATGTTAGTTTCTGGAGGTTATCCTGAGGCTTATGAGAAAGGAAAAGTAATGACTGGATTTAATGCTCTTGAAAATGGTATCGCTTTCCATGCAGGAACAAAACAGGATGGAGATAACGTTGTTACTTCAGGAGGAAGAGTATTGGCATTAACTTCTTTTGGTGACACGATTGAAGAAGCATTAGCGCATTCGTTTGCAAATGCAAAAAAAATAAATTTTGAAAAGAAGAATTACAGAAAAGATATAGGGTTCGATTTGGTTTAGATCGATTTTACATCATTGTAAAGCCAAGGGTTTGTCTGGAGTATATACCAATGATTTATAGTGGTATAGAGCTATCTTGTTAATTCTAAAAAATTTTGGGAGACTTTTTGTGGTTAGGATTTTCCATAAATAGCGACACCTAATTTAGCGAAATTGGTAGTGGTCGCACGCCAAAAAAAAGCATAGACCCATATCTGTTTTGCTTTTATTTTTTGACTTACTGGTGATTTTCCGATTCTCGCATATACAGATTAAGTCAATAACTATTTTAGAGAGCTTTTGACCATCTGCAGGAGTTTTGGACAGTAAAACTGTAAATGCTTTACTTAAGTATCTTTTACTCTTTACCTACAAAAAAGTTTATCACCTCATTGCTTTCATTACCAAGCTTATCAGTAGCCTTAACAGTTACTTCATAAAACTTATTCTTTTTAAGACGAGAAAGCTCTGAAATGTCAAGGGTGTGAGAACTTGAATAATCAACAAAAACTTTACCATCAAAAGAGTATTGAATGCGTTGTGTTCCGACTTTTTCATCAGTAGCTCCAAGATAAATTCTTGTGTAATTAGGATATATACTTAAATCATTTCCCCCTTTTTTCTTGGTTCCAATAGGTTGAATACTAAAATTGTGATAAATAACAGGTGGGGTGTTATCAACTACACAATGACTTTCTTTTACCAGTTCTTCATTGTTTACCCTGTCCGTACTTTTAAATGTAATTTTATGAAACCCTTCAGTTGGCAAAGTAAATTTTGAATATTCTTTAAAGTCGCTTCCATCTATAGAGTACTTAACTATTTTTACACCTGATTCATTATCTTTTGATCCTAATGAGATGTTTGTATTTTTATTGATGAAGAGTGTGTCACGGCTAAAGAACTGTGGAAGGTTGTATTTAATCCAAGTTGTAGGAGCGGTAGGATCCATATAAACAGTTAGTGTTTTTCTAGAACTTTTGTTTTTTACGTTATCCGTTCCATTGTAAGAAATAGGGTGGAATCCTCTGCGTTCAGAAATATTGAACTGAGAAACGTAAGTAATGAATTCTTTATTATCAACACAGTACGTAATACTTTCTACTCCAGATTTATTATCTGTAGCAACCATTTTTATCTTGGTTCTAGTAGAAATATATTTGTATTTTCCAATGTATTGATCTCCTTCAATGGTAGTTGTTACCAAGGGTGAAATTTTATCTATATAGAAATTAAAAGTATTTTTGGTTTCTTCATTTTTTACATTATCAACAGAATAGTAGTTTAACATATGATCTCCGTCTTTTAGTAAGTGGGCGCTTGCGGGACTGTTGTAAGCGTTTTTGTATCTTGTGTCATAAGAAAAAAAGGTAGTTCTTACACCTGAAAGGTCGTCAGCACTACTCAGCTTAAAGCGGGTAGAAGGAGATATGATATTTCCATCATAGACAATCCCTACAATTTCGAAGGTAGACTTTGGTGAAGAAAGATCAACAATAAATTTCTTGTTACGTATCTTTTCTGCATTACCTACTTTATCATTTGCGTAATAGTAAAAGGATTTTTCCCCATCATCCGAAATGTTTAAAGCACTGTTATAGTCAGTCCATGCAGCTCCATTCATTGAGTAATGTGTTTTTTCGACTCCTGAAACAGCATCTTTTGGTTGAAGCAAGATGCTTAGACCTTTTCCGTAATAGATATTGTCTTTATTGCTATATTTTGGAGCTCCAGAGAAACTGACAGCAGTTCGGGGTGTTAATCCATCAGCGTAAACTTCATAAACAACATCTTGTAAAGGTGAAATGGTTTTTCTTGTTTTTGGATCTACGCAAGATGGAGATCGAATGCTGTTGTAACCCTCAGAGTCTAAGTACATAGGGTCAGCATATTTAGTAGTTTTTTTACTTTTAAGACGGTGCTTTTCTCCTTCCGTTGAGGTAGAGAAGTATAAGTATACTGGCAAGCTTTTTTGAATGTAGTAATTGCCTTGCTCGTCTATATATACCTTTTTTTCATAATCAGGCTTTGTAGGTGCTGAGTTTTGAGCGTAGCTGTTTTTGTTTATTAAGAAACTTAAAAGGACGAGTATAAATATTTTTGTAATTTTCATATGGTATAATTAAGTAAGTAAATATAGTAAATAATTTATGTATCTCAAAGCTCTAAGGGTTTTTGTATTATACCTAATTGATCGCCATACTTTAATTCTTGTCAAGATATTTGTTGGTAGTTTAATATTTTTTACAATCGGTTTTAAACATACGCTAGTCTTTTTTAAGGATAAAATCAATAGTTTTAGGGAAGTGTTCGTACTCTAGTTTATGTATTTTAGCCGCAATATCTGCGTAAGTATCATTTTCTAAAACAGGGCATTTTGCTTGAAATATGATTTTTCCTTTATCGTAATTTTCATTAACAAAGTGAATTGTAATTCCCGATTCAGTTTCTTTTGCAGCAACAATGGCCTTGTGAACATTGTCTCCATACATGCCTTTCCCGCCATGTTTTGGCAATAAAGCAGGATGAATATTTAGAATTTTATTAGGATATGCTTTTATTAGGTTTTCAGGGATTTTAAGTAAAAAACCAGCTAAAACAACTAAATCTATCTTGTTTTCTCCTAAAACAGTTAAAATAGAGGAGGTATTTAAAAAATCAGATTTTGAGAAAACATGAGACTTTACCTCTAAATTTTTGGCTCTTTCAATAACATAAGCATTGGCGTTATTCGTCAATATCAAAGAAATCTCAACGATACTATTTTCCTTAAAGTAATTAAAGATATTTTCGGCATTAGAGCCACTTCCTGAAGCAAAAATTGCGATACGTTTCATAAGTTTATTACTTTCATTCTTTAAATCAAAATTAAATAAGATGTCGTATAAATTTATTCCATACCATCAAAAAGAATTAACAAACGAAGAGCAAGTTCAAAAAAGCGAATTGTTTTATAATTTTTTAGATAAAAGAAGGTCGGTTAGAGAGTATTCCGATAAGGCAATAGATTTTAAAGTAATAGAGAATATAATTAAAAGTGCAGGAACTGCTCCATCTGGCGCGCACAAGCAGCCATGGACCTTTTGTGTTGTTTCTAACCCTGAGCTTAAATCTAAAATAAGAGCAGTAGCAGAGGAAGAAGAAAAAAAGAGTTATGGAGGCAGGATGAGTGATAGATGGAAAGAAGATTTAGCACCATTAGGAACAACTTGGGAAAAACCATTTATTGAAATTGCTCCATATATTATAGTAGTATTTAAAAGAGTGCATGAAACTGTAGAAGGAGAGATGCGAAATAATTATTATGTAAACGAATCTATTGGGATAGCTTGCGGGATGCTAATAGCTGCAATACACAATGCTGGTTTGGTTACTTTAACACATACACCAAGCCCGATGAACTTCTTAGCGGATATATTAGGTAGGCCTAAGAACGAAAGAGCCTATTTATTATTGCCTGTTGGACATCCTAAAAGCGATGCTGAAGTGCCAGATATACAACGGAAAAAATTAAATCAACTACTCTTTGTTTACAAATAATCGAAAATAACTTGATTATTTAGAGATAAATATTTTTCTTTGTACCTTATAAAACATAAAAAAATAGAATATGTCAGATATCGCAGGAAGTGTAAAAGCAATTATCGTTGATAAGTTAGGAGTTGACGAAAACGAAGTAACAAATGAAGCTAGCTTCACAAATGATTTAGGGGCTGATTCTTTAGATACAGTTGAGTTAATTATGGAATTCGAAAAAGAATTCAATATTGCAATTCCAGATGATCAAGCAGAAAAAATTGCTACTGTTGGAGATGCTGTAACCTACATTACAGAAAACGCAAAATAATAAGCGTTTCCTATAGATTTAATGAAATAGCTTTGGATTTATTCAAGGCTATTTCACTTCGTACAAACAAATTTTAATCAATCTTTAATGGAATTAAAAAGAGTTGTGGTAACAGGTTTAGGAGCAATTACTCCTTTGGGGAAAACCTTTCCTGAAACATGGAAAAATTTAAAAGCTGGTGTTAGTGGATGTGCTCCAATTACAAGATTTGATGCGTCAAAATTTAAAACAAAATTTGCTTGCGAAGTAAAAAATTACAACGTAGCAGATTATTTTGATAGAAAAGAAGGTCGTAAAATTGATCCTTATACCCAGTTTGCTTTAATTGCCTCTAAAGAGGCAGTAGCAGATTCTAAACTAGACCTTGAAGCTGTTAATAAAGATAGAGTTGGAGTAATTTGGGGTTCTGGAATTGGTGGAATTAAAACTTTTCAAGATGAGGTAACAAACTTTGTTGAGGGAGATGGAACACCAAGGTTTAATCCTTTCTTTATTCCTAAAATGATTGCAGATATCGCATCTGGATTAATTTCAATGGAATTTGGATTTAGAGGACCAAACTTTACAACAGTTGCAGCTTGTGCTTCTTCTACTAATGCATTAATTGATGCTTTCAATTATATTAGATTAGGTAAAGCAGATGTTTTTGTTTCTGGTGGTTCTGAAGCTTCAATTTACGAAGCAGGAATGGGCGGATTTAACGGGATGCATGCATTGTCTACAAGAAATGATTCCCCAGAAACAGCTTCTCGTCCTTTTGACAAGGAAAGAGATGGTTTTGTAATGGGTGAAGGTGGTGCTGCTTTAATTTTAGAAGAGTACGAACATGCAATTGCACGTGGAGCAAAAATATACGGTGAAATAGTTGGTGGAGGAATGTCTGCTGATGCTCATCACATGACTGCACCACATCCAGAAGGATTAGGAGCAAGAAATGTAATGATAAACGCATTGGAAGATGCTGGAATGAGTGCTGATGAAGTTGATTATATCAATGTTCACGGAACTTCTACTCCATTAGGAGATATCGCAGAATCTCAAGCAATTTTAAAAGTGTTTGGAGATCATGCTTATAACTTAAACATTAGTTCAACTAAATCAATGACAGGTCACTTATTAGGTGCTGCAGGAGCTTTAGAATCTATTGCTGCTTTAATGGCTGTTAAAGAAGGAATTGTTCCGCCAACAATCAACCATTTTACTGATGATGAGTCTTTCGATCCTAAATTAAACTTTACATTTAATAAAGCTCAGAAAAGAGAAGTAAGAGCTGCATTAAGTAATACATTTGGATTTGGTGGACACAATGCTTCTGTATTATTTAAAAAATACGAAGCCTAATTGTTTTTTAAAAAAGTCTTTCGGAAAAAAGATGTGTACGCTGAGATTATTGAGCGAATAACTGGAGTTTACCCAGATCAAACTTCGATATATAAACAAGCTTTTTTACACAAATCAATCATACAAAAGAATCAACTCGGATCTTTTGAAAGTAACGAAAGATTGGAGTTTTTAGGTGATGCTGTTTTAGACAGTGTTATTTCCAATTACATTTATCATAAATTTCCTAAAAAAGATGAAGGCTACTTAACAAAGCTTCGTTCGAGACTCGTTAGTAGGCAAGCGCTTAATAATTTGGGCGTTAAAATTGGTTTGGAAGAATTAATGCAATCGAATTTAGAACGTGCTTCAAAATCTGTTTATGGAGATGCTTTAGAAGCGTTGATAGGAGCTGTCTTTTTAGACAAAGGCTATATTGTTGTTCAAAAATTTGTCGAAGATAATTTATTGCAGAACCATATAGATATTCAAGAAGTGATACAAACGGAAACAGATTTTAAAAGTAGAGTATTAGAATGGTGTCAGAAAGAAAAATTAAGTTTTGATTTTAAGATATCAGAAAAGGAAGAGAGAAAAGGAAAGTTGTATTTAGCAGAGTTAATGGTTAATAACGAGTTAAAAGGAAAAGGAAGCGCTTTTACCAAAAAGAAAGCGGAACAGGCTGCAGCTGAGCAGTTTTACAAAGAGATAGGGGAAATCGTTTAAAGATTCAACCTTATTTTTGCTGATAAGCCAATAACTCATTATTAATAATATTAAATACTTTTTCTTTCAGTTGGGGGATATCCTCTTCCGTCATACCAATAGTTGGTATGGGTTCATGAATTATAGCTTTAGCAATTCCAGGTCCCGCTTTACCAGAAAATAAGCCAGCCATTTCTAGTCGTTTGTAATTCGTAAAGAAGGTAATGGGAATTATGGGTACTTGCACTTCAATTGCCAATTTAAATGCACCATTTTTAAATCTTAGCAACTCAGGAACTTTAGCAGAAATTGTTCCTTCAGGAAACATAACAACACTATGCCCTTTCTCTAACTCTTTACCACATCTATCCATAGACCGTTTTCCATCCCTAGCACGTCTTCTGTCTACAGGGATGTTCATTTTCTTAAAAAAGATATTAAAAACAGGGATTGTTGCCAATGATTTTTTACCCATAAAAATAAAGTACTGGGTAAAGGTTTGGTACAATATAATGATATCTAAAAAAGAAGAATGATTAGGTGTAATTACATAAGCTTGTCCTTTTTTAATGTAATGTTTGTTTTTAACGGATATAAAAATGCCAGAGAGGTACATCAGAAGTCCTGTATGGAATCTCAACAATAAGAAGCCTTTATTAAAGTGTTTTTCAGTTAGTAAAAAAGATAAATAGAGTGGGTATAATACCAGTAGTAAGATTGTAAACCATAAGAAAACATAAATTTTCCACAAGCCACCTAATATTTCTTTTAGTTTTTTCATTAGAAAAGGCAAATATAATAAAGCAATTTTCAAAAAAAGATAAAAAAAGGAATGTTTCGTCAGATAAGCGTTATAAAAAATATATTTTTGTTTTATGGCTAGAGTTTTAACAGGAGTACAAAGTACCGGAACACCACATTTAGGAAACTTATTAGGAGCAATTTTACCAGCAATAGCAATGGGGAATGATCCTAAAAACGAAACATTTTTGTTTATTGCAAACATACACTCTTTAACTCAAATTAAGGATGCTGCAGAAATGAGAATGAACACTTATAGAACTGCTGCTGCATGGTTGGCTTGTGGTTTAGATGTTGATAAGACTGTTTTTTATCGTCAATCGGATGTGCCAGAGTGCACTGAATTGGCGTGGAATTTAAGTTGTTTTTATCCTTACCAGAGACTCACCTTGGCACACTCTTTTAAAGATAAAGCTGATCGATTAGAAGATGTAAATTCAGGATTGTTTACATATCCGATGTTAATGGCAGCAGATATTTTACTGTATGATGCCGAATTGGTTCCTGTTGGGAAAGATCAAATGCAACACATAGAAATGACAAGAGATGTTGCGAGTCGATTTAATCATAAAATGGGAAATGCTTTGGTATTGCCAGAAGCCGTTGTTAAAGAAGATACTAAATTGATACCTGGAACTGATGGCGAAAAAATGAGCAAGTCTAGAGGGAATTTGATTAATATATTTTTAGTAGACAAAAAATTAAGAAAACAAGTAATGTCTATCCAAACAGATAGTACAGCAATGGAAGATCCAAAAGATATTACAACCTGTAATGCTTTTGCTTTGTATGAGTTGTTGGCGAGCGAGGAACAAACTGCAAAAATGAGAGAGAATTATGCAGACGGAAATTATGGTTACGGCCATGCTAAACAAGAGCTGTATGATTTGATTTGCGAGAAATTTAGTAAAGAAAGATCGTTGTATAATTACTACATGGAAAACTTAAGTGAGCTAGATGAAAAACTTAAAATTGGTGCGGATAAAGCACGTTTGGTAGCTAGCGATGTGCTTTCGAGAGTGAGAGAAAGATTAGGATATTAATACTTAAACACACGTTTTACTCGTGGAGAATAAGAGGTTAAAATCTCATAAGGTATAGTTCCGATACATTTGGCCATCTCTGTTATTGTGTTTTTGGCACTAAAGATTAAAGCTTCATCACCCACGTTACAGTTGATGTTGGTAACATCTATCATCACCATATCCATACAAATATTGCCAACAATTGGGGCTTTTTTATTGTTAATAAGCATGCTCCATTTACCATTACTTAAATTACGGTTTAGTCCATCAGCATACCCTACCGGGATTGTTGCAATAGTTATGTTTTCCGAAGCAAAACCGCGTCTATTGTATCCAACAGTTTCTCCTTTTTTAATGTGTTTAATTTGAGCAATTTTCGATTTTAAAGTGCTAGCTGGTAATAGTTTTTCTTGTGTTTTTTCATCAGAAGAAATGCCATAAAGACCAATTCCTAAGCGAACCATATCCATTTGAGCAGTATTAAAACGAACAATACCATTAGAGTTTAAAATGTGTTTTTCTATTGGGTAATTTAAGTGGTTAGATATGTTATCTGTAATATTTTTAAATTGGATTATTTGGTATTGGGTAAACTCATCCTCATTAGGATTTTCTGCGGCAACTAAATGAGAAAAAATGCTCTCTACTTTTAAAAAACTATTCGCGTTAAGTGTTTTAATTAGTTCTGTAATTTCAGTTGCATCAAATCCTAAGCGGTGCATTCCTGTATCTATTTTAATACTAATAGATAAAGGTTGAGAATTGTCAATAGTATTGATTAAACGTTCTAGCGCTTGCTGAGAAAAAATTGTTGGAGTCAATTGATATTCTACGACTAAATCAAAACTATCAACTTCTGGTTTCATTATCATAATTGGTAATTTAATACCTGATTTCCGTAATTCTATCCCCTCAAAAGTATTGGCAACACCTAAATAATCAATTTTATTTTCTTCTAAAAGCTTAGCAACATCATAAGTCCCTAATCCATAAGAAAAGGCTTTCACCATTACCATTATTTTTGTAGAAGGCTTTAGTAATGACCTGAAATAATTTAGATTGGAAACTAAATTATCCATGTGAATTTCTAAAGTGGTATCGTATATAAGTTCTTTCATAATTGTTTCCTCTTAAAAGAGGGTTAAGTATATTTTGTTTTTAGTTGCGAAATTATAGCACGATCTGCAAAGTGGTTCGTACTCATCAATCTCTCCTAAAAGTACTAATTCTTCTTTTTCTACTTTCCGATATGAATGGTTTGCCAAATCACCACATTTCATACAAATTGCATGGACCTTTGTAACATATTCGGCAGAAGCCATTAATCCAGGTATTGGCCCAAAAGGAACGCCTTTAAAATCCATATCTAAGCCAGCCACTATTACTCTAATTCCGCTGTTGGCTAGTTGATTGCAAACGGCAATTAAACCATCATCAAAAAATTGAGCCTCATCAATTCCTACCACATCAACACCAGTTGCTAAAATCGGTATATTTGAGGAAGATGGGACAGGCGTAGAGTGAATTTCATTGGCATCATGAGAGACAACTTTCTCTTCATCATATCGCGTATCAACACCTGGTTTAAAAATTTCTACGTTTTGTTTGGCGAACTTAGCGCGTTTCATTCTACGAATTAGCTCTTCGGTTTTCCCTGAAAACATAGACCCGCAAATAACCTCAATCCAGCCTTTCTTTTTTTTGGGGTTTATAGTGTCTTCTAGAAACATTGGTAGTTTTATTTTTGAAGTTAATTTTGCTTAATTTTATCTAAACAAATTTGCAAGTTTCGAAGTTATGGAAATAGAACAATTACGACAAGAGATAAATGATTTATTAGAAAATGTTGTCAAACATTCTAATTCCTATACATCAAAAGACCACCTTTCTGCTTTAGATGTTAGTTTTGTTATAAAAAAAGTGAGTAAACTACAAGAGGCACTTGCTGTTTTAAAGTATTTGTTGGAGATGGAGCATGATAAGAAAGGAGGATGTGAGCCAGTAGAGTCTGTTGAAGAAGAGATTATAATTGAAGCAAGAAGCACTAAGGCAGAAAGTACAGAGCAGCCTTTATTTGCTAAGATGTCTGAAGGTTTAACGCTAAACGATAGGTATTTATTTGCCAATGAACTGTGCAATAAAGATATGAATACTTTTAACGAGTTAGTTAAAGCTATTGATAATTGTTCTTCTTTAGATGATGCAACAAAACTTTATTCAATTATGGATTGGGAAATTGAGAATGAACATGCGGTTGCGTTTACCAACTTAGTAGAAAGAAGATTCTCTTAAAGATGAGAAAGGGAATAGTATTTCTGTTTTTTCAACTTATTTGTTGTGCTGTTTTTTCTCAGGATCTTAAATTTGCCAGAGGGGTTGTTGACACATTAACATCTGAATATTTTGCAGGGAGAGGAGCTGTTAATAATGGCGAAAAAAAAGCAGCAAACTTTATTGAAGCCCATTTTAAAAAGCAAGGATTAAAATCAGTTGAAAATTCTTTTTTTCAAGAATTTAAAGCGCCAATAAATACATTTCCGAAAGTCTTAAGCATAATTGTTGATGGGCAAAAAATTATACCAGGTTCAGATTTTATTATTGATGCAGCTTCTGGAGGTGCGGACGGAGACTTTGAACTGTATTGGCATAATAATGAGTATTTTTCGACTAAAGTTGAATTAGATAAGCTAGTTAATAAAGGCTTTTTTACCAATAAAATTACAGTGTTAGATGTTGGAAAGGTTGCTACAGAAAACGAGGTGTTTCAACGGTTAAAAGAAAATAAAATAGGTGCGGCTGGAATTGTTTTTATAGAAGATAAATTAACCCAACATTTATCTCCTGTCGCTAAAAATTATCCAATATTGCATGTAAGAAGAGGCGTTTTAGCAGATACATCTCAGTCTATCTCAGTAAATATTGAGCAAGCATTAATGTCTAGTTATCGATCTCAAAATGTAATAGGATATGTTGAGGGGACTGAATTCCCAGATTCTTTTATTGTGCTTTCAGCGCATTATGATCATTTAGGAAAAATGGGAGCGCATACTTATTTTCCAGGAGCCAATGATAATGCAAGTGGTGTCGCTATGCTTTTAGATTTAGCAACTTATTATACAGAGAAAGAGCCTCCAGTAAAATCGATAATTTTTATTGCTTTTGGTGCTGAAGAGTCAGGTTTGGTTGGGTCAAAATACTTTGTAAACCATCCGACTATTCCATTAGTACAAATAAACTTTGTATTTAATATGGATTTAATGGGAACGGGTAGTGAAGGCGGAATGATTGTGAATGGACGCATTTATGAAGAGCATTTTAATAAGCTAATTAAAATTAACAAGGAAGGGAAGTACTTACCCATCATTAAAAAAAGAGGGGAAGCTGCTAATAGTGATCATTATTGGTTTTCAGAAAATGGGATTCCTTCCTTTTTTATTTACTTAATGGGAGGGGTAAGTGCCTACCATGATGTTGAGGATATTTCTAAAACATTACCACTTACTAAGTATGAAGATAGTTTTCTGCTAATTCGTGATTTTGTAGATGAATTGTAGCTAACTTTGACGTCTAAAAAAAAGGATATGAAAGCGAAAAATCCAATAGAATCTTTAGCGGTTACAACAAAAGTAGTTTTGCCAAACGATACCAATATGTTGAACAATCTTTATGGTGGAAACCTATTGCATTGGATGGATAACATTGCTGCAATATCTGCACACAGACATTGCAAGCGAGTTGTGGTTACCGCTTCAGTAAATCATGTAGAGTTTAGAAAGTCAATTGAGTTAGGATCTATTGTAACAATGGAAGCAAAAGTTTCGCGTGCCTTCAACTCTTCTATGGAGATTTTTATTGATGTTTTTATTGAGAATCCAATTACAGGAAAGCAAACAAAAAGTAACGAAGCAATTTACACATTTGTTGCTGTAGATCAGAACGGGAGTACAATAGCTGTTCCGCCAATAAAACCAGAAACAGAACTAGAAATAACACGTTTTGATGCAGCTTTGCGTAGAAGACAATTGAGTTTAATTATAGCTGGAAAAATGAAGCCAGAAGAAGCTACTGAATTGAAAGCGTTATTTTCATAAAGCTTATTCTTCAGAATCTTTATACCAACTGCTGTACATTAAATAACTTTCAGCAATCCTATTAATTTCACCCTCTAATAAATCGCTACCTACTTCTTTAATTTTTTTAGCTGGGATGCCTGCGTAAACACAGCCACTTTCAATATGTGTTCCTTTGGTAACTATAGCTCCTGCAGCAATAATTGAGTTACTTTCTATAATTACATCATCCATAACAATAGCGCCCATACCAATTAAAACATTGTCTTTAATGGTGCAACCGTGCACCATGGCGTTGTGCCCAATAGATACATTATTGCCAATATTGGTTGGCGATTTTTTATAAGTAGCATGTATAACAGCTCCGTCTTGAATGTTTACTTTATTTCCTATTTTAATAAAATGAACATCTCCTCTTATTACTGCATTAAACCAAATGCTGCAATCGTCTCCCAACACTACATCGCCAATAATGGTTGCGTTTTCTGTTAAAAAACAATTTTTACCAAACTGTGGTGTTTTTCCTAATAGTGTTTTGATCAATGCCATTTGAATGATTTTTATATACTACAAAAATAACCATTCATCTATATATTAATCCTTTTATGTATTTGTAATATATAAATATGTATTTATTGTTTAGAATAACTTATATTAGTCGATTATAAAATCGTTTCACTATGAAAATAAAATTTACTTACGCATTAATTGCAATATTGTTTTTTGCAGACATTAATACTTCTTTTGCAATTGCTCCTGTTGCCAATTTTTCTTCGGCAACCCTTTCTTGTTCAGGATTTGTTCCCTTTACTGATTTATCTTTAAACACTCCTACTAATTGGGCTTGGGATTTTGGTGACGGAAACACTTCTACCAATCAAAATCCTATACATACTTATGCTGCTAGTGGAACTTACAATTTAGAACTTATTGCGTGTAACGCTTTTGGTTGTGATACATTATTAATTAATAATTACATTGTAGTTAACATTTTAGCGCCAGTACCTGTTTTGTCCTGTATTCCAAATAGTTTAAATTTTTGCTGTGGTTTTGGGATAACCAATGTTACATTTAATACCATTAACAGCAGTTCTAATGATGGTGCTGATGGCTATAGTGATTTTACTTGCTCTCAAACAACGGTGTTAGAAGGACAAAATTACACTCTTTCTATACAGACATTAGCCGCTTCAACTCAAAATTATGCTGCTTGGATAGATTTTAATAACGATGGTGTTTTGGATGATGTAACAGAAAGAGTCTTTACTGCAGCATCACAAATGAATACTTCTGGGACTATAACTATCCCTTCAGGGGCGGTTTTAAATACACCTCTCCGATTAAGAGTTTCTGCTGATTATGATTTTAGCACTCCACCAATGCCTTGTGCTGATTTAGATTTTGGGCAAGCAGAAGATTATACTATAATTATTAATGTTAATACCAACCCGGCAATACCAGTTTTTACAGCCTCACCAACAACAACTTGTGATGGGATAGTTTCTTTTACTGATCAATCATTAAATGTGCCAACAGCATGGATATGGGACTTTGGTGACGGGACTAATTCGTTTTCACAAAATCCATTACATACTTATGCTTCTGATGGCACATATACTGTTTCTTTAACGGCTTCAAATTCCAATGGAGGGAATATTGATTCAATAGTGAATTATATTACTGTTAATACTTCTGGGCAGATAGCAACAGCTTCTTGCGCACCGGCAACAACTTCCTATTGCTGTGGTTACGGAATTTACCAAGTTGATTTTAATGCAATTTCAAATGCTACTGGCGATGGTCTTGATGGGTATCAAGACTATTCCTGTACAAATACAACAACGATCACTGAAGGTATGAGTTATACACTTTCTGTACAAACAGGAACTTTTTATTCACAAGACACTCGTGCTTGGATAGATTTTAATAATGATGGTGTCTTTAATAGCACTAACGAATTAGTTCTGGATGTTTCAAATGCATTTAATCCATCATCTAATATTACAATTCCAGGAGGAGTAATTTTAAACGTTCCGTTAAGAATGAGAATTTCTTCTGATGTTGTTGGAGTAGCACAATCAGCTTGTGATGCGAATGATTATGGACAAACAGAAGATTATGGAATAATTATACAACCAAACATATCGCCTCCTATAGCTAATTTTACAGCATCAATAACAACCACTTGTACTGATACGGTTTGTTTTACAGATCTTTCTAGTGGAGCGGCTACTGGGTGGTTATGGGATTTTGGTGATGGAATAACTTCTACTTCACAAAACCCTTGTCATTTTTATAATGTTGATGGTATTTATACGGTAAGCTTATTAGTTAACAATGCTTTTGGGCAAGATAGTATTACGTTTAATAATTATATAAACATTAACTGTTCTAGCATAAATATGCCAACAACAGGTGTAATTACTACCGCGGAATGTATCGGTGCTTTATTTGATAATGGGGGCGTTGGCTCTAATTACTCAAATAATACAGACGGTATTGTTGTTATAGATCCTATAGGAGCAACTAGCATTTCTTTAAGTTTTCTATCTTTTAATTTTGAAGATAACTATGATTTTTTAAATATTTATGATGGACCTTCAATAGCAAGTCCACTTCTTGCAAGTTTTTCAGGGAATAATCTACCGCCAACAATTATCTCTTCAGGTGGGAGTATTACCATCGAACAAATAACTGATCAATCCGTAAGAAGATCTGGGTTTGAATTAACTTGGCTTTGTTCTACCTCAATACTCCCTATAGCTAATTTTACGGCATCAACTACAAGTACCTGTTCTGATACGATTTGTTTTACCGATCTTTCTTACGGAACTCCTATTAGCTGGTTATGGGATTTTGGTGACGGAAACACTTCTACTTCAGAAAACCCTTGTCATTTTTATACTGTTGGGGGTATTTACACGGTAAGCTTATTAGTTGTCAATGCTTTTGGTCAAGACAGCACTACATCTAATAATTATATAAACATTAACTGTACAAATATAAATGTACCAACAACAGGAGTAATTACTACAAACGAGTGTAGTGGTACTTTATTTGATGACGGTGGCGCTAGCTCTAATTACTCAAGCGGTACGGATGGGATTGTTGTTATACAGCCTATAGGAGCAACCCAAGTTTCTTTAAATTTCACTTCTTTTGATTTTGTAACAAGTTTTCCTGGGGATACATTATTTATCTACGATGGCCCATCTATTTTAAGTCCATTAGTTGTTTTTTTTATAGGTAATGCAACTCCAGGAATAATAAATTCTACAGGTCCAAGTATCACAATTAGACAAAAAACAAATAATTTCATTACTGATCCTGGGTTTGAATTAAATTGGACCTGTTTAACTACAGGTGTTGAAGAAACAAAAATAAATTCCAACCAATTTTTAGTTTACCCCAACCCAACAAATAACTTTATTAATATTGAAACAGTAAATCCTCAAAACGTAATAAAAGAAATAATACTATTTAATGTTGTTGGTAAACGCATTTTACAAAAACAATTATCTTCAAGTAATACATTTACACAAATAAATGTGTCTCACCTTCCAAAAGGGTTATACTTTTTAAACATTTTAAATAACGAAGGTTTTGTGACTAAAAAAATTAATATTCAATGATAAAAAAAGCACTAGGGTTTATAGCCCTTATTATATTTAGTGGGTCTTTATTCGCCTCACATTTAATTGGAGGAACTTTAGGTTATGAATATGTTGGACCTGTTGGAGTAAACTTTCGCTATAAAATAATACTTACGGTTTACAATGATTGCTCTCCTGCTTCTAGTATCCCAGCACCAAAACCTCAGTTAAATGTTTCTGTTTATTTTCAAGACATTCCTAACAATCCTATGGGCGGAGGAGATAAAACGTTTTTGGTAACAAAATCATTACCCTTAGTTAGTCAAAATTCTGTTGTACCACCCTCATCTAATGGGTGTATAATTGGACAAAATGTATGTATCATTAAAGGAGTTTATGAAACATTTATAGATGTTCCCATGAACTTTAATGGCTACCATATTTATTTTCGCGATTACGCACGGAACGGAGCAATTAGTAATCTTGTAAACCCAGGAGGTACTGCTATAGCTTTTCATGCATATATTCCTCCTACATTGGTAAACAACAGTTCTCCTGTTTTTCTAGATGACCCCGTTCCTTTTTTATGCGTAAACGACACTACTTCAATACTTAATTCAGCAATAGATCCAGATGGAGATCAGTTAATATTCTCATTTGTTCCGGCAATGTCTGGTGGATTAACAGGTTTTCCACCACCTCCTAACCCTCTTACTTGGATTATTCCCGAAGTCAATTACCTTGGTGGTTTTTCTAACGCGCAACCCTTTGGTGCAGGAGGCTACGCATTTATGGATGGGGTAACGGGTCTTGCAAAATATATGACACCAAGCATCGGAAATTATATTGTTGCCGTTGAAATAAGAGAAGTAAGAAATGGAAAATTAATAGGTATTTCTCGAAGAGACTTACAATTATTAGCAATTAGTTGTCCAGCAAATCCTGCGCCTAATTTATCTGGACCTTTAGGAGGTGGAGCGACAGCATATACTATTCAAGAATGTGACACACTTGACTTTCCTATTACGTTTGCTGATGCAAATGGAGACAGTCTTACCCTCTCCGTTACAGGGCAACTTTTTAATAATGCTTTTGTTAATCCTGCTGCTACAATTGATTCTTTAGTAATAGGAGACTCTATTGTTACTTCAAATTTTGCTTGGGAAACATCTTGCGGTGCAGGACAAGCCTTACCTTATTTATTTACAACGTCTGTAACTGATGATGGCTGCCCTGTTAAAACAACAAATGTGGTTTATCAAATTACTGTTGAACCACCAACTCCTCCAGATTCAATTGTTGGTCCATTATTGGTTTGCAGTAACACAATCGCCAATTATACGACAGATACAATAAATGGATATACTTTTAATTGGGTAGTTACTGGAGGAATAATAAATTCAGGTCAAGGCTCTACAAGTGTTAATGTAACATGGGGTATTACAGGTACAGGAATTATTACATTAAATAGCATCAGTGATTGTAGCTGCCCCTCAGTTTCAATAGATAATTCTGTAACTATTTTAGCAATACCTTTAGCTGATGCAGGGCTAACGAAAAATATATGTTTTGGAGATACAGTACAAATAGGGGGAAGCCCAACAAATCCCTTAGGAACAATTGTTTCTTGGCTGCCAAATACCAACATAAATAATGCTTCGACATCAAATCCTTTAGTTTTCCCAACAATTACAACTGATTATATTGTAACCGTTGATAATGGAACGTGCCCTGATACAGATACGGTTAGAGTTAATGTTGCCTTTACTAATATTGGTGTTAGTGCAGATACATCAATTTGTTTAGGAGACTCTATACAATTAATCGCTACTGGAGGAGTTAATTACAGTTGGACTCCATCTTTAGGGCTTTCAGATACAACTATTTTCAACCCTATCGCTAGTCCAGTGACAACGACAGCATACATCGTTACAGTAACGAATGGTTTAGGATGTGTAGGAATTGATACGGTAATTATTACAATCAATTCATTACCAATAGTTGAAGCAGGATTAGATACTGTTATTTGTGCAGGAACTTCAGTTGAAATTGGAGCAAGCCCAACAGGGCCAGCAGGAGCTACTTATAGTTGGACTCC
>Ga0307996_1000010_pt1 | contig 60540 bp, 65 predicted proteins | sample Davwhametageno35_FD_203143 | JGI IMG/M metagenome (GOLD analysis project Ga0307996, IMG submission 203143) | Marine microbial communities from Davis Island wharf, Antarctic Ocean - #35 | ecosystem: Environmental > Aquatic > Marine > Unclassified | place: Antarctic Ocean: Davis Island wharf...
TTTAAAAATATTTGTTTATTACGAGTTTTCAGATTCTAATTATAAGTTTTTTTGAAAAAATGTTCAAAAAATAATAAGCGTCCGGAAAGCTTTGGGTTTGGGTTCCTCGGGTTCGGTTGGGAATGAATTTGTTTGAAAGAAAATATTGTCAATCTTACCAATTCCCTGTGATTTTGATTATTAATTGAAAAAAAAAGATTTTATATATTCTAGAAAGATTTGGTAAAGAAAAAATTAATTTTCTTATACCAAATCTAGTTTAATACGTCTTATCTATAATGATGAACCTAAACCTGAATAGGCACCATAAATAAATAAAGAAAGCATTGTAATTACTGCTAATCCACCTACTAAACCTACAAGCCATAAAGGGACTCTACCTGTATTTGCCATAAAAAAAAGCTCCTAGTGTATAAAGATTAATTGAAGAAATAACTTGAAAACAGTACTGCTAAAACAAAAATTAATAAAAGTCCCCAGTAAAGAGACGTTCGATTTAACTCAACTGCTTGTTTATTTGGATTTGGACCTGTCATAAAAGATTACCTTATAATATATGTATATTAATTTATCGTTGAATGAATTGCATTGCTGTAATTCCACCTAAAAAGAATACTGTTGGTACTGCTAAGCCATGAACAGCTAACCAACGGAAAGTGAAAATTGGGTAAGCTACAGGCTGATTCATATTTCTTGTCATGGTTTTTTCCTTTAAAAATTATAAACCTTTAGTTAAATCTTCTAATTCTTGTTTTGCACTGAAACGATCATTCACAAGTGGAATTTGTTGACGATCTTGAGTAAAGTATTCATTTGGACGCGGAGTTCCAAATACATCATATGCTAATCCTGTACTAACAAATAACCAACCCGATACAAAAAGTGATGGGATTGTAATACTATGAATAATCCAGTAACGTACACTAGTAATAATATCTGAGAAAGGACGTTCACCTGTAGATCCACCAGACATAATATATTCCTCTATAAAAAAATTGTTGCTCATTCAAATTGATCACGCAAAGCGGGCAGGGGGAATCGAACCCCCATCATTAGCTTGGAAGGCTAAGGTTTTACCACTAAACTATGCCCGCATATTACTATTATAGAATTATGCAGACATAAAAGCAATAAAATCTTAAAGATTTTCTAATTTCAAATTAAGGAATTTTGCTAAACTAGCTGCTTCTTCTTCTAAATTTGAAATTGAAGTTGGTTCTTGAACGGGTGTTAAAGGTATTTTACGGTCGTCTTTTAAACACAAATAAATACTTCGTGTTGGATTCAACCCTTCTGTAATTTTAATACCAATATACTTAATGTTTGAAAAAGGATAGGTTAGAAGAATTTCACGATTTTTACCAGGAAATCCTTTTCGAACAATCTTTACTAAATCTTCAATCCGATTGTATTCATTATAACCCCCACCAATATCTAAAAGTACTGTTGTAATAATATAGACACTTATTCCAAAACTTAATGTCCCATAGAACATCATTACTAAACCTTGAGGTAGAAATACTAATTCTGTTGAATTTGTAAAAGGTAATAAATTAATTTTTAAATAACTGGAAATACCTGCTAGTAAAAAACCTATTCCTCCTAAAAATAAAACAACCGACCAAAAATAATTACTAAACCGTCGTGAACCTACAATTTCATCTCGACGAATTTGATTTTGCATTTAATCTTATTTTTTTAATTAAATTAATTTAATTGACTTTAATCCTAAGAATAAACCTGATGAAAGCGCAAAACAAAACCCTATTAGTAAAAAATAATCTATAGCAACTGTCATAAAAACCTTCTTTATTTTATTTTAATGAAATTTATAAAAATTTTTCTGTATATTAATATATATTATATAGTAATCTATATAAAAATTTTGGTTGGTAGAATTTTTCATTAAATTTTAACTAACCTTATATTCAATTTAATTAAACAATTTTCTTATTAATTTAACTAATCTTTGAATTAACTTTATGGCTAATTTTATTAAACCTTATAATGATGACCCATTTGTAGGTCATTTAGCAACACCGATAACATCATCTGCTGTTACACGTGCCATTTTACAAAATTTACCAGCATACCGATCTGGTTTAACACCTCTATTACGTGGGTTAGAGATTGGTTTAGCACATGGTTATTTTTTAATTGGTCCATTTGCTAAATTAGGTCCATTGCGCAATTCTGACATTGCATTATTTGCTGGTTTCCTTTCAACAATCGGTTTAATTCTTATTTTAACATTAGGATTAACGATTTATGGTATCGCAACATTTAGTCAAGAAAAATCGCAAACCTCTGAGAATGATCTTCAAACTAAAAAAGCTTGGAATCGATTCAAGGGAGGCTTTTTCGTTGGAGCATGTGGAAGTGCAGGATTTGCATTTATTTGTTTATCAAGTATTCCGAGTTTCAATTAAGTACTAAAGTATAAATTTGTAAAACTAGTTGTTTTTACCTAGTTTTACATATAAACGTTTATTTATTCAATTTTATGATTTATTTTTATGAATACATCACCGATTAATTTACAAGAAGAGTACGCTAAAACTGAAATCGCAAAACTTTTAAATTTATTAGATGAAGAGTTAGTAGGTTTAGCTCCCGTAAAATCACGTATCCGAGAAATTGCTGCGTTATTACTAATCGATAAATTAAGACGAAATTTAGGTATTACGTCAGCAAACCCAGGATTACATATGTCTTTTACTGGTAGTCCTGGAACAGGGAAAACTACGGTTGGATTAAAAATGGCAGATATCTTATATCAATTAGGGTACATTTCTAAAGGTCATCTTTTAACAGTAACACGAGATGATTTAGTAGGACAATATATTGGTCATACAGCTCCGAAAACAAAAGAAGTTCTGAAAAAAGCTATGGGTGGAGTTTTATTTATTGATGAAGCTTATTATTTATATAAGCCTGACAACGAAAGAGATTATGGAGCAGAGGCGATTGAAATTTTATTACAGGTTATGGAAAATCAACGTGATGAGTTAGTTGTTATTCTAGCTGGTTATAAAGAACCAATGGATAAATTTTATGAGTCAAATCCAGGTTTATCATCACGTATTGCAAACCATATTGATTTCCCTGATTATAGTGTTGATGAATTATTACAGATTGCAAAAATTATGTTAGATGATCAACAATACAAATTAACACCACAAGCAGAAATTGCATTAACTCAATATATTGCAAAACGAAAAGAAAAACCATTATTTGCAAATGCGAGAAGTGTTAAAAATGCTTTAGATCGAGCTCGTATGCGTCAAGCAAATCGAATTTTCGATAGCCGTGGTCAAGTATTAACAAAAAAAGATTTAGTTAATCTTGAAGCCGAAGATATTTTACAAAGTACAGTTTTTAATGATTAAATAATTTTAAATTTATGAGTTTATTAATTATTGGAGGAACAGGAACCCTGGGCCGACAAATGGTATTACAAGCGTTAATGAAAGGTTATCCAGTCCGTTGTATGGTTCGTAATTTTCGAAAAGCGAACTTTTTAAAAGAATGGGGAGTTGAGTTAGTATATGGGGATTTAACAAAGCCCGAAACACTACCACCTTGTTTTAAAGGAATTACTGCAGTGATTGATGCATCAACGAGTCGTCCAGATGAATTTGAATCGTTGAAGAATGTTGATTGGGATGGGAAGATTGCAATGATTGAAGCTGCTAAAGCGGCAAATATTCAACGCTTTATTTTTTTCTCAGCGCAAAATGTGGAACAATTTGAAAATATTCCATTAATGAAATTAAAATATGGAATTGAAAAAAAATTAGAAGAATCAAACGTTCCTTATACAATATTCCGATTAACTGGTTTCTATCAAGGATTAATTGAACAATATGCAATCCCAATTTTAGAAAATTTACCAATTTGGGTAACTAACGAAAATACTTATATTGCTTATATGGATACGCAAGATATTGCAAAATTCACTATAAGAGCATTGCAAATTCCACAAACAACAAATCAAACTTTCTTCTTAAGTGGCTTAAAAGGTTGGGTATCATCTGAAATTATTACTTTGTGTGAACAATTAGCGGGTCAAACAGCACGTGTTCAACGTGTTCCATTAATTGTCTTAAAGTTAATTAGTAATTTCTTTGGATTTTTTGAGTGGGGTCAAAATATTAGTGATCGATTAGCATTTGTTGAAATCTTAAATACTGAAAACAATTTTTCAAAGTCAACATTTGATTTATACAAACTGTTTAAAGTGGATTCCGAGGAAATTGTTCAATTAGATGATTACTTCTTAGAATATTTTATCCGTTTATTAAAACGTCTACGTGATATTAATTTTGAAGATGTTCAAAAACAAAGAAATTTAATAATCTAACTCAAAAAATGAGATTTGGAACTACAAGTTATTTTTTAGGATTAGTGAAATTAACAGGCGACTTTAAAACATATTATGTACAGCCACAAAAAACTAGTGTTGTCTTTTGTGAAACAAGGTTAGCTCCGGCTCGACCAAAAAGCCAAAAGCAAAAACCATTAACGCGAGTTATAATATATTTTTTTGGGACATTGGGTACACAGGCACAAACGTATTATCAAAAGGGTGATTATGTTCTTGTTCAAGGACGTTTGAAGATATCTAAAAAACAACATTCAAAATTGAATAACCTTGAAGTACCTATTGTGGCAACAAAAGAATATCATTTAAATGTTTTTAAAATGTCTTTAATTTGTCGTCCTTAAAATTGTTCAAAACATGAATGTTCAAAATAAGACCTATTTTGAAAATCACTGGTAAAGTGGATAATTAGGGTTATTATTCGAAAAAACTAAAAATAATTTAGAATCATTTTATTTTAGTATAATACATAGTATTAAAAATAACTTTTAAGAAAAATAAAATGCTAACTTTAAAAATTTTGGTTTATACAACGGTTATCTTCTTTCTCTCTTTATTTATTTTTGGACTTCTTTCGGGTGATCCATCAAGAAACCCAAATCGTAAAGATTTCGAATAATTTAAAGTCTCTCTAAATCTTTGAACCCTTTTTATTATAAAAAGGGTTCGAAGATTCAATACTATTTATTTTTTACTTATTACAAACTAATTCGTATCTTAAAAAAAAACTTTTTTTTAAACTACAGTAATATATAGAGTAATAATTTTAGTTTTTTCTTTCAAACCTTTTACCAAAAATAAATTTAAAATTTTAGTTCAATTACTAATTATGAAACGTTTTAATATAGTTGCTTTCTTTTTTGCATTACTATTAATCTTTACTCCAAATCAAGCATTTGCCGAAATTGGAGGATTAAAAAAATGTAGTGAATCTCCGGCTTTTACAAAAAGGTTAAATGGTAGTGTTAAGAAATTAGAATTACGAATGAAACAATACGAAACTAATTCACCTCCAGCTTTAGCATTACAACAGCAAATTGATCGAACTAAAGATCGTTTTGACAAATATGGTCGCTCAGATTTATTATGTGGAGCAGATGGCTTACCTCATTTAATTGCTGATGGTAGATGGAGTCATGCTGCAGAATTTATCTTACCAGGTTTTGGGTTTATCTACATTTCTGGTTGGATTGGTTGGGTTGGTCGTAAATATGTGCGTGCGGTAAGTACAACAAAAAATCCAGCAGAAAATGAGATTATCATAAATGTTCCATTAGCGTTAAAAATTATGACTACTGGTTATATTTGGCCAATTTCTGCATGGCAAGAATTAATAAGTGGTGATCTAGTAGCACCTGACAATGAAGTGACTGTTTCACCTCGTTAATTTTTTAATAATCAATATGTTCCAGATTATTTAATACTATTAAATTATTTACTTTAACTTAATTTTTTATGGAAGACTTTCAAAAATACTTATCAACAGCTCCTGTTCTTCTAACTATTTGGATGACATTTACAGCAGGTTTTATCATTGAAATCAATCGTTTTTTCCCTGACATGTTAGGACTATATTTCTAATAATCTATCGAATTAGATTTAATAAATAGTTATTAAATCTAATTCAACGGGTAATTAAAAATAGAATTCTATTTTGAAATACTATTTTTTTATAATCATTATTCCCGAAAATTTATTCTCTCAAAAGATTCTAGTTTGAGAATTTCTCAAATACGATTTTCTGTAAAACTAGTTTGAATTAGTAAATAATTTTATTCTATCTTTGGCAATAAATAGTCATTATTTTTTTGATATATTCCATAAACAAGTATTTTTGAACTTGAGTAAACTAAATATATTTAGCATAGTAATAGAATTTTCGGACAAAAGTTTGAAAACTCTTGTCCGAAAATTCTGAATCAATGTGAATAAATAACTTTTAAGTTAATTATTAGAAGTTAAACCTTTGAGAGTTAAGACGTTTACTAATAAATTAGTAACGACCACCTTCAGGATTAGCTTGAACACTGTATGATTTAATTGTGTATTGAATGAAACGGCCTTCACGTTCAGTACGTTCTAGGTAGAAACCTGGTTCGTTAGCTGGACGGTTAGCGATGAAAGACATAACACAACTTTCTGTACCGTAACTTGCATCAAATGCATTTACACGGATATAGCCAGCTGCACATGCTTTACGAGCTTCTTTTAATTCGAACATTACAGATGCAGAATCTTTAATGTCAAATAAAGGTAAACCCCATAATTCCCAGTAACTGTTACGTGGGTGCGGATCATCTGTCCATTCAACGTTCATTGCTAAACCGCGATTGATCGCGCAAGCAATTTGCTTTTCAATTTGTTCATCAGTTAAATCTGGTAAGAACGAGAAACAACCTTGTGTAAGTCTCACTATTCAAATACTCCTTTAATTTTTTAAAAGTAATTTATTATACGTTTGCAGTTGGTGTTACAGCGAAATCAGCTGTATCGGTAGATGTATAGTTAAAACTAATATCTTTCCATAAATCTAATGCTGTTTGTAATGGACCACATGTTTTAGCAGCATTACGTAAGATTTGTGGACCAACTTCGTTACTGAAGAAGTCAGCACCTTCGTTACGAGCTAATACCATTGCTTCTAAAGCAACACGGTTAGCTGTAGCACCGGCTTGGATACCATCAGGGTGACCAATTGTACCACCACCAAATTGTAATACAACATCATCACCTAAATAGTGAATTAATTGGTGCATTTGACCACAGTGAATACCACCAGACGCAACTGGCATACAACGACGTAAACTAGCCCATTCCATTTCGAAGAAGATACCGAATGGTAAGTTAACATCTAAACTAGTTAAACGTAAAATATCGTAGAAACCTTTAATCATTAAAGGATCACCTTCTAATTTACCTACAACTGTTCCAGCGTGGATATGATCTACACCAGACATACGCATCCATTTACAGATAACACGGAAGTTAATACCATGATTCTTTTGACGTGCATATGTAGAGTTACCAGCACGATGTAAATGTAAAAGAACATCGTTTTCACGAGCCCATAAAGCAGTAGTTTGGATAGCTGTATAACCCATAACTAAATCGATCATTACAACGATAGAACCTACTGATTTAGCATATTCACAACGTTTTAGAACTTCTTCCATCGTTGCAGCTGTAACGTTTAAGTAAGAACCTTTTACTTCTCCTGTAGCAGCAGATGCACGGTTAATACCTTCCATACAGTTTAAGAAACGCTCTCTCCAACGCATGAATGGTTGTGAGTTAATGTTCTCATCATCTTTTAAGAAGTCTAAACCACCTTTTAAGCCTTCGAATACTACACGACCGTAGTTTTTACCAGATAAACCTAATTTTGGTTTTACTGTAGCACCTAATAAAGGAGTACCATACTTATTTAAACGTTCACGTTCTACAATAATACCTGTTGCAGGACCTTGGAATGTTTTTAAGTATGAGTGAGGAATACGCATATCTTCTAAACGTAAAGCTGAAATAGCTTTGAAACCGAATACGTTACCAATGATAGATGCTGTTAAGTTCGATAAAGAACCTTCTTCAAATAAATCACATTCATATGCGATGAAAGCAAAGAATACATCTGTTGTGTTTGGAACTGGATCTACACGGTAAGCTTTCGCACGGTAACGATCACAAGCTGTTAATAAATCAGTCCATACAACTGTCCAAGTTGCTGTTGAAGATTCACCAGCTACTGCAGCAGCAGCTTCTACAGGATCTACGCCTGGTTGTGGTGTGATACGGAATAAAGCAAGAATATCAGTAGTTTTTACTTGGTATGAAGCATCCCAGTAACCCATTTTAGCATAAGGGATTACACCAGATTCGTAACGGTCACTTTTAATTCGAGTCCGTTCTGATACAGATTGAGACATTGATTTCTCCTTAGAATAAAAGGCAATATATAATAGATAGTTAACTAATTTTAGTTAAAAACTAGTTCTGTCGGTTGATTGTTCATAATAGAAATATATTAAGTAGCAACCTTAATGAATGATTATAATCTGGGTTCCATAAACTTTAATAATTATTATTTATTAACGAATTTATAACTTTTTAGAATGAGTTTTATTTAATTAAACTCAATAGTGAAGGATATTAAGAATTTCTTTTACAATAATCCCTATAATGTATAATAATTAACCTATATTAAATTATTTACATACATATCTTATATTTTCGTTGCTATGATTAACCAATCAAATAAAGTTTTAAATACCAATATTACAAAGTTGGTGAATAAAACTTATCAATATGGATTTTCAACAAATATTGAAAAAGATATTATTAAGAAAGGACTAAACGAACAAACTGTTGCTTTGATTTCAAAGAAAAAAGAAGAACCCAAATTTTTATTAGAATTTCGATTGAAAGCTTTTAAAAGATGGCAACAAATGTCAGAACCGGATTGGGCGTATTTAAAATTTCCACAAATAAATTATCAAGAAATCATCTATTATTCAGCTCCAAAATCTAAAAAAAAACTACAAGATTTAAATGAAGTTGATCCTGAATTACTTGAAACATTTGAAAAATTAGGAATTTCATTAAATGAGCAAAAACGATTGGCAAATGTAGCTGTTGATATTGTCTTCGATAGTGTTTCTGTCGGAACAACATTTCAAGACGAATTAAGTCAATACGGAATCATTTTTTCATCAATTTCAGAGGCTATTCACCATTCACCAGAATTAATACAAAAATATTTAGGGTCAATTGTTCCAATTGGTGACAATTATTTTTCGGCTTTAAATTCAGCTGTCTTTACGGATGGTTCATTTTGTTATATTCCTGAGGACACGATTTGCCCATTAGATATTTCTACGTATTTCCGAATTAATGACGAAAATTCGGGTCAATTTGAACGAACATTGTTAATTGCTGAAAAAAATAGCCAAGTTAATTATTTAGAAGGATGTACTGCCCCTCAATATGATACTAATCAACTGCATGCTGCTGTTGTTGAATTAATTGCTTTAGAAAATGCTAATATTAAATATTCCACTGTTCAAAATTGGTATTCAGGAAATGAATACGGAAAAGGTGGAATTTATAATTTTGTTACAAAGCGAGGCTTGTGTGCCGGAACAAATTCGAAAATTTCATGGACACAAGTTGAAACTGGCTCGGCAATTACATGGAAATATCCAAGTTGTGTCTTAATGGGAGACAATTCACAAGGAGAATTTTATTCAGTTGCATTGACTAATAATTATCAACAAGCTGATACAGGAACGAAGATGATACATATCGGTAAGAATTCGCGAAGCCGGATTATTTCAAAAGGTATTTCTGCTGGTAAATCCAAAAATAGTTATCGTGGATTTGTGAACATCATGAATAAAGCCCATGGTGCTCGTAATTATTCACAATGTGATTCATTATTAATTGGTAATTTATCAAACGCAAATACATTCCCATATATTTCAGTGAATAATTCAACGACAAAAATTGAGCATGAAGCTTCAACCTCAAAGATTGGGGAAGAACAGATTTTCTATTTTTTACAGCGTGGTATTGAATTAGAAAAAGCTGTAGAATTAATGATCAGTGGATTTTGTCGTGAAATTTTTACGGAACTACCAATGGAATTTGCTGCCGAAGCAGATAATTTATTAAGTTTAAAATTAGAAGGGAGTGTTGGCTAATGAATTCAAATTTAACTCTTTTAGAAGTCAAAAATTTACATGTTTCGATTGATGATAACGAAATTTTGAAAGATTTTAACCTGAAAATAAATAAAGGTGAAATTCATGCAATTATGGGACCAAATGGCTCTGGGAAAAGTACTTTCTCAAAGGTTTTAGCAGGACACCCAGCGTATTCAGTACTCGATGGTGAAATTTTTTTTAAAGGACTAAGTATTTTAGATCTTGAACCTGAAGAAAGATCACATTTAGGAATATTCTTAGCATTTCAATACCCTATTGAAATTCCAGGTGTGAGTAATGAAGATTTTCTTCGTTTGGCATACAATTCAAAACAAAAATTTTATAACAAACCCGAAGTTGATCCGATTGAATTCTTTAGTATTATCACTGAAAAATTAAAGCTTGTGAATATGTCACCCGTTTTTTTAAGCCGAAATGTGAATGAAGGATTTTCAGGCGGTGAAAAAAAACGAAATGAAATTTTACAAATGATTCTGTTAGATTCGGAATTAGCTATTTTAGATGAAACAGATTCGGGTTTAGATATTGATGCATTAAAAACTATTTCGATTGGAATTAATAATTTCATGAATCCATCTAAAGGGATTTTACTGATTACTCATTATCAACGATTATTAGATTATGTGAACCCAACTTACGTTCATGTGATGCAAGATGGACAAATTACTAAGACTGGTTCTGCGGAATTAGCCAAAGAGTTAGAAGCGAAAGGGTATGGTTGGTTGACAAAATAAAAGCTTTTTTATAAATATATCCCTAAATCATTATAAATTAATTTATAATTTACTTTGTTCCTATATATTTTTTAATATTGGGTAATTTACTAAGTTAGTTAAATTTTTTATACCCAGAAATGTTTGATTCAAATATGTTTACACTATTAGCGGAAGCAGAAGTTGGAAAACATTTTTACTGGAATCTTGCAGGATTTTTAGTACATGGACAAGTTCTTGTAGTTATTTGGTTTGTATTTTTATTATTATTAATATTTGCATTCTTAGGTAGTTCAAATGCCGAACGTATTCCACATGGTTTCCAAAACTTTATGGAAAGCGCAGTTGAATTTGTAACTGACATTGCTAAAGATCAATTAGGTGAGAGTTTTTATAAAGAATGGATTCCATTTATTGGGACTTTATTCTTCTTTATTTTTGGATGTAACTGGGCAGGAGCAATTATTCCTTGGAAATTAATTCAATTGCCAGAGGGAGAGTTTGCTGCTCCTACAAATGATATTAATACAACAGTTGCATTAGCATTATTAACTTCACTTGCCTACTTCTATGCAGGTTTAAGTAAAAAAGGTTTTGGATATTTCAAACGTTATGTTGAACCAATTCCACTTCTTTTACCGATTAATATTCTAGAAGATTTTACAAAGCCGTTATCATTAAGTTTCCGATTATTCGGAAATGTTTTAGCTGATGAATTAACAATTACTGTATTAACTTCATTAGTTCCATTGGTAATTCCTTTACCAATCATGCTATTAGGGATTTTTGCTGGTTCAGTACAAGCTTTAATTTTCTCGACATTAGCTGCTGCTTATATTGCAGAAGCTCTTGAATAAATTTTGACTGACCAAGATTAGATTTTTTAAAATATATATATATAACTAAAATTTTATTATGGATTCTATTATTGCTGCTGCTTCTGTTATTGCTGCTGGTTTAGCTATTGGTTTAGCTGCTATCGGACCTGGTATTGGTCAAGGTAACGCTGCTGGTCAAGCTGTTGAAGGTATTGCTCGTCAACCAGAAGCAGAAAACAAAATTCGTGGTACATTATTATTAAGTTTAGCTTTCATGGAAGCCTTAACTATTTACGGTCTAGTTGTAGCTTTAGCATTATTATTCGCTAACCCATTCAACACTTAATTTAGAGACGTAAAAAATTCTCACACAAAAATAAAAACCTAATAAAAAGGTTTTTATTCACAAAACTTTAATTCTATAGTATATAGATTTTATATGATTAATTTTTCAATTTTAATCTCAAGTTCAGAAGTTAGTGGGCCTGGTGGGTTATTTGATATAAACGCAACATTACCATTAGTAGCAATTCAATTTTTACTACTTATGGTTGTTTTAAATGTAATTTTATATAACCCGTTGTTAACAGTTATTGAAGAGCGAAAAGAATATATTCTAACGAATCTTAGCGAAGCTTCAAAAATTTTAGCAGAAGCTAATACACTAACAACACAGTACGAACAAGAGTTAGAAGACGTCCGTAAACAAGCTCAATTAGAAATTACAAAATCGCAAAAAATTCATAAAGAGATTTTAGAAGTAGAAGTAAATATTTCTCAAAAATATATTGATAATTTATTAGATACTATTACTAAAGATCTTTTTGCTAAAAAAGAAATTGCACTTAATAATTTAGATGAAATCGTTCAGTCACTAGCAGCGAACATTGAAACTAGATTAGCAATTTAAATTTTTTGTGGACTGTAATTTTTCTTTCTATAAGTGAACAAACAGTTTAGATAAAAAATCGAAAATATGGAAAATTTTGATCAGATTTTTACACTAATTGCCAATGAAGGCTTTAGTTTAAATACCGATATTCTAGAAACAGGTTTAATTAATATTCTAGCCTTGCTTGCAATTTTAGTTTATACCGGTCGCGACTTTTTAGGATCATTATTAGAAGAACGCAGAACAACAATTGTAAAAGGTGTTCAAGATGCCGAAGATCGATTAAGTGAAGCACAAAAACGTTTAGTTGAAGCTCAAAAGCAATTGAATCAAGCAACTATTGTTATCAGTGAAATTAAAAATGAAACTGTAACAACTAAAAAAGTATTACTTGAGTCAGATGCATTTCAAGCTAAAAAAGATTTAACAGTTCGCTTTGACCGTGCGTTAGCAACTTTCCGTTCAAAAGAGCGTCAAATATTTGTTGAAATTAAACAACAAATCATTTCTCTTGTATTACAACGAACAATAAGTAGAGTCCAAGAAACATTTAAGTCAAAAGAACGTTCGAATGCATTAATTAATGAAACTATTGATAAATTACAAGGAGATTTATTATGAGTGGAAATCCCTTAACATCGAGAATTGCAGCTCCTTATGCGCGTGCTCTATTTGACTTTTCAGTTGAAAAGAACATTATGCATCAAATTACAGCAGATTTTCAAAATTTAGATATTTTTCTAGAGGAAACTCCAGAATTAATGGAATATCTAACCAATCCTATTCTAAAACAAGAAGTAAAAAGTGGGATTTTAAACAAAACATTAAAATCACAACTTAATACCGAAACTTTTAATTTCTTAATGGTTTTAATAGAACGTGATCGAATTAATATCTTAACTTCAGTAATTGATAGTTATTTAGAATTAATTTATCAAACTGCGTCGATTAAAATGATTGAAGTTTCAACAGCATCTGCTTTTACAAATGTACAAAAAGATACGCTAATTCAAAAATTAAAAGAATTAACGAATGCTCGCGAAATTCGATTAGTAATTAATGTGGAACCTAGTTTAATTGGTGGTTTTTTAATTAAAACTGACTCAAAGGTTATTGATTTTACAGTTAAAAATCAATTACAAAACTTAGCGAAACATTTAGATACTGTGTTAGAAATTTAACGCAAATAGACTTTATTAACTTTTTATATCTTAAAAAAAGAATACAATGATAAATATTCGTCCAGACGAAATTAGTAGTATTATCCGCCAACAAATTGAACAATATGATCAAGATGTTAAGGTAGATAATATTGGTACTGTCTTACAAGTTGGTGATGGTATTGCCCGAGTTTACGGACTTGATCAAGTAATGAGTGGAGAACTTTTAGAATTTGAAGACAAAACTATTGGTATTGCTTTAAATTTAGAAAATGACAATGTTGGTGTTGTATTAATGGGTACTGGCCGTGCAATTTTAGAAGGCGGTACTGTAAAATCAACAGGTCAAATTTCACAAATTCCTGTTGGTGAGGCTTTCTTAGGACGTGTTGTAAATGCGTTAGGTCTTCCAATCGATGGTAAAGGTGAAATTGAATCTTCAGATACGCAATTACTTGAAGCAATGGCTCCTGGTATTATTAGTCGTAAATCTGTTTGTGAACCATTACAAACTGGTATTACATCAATCGATGCAATGATTCCAATTGGCCGTGGTCAACGAGAATTAATCATTGGTGATCGTCAAACAGGTAAGACTGCAATTGCTGTTGATACAATCATTAACCAAGCAAAAGAAGACGTTGTATGTGTTTATGTTGGTATCGGTCAAAAAGCTTCAACTATTGCTCAAGTAGTAAATGTTTTAGACGAAAAAGGTGCTATGTCATATACAATTATTGTAGCAGCTAGTGCTAATGATCCAGCTACATTACAGTATATTGCTCCATATGCTGGTGCAGCATTAGCAGAATACTTTATGTACCGTGGTAAAGCAACGTTAGTTATCTATGATGATTTAACAAAACAAGCAATGGCATATCGTCAAATGTCATTATTATTACGTCGTCCTCCAGGACGTGAAGCATACCCAGGTGATGTATTCTACTTACACTCACGTTTATTAGAACGTGCTGCTAAATTAAGTGATGCATTAGGTGGCGGAAGTATGACTGCACTTCCAGTTATTGAAACTCAAGCAAGTGATGTTTCAGCTTACATTCCAACAAATGTAATTTCGATTACAGATGGACAAATCTTCTTATCAAATGATTTATTTAATTCAGGAATTCGACCTGCAATTAACGTTGGTATTTCAGTATCTCGAGTAGGTTCTGCAGCACAAACGAAAGCAATGAAAAAAGTTGCAGGTAAATTAAAGTTAGAATTAGCTCAATTTGCTGAATTAGAAGCGTTCTCACAATTTGCATCAGATTTAGATGATGCAACACAGAAACAATTAGCTCGTGGAACACGATTACGTGAACTTTTAAAACAACCACAAAATTCACCGTTATCAGTTGCTCAACAAGTTGCATTAATTTACACTGGTATTAATGGTTTCTTAGATGAGATTCCAGTTTCAGATGTTAAGAGTTATTGTGCAAGCTTAATTTCATACTTAACAACTTCACAAAAACCATACTTAAATATTGTTACTTCAACAAACCAATTCACAGATGAAGCAGAAGCATCTTTAAAAGAAGCTATTGTAGAATCAAAAGAATTATTTAACAAGAATAAATAGTAATTTTCATTCTTATTACAAAGTATTGTAATAAGAATGAAAACTTTCAAAAAGTTCAAATTATTTTATTAGTGGAATTGTATAAAGCAATTGCAGAATCAAAAGAGTTACTTAACAAGAATAAATAATAAATAGTAATTTTCATTCTTATTACAAAATATTGTAATAAGAATAAAAACTTTCAAAGAATTCGAATTATTTTGTTGGTGGAATTGTGTATTGCTCTAATAATGAGCGGAATTCATTTCCATCAATAGTTTCAGATTCTAATAGACGTTCCACAATTAGATCAATAATAACTCGATTGTCGCGAATAATTCGTGTTGCTAATTGTTCACAGTGTCCTACAATTCGACAAACTTCATCATCAATACGGTTTGACATTTCACCTTTGAATAACATTTCGTTATTGTCATTTTCTAATGCAATTGGGCCAAGAATTGACATACCGTATCGTGTAACCATTTGTCGAGCAATCCGTGTTACTTGTTGGATTTCACCACTTGATCCTGTTGTTACTTCTGTCTCACCAAAGATAACTCGTTCTGCTACTCTTCCACCTAGTGTTTCAGTAATTCTTGCTAATAATTGGGCACGTGAAATTAACATTTGATCTTCACTTGGCGCAAACCAAGTCAGTCCTTTTGAACTTCCACGTGGAATTAGTGTTACTTTCTCAACAGCATCATGATTCTGTAATAATGAACCAATAACGGCACGACCAACTTCGTGATAAGCAATCAATTTTTTATTTTTACTATCTTCCATAGCTGAACCTGCGATACCACCAATAACTCGATCAACTGCTTCATTGATTTCATTTTTTGAAATACTATTTTTCTTATAGCGAGTGGCTAAAATTGCTGATTCATTTAATAAGTTTGCTAAATCTGCTCCAGAGAATCCTGGTGTTCGATTTGCAATTTGAATTAATGAAACATCTTTATCTAAAGGTTTGTTTCTAGCATGAACTTTTAAAATTCCAAGTCTTCCTAATCGATCTGGTAATCCAACTTCAATTTGACGATCGAAACGTCCAGGACGTAACAACGCTGAATCTAAGATATCTACTCGGTTTGTCGCTCCTACTACAATAACACCTTTGTTTTCTTTAAACCCATCCATTTCAGTTAATAACTGGTTTAAAGTTTGTTCACGCTCATCATTACCTCCACCAACACCAGACCCACGTTCACGTCCAACTGCATCAATTTCATCAATGAAAATAATACATGGTGTATTTTCAGAAGCTTTTTTAAATAAATCACGTATTCGTGCTGCACCAATACCAATGAACATTTCAACAAACTCAGACCCTGCTACATTATAAAATGGAACATTTGCTTCACTGGCAATTGCTTTCGCTAGTAATGTTTTTCCTGTACCAGGAGGGCCCACTAATAGAACACCTTTTGGAATTTTTGCGCCAACTAATGTGTAACGTTCAGGTTCACGTAGAAATGAAACAATTTCTTCAAATTCCGCTTTTGCTTCATCAATACCAGCAATATCATCAAATGAAATTCCTGTTTCTGGTCGTTGGTCAAATCTTGCTGTTGATTTCCCTAAGTTCATTGGAGACATCGCGTTATTCTGTGGGAAGTTCTCTGAATTTTGGAAGAAGAATATTAAACCCGCAATGAAAATTAATGGTAAAATTAAGTTACTAGCAATAGTAATTAAAAGACTCTTTTGTGGAAGTGGGTGCGCATCAAAGTCAATATTATATTCTTTTAACTTTTGAATTAATTGTGAAGCACCAACTGGTATTTCAACACGTATTGCTTGTGGGCGATTACCTAGTTCAGGGCTTGAAGCTAAAACAATAGCATTTCGGTTATTATCATATAAATCAACTTGTTTTACCCAACCAAGTTCTAAATATTCTAAGAATCTTCCGTATGTCATTCTTGAACCACTTGAAGCAACTGTCACTTCGGTTTTTGTTGAATTCTTATCAAATTCTAAAACATTATCTACATCAACAACTTGGATACCTAAAAAGATACAAGCTGTGACAAATAATCCAATAAGAATTTTTTGTATAGTATCACGATTCATCGCGTTTATTTCCTTATTAATTTATAATTAACTTATTTTTAATTTATATCATAGCAGGTTTGATCTATCCAAACCAACTCTTTCCATATTTTAAAATTTTAATTGATAAATTATATTATTTTAGGGATTCTAAAATCAATCATCCCGCAAAGTTTTCAATTCTAAAATATTAGAAAGTCATTAATTTTTTCTTTCTTCTAGTTTTAAAAATAAAAGTGTGTTAAAAATTGCTATACTTTGTTTATTTTACTATTATTTTGTAGTTTATATTCTTGTACTGAAAATTTTTGTTTATGAATAATCTACCACAAATTGGAAAAATGGCTCCAAATTTTTTAACTGTTGGAATTTATAAAAATAGATTAGGGAAAATTAGATTATCAGATTATCACGGAAAAAAAAATGTTCTTCTAGTCTTTTATCCAGCAAATTTTACTTCGGTTTCGCCAACTGAATTAATTCAATTAAGTGACCGAATTAATGATTTTCGACAACTATCCACGCAAATTTTAGCAATTTCAATCGATAGCCCATTTTCACATTTACAGTATTTATTATCAAACCGCAGTCAAGGTGGATTAGGTAAGTTACACTATCCCTTAGTCTCTGATTTAAATCAAACAATTACAAAAAAATATCATTTATTAACAAACGATGGTCTTTCCTTTCCTGGGATATTTATTATTGACAAGGAAGGAATTATCCAATATTATACAGTTAATAATTTATTATGTGGAAGAAATATAGATGAATTGCTGAGAGTTTTAAAGTCAATTCAATATATCAAAGAAAACCCTGGTCAGGCATGCCCTGTTGATTGGGAAAAAGGAGACCAGATCTTATATTCTCACCCTTTGAAATCAAAAGCTTATTTTAAAAAATTGTATCCTAACAAATATAAATAGAATGTTATGCCAAAACTAAAAACACGAAAAGCCGCAGCAAAACGATATAAAATTACTGGAACAAATAATTTTTTACGTCGTCATGCTTATAAAGGTCATTTATTAATGAAAAAATCTAACAAACAAAAACGAAAATTATCACAAGTATGTTGTGTCCATAAAAGTGATAAAGCACCGATTAAATTAATGTTACCTTATTAGATCACTAAGATAACAATTTAGATTACTAACATAACAATAAAATACAAATGGTAAGAGTCAAACGTGGTAATGTAGCTCGTAAACGTCGAAAAAAAATTCTAGCACTTGCAAGTGGTTATAGAGGTGCACATTCTGTTTTATTCAGAGTTGCAAATCAACAAGTTATGAAAGCTCTACGATATTCATATGTTGGTCGTAAACAGAAGAAACGAATCTTTAGAAAAATTTGGATTCGAAGAATCAATGCGGCTTCAAGAGCAAATGGGATTACATATAGTCAAGTAATCAATAAATTTAAAAAATCAAATATTGATTTAAACCGTAAAATGTTATCACAGATTGCTATCTTAGATAGTTCAACATTCCAATCTTTATTAACTAGTACTAATTAAAAACAACTAATTTAAATTACTCTGTATTTTTGAGAGAAATTTAAATTACAAATTTACTAATATTCTTTTGTTCATGAATTTAACTAATGATTTCGAAAAATTAATTGAAAATTTACCTTTCTTTCTTCAGCAAACTCTTAGAAAACATCGTTACCACGATCAAATGATTGAGATTGTTCTTGATTTAGGACGTCGTCCAGAAGCTCGGTTTACCTATGGTCCAGAATACCTTTCACAAAAAATTATCTCATGGCAAGATATTGATTTTGTTACAAAGCACCTTAGTAAATTTAGTAATGAAAATCGTGCTGGCATTGAACGAACACTTCATCGAATAAGTTGTATTCGAAATCGACAATTTTTAATAAATGGGCTAACTTGTCGAATTGGTCGTTCTATATTTGGGACAGTTTCTGTAATCCGTGACTTATTAGAATCAGAAAAATCCATGTTGATTTTAGGAAAACCAGGGGTTGGAAAAACAACAATTATCCGAGAGATAGGAAGGGTTTTAGCTAATGAAATGGAGAAACGAGTTGTTATCATCGATACATCTAATGAAATTGGTGGTGATAGTGATATTACTCATTCTGGAATTGGACGTGCAAGACGAATGCAAGTTCCGAAAACGGAATTACAGCATCAAGTAATGATTGAAGCTGTTGAAAACCATATGCCTCAAGTAATTATAATTGATGAAATTGGGACAGAATTAGAAGTTTTAGCCGCTCGAACAATTGCCGAAAAAGGTGTTCAATTAATTGGAACAACTCACGGAAATTGTTTAGAAAATTTAATCAAAAATCCACCATTATCAGATTTGATTGGAGGGATTCAATATGTTACTCTAAGTGATGATGAAGCTAAACGCCGAGGTACACAAAAAAGCATATTGGAACGTAAGGCTTACCCAGCATTCGAAATTATCATTGAAATTAACCATCCCAATATTTGGACTATTCATGAAAATGTGGCCACATCGGCTGATTTATTCTTACGAAAAGATGCGCTAATTTGTCAAACCAGAAAATTTCAATTAGATGAAAAAATACAAATCCAATGTGAAAATTTTTTACCTTCTCAAAATTCATTAGTCCAAAATAGTTTGTTAACAGATGAAGTTCAATTAACTGTGACGAACTGTTGGACCCAATTTAATTATTTAAAAACTCATAAATTATTGCATGAGCTTAAAAAAAGTTTAGTGATATATTCCTATTCGATATCAAAAAATTTTTTAAAAGAAGTTTTTTCAAAAGCAAATGTTAAATTTACGTTAACAAATGATCTACAAAAAGCAAGTGTCATCATTGGATTAACGAAACATTTACAACAAAATTCAAACTTGAATCAATTTGCTAACGAAAAAAAAATTCCAGTGTATTCGTTTGATCAAGTCAGTATTTATCAATTAACTAAATTTATTAAAGCTATAACGTAATTAAAACTATGTGTTATAGCTTTTTCAAGCTTCATTAATGAGTTTTAAAATTATTAAAATCAACTCTTTTTGTAATTTAAAAATCTAATTATTTCCAAATAACTAATCCAACCAAACTAATCTCTTTACAGAGATTTCTCATTATTAAATGGGTGAATTTTTAATATTTTATATAAATCGAATAAAAAAAATTTGATAAATCTACTATCTTTCAAAAGTATCTCTACGAGTGAAAAATAGGAAGATTTATGAAATTAAACTGACGAATAATTAAAAATGGAATTACTTTGCTATTTGCAAATAGTAATCCACTTTTATTTTATTTTCAATTGCTACGGATGAAAAAACAATCTAACGTTACCGTTATTTTGTAGTTAATTCACCTGTACATTTAATTGGAAAGCAATTGAAAAATAAACCAAAATACCACTAACTGTTAAAATATCCAAAAAACGTTGCGCTGAACCAGGAGAACCCAGTAAATCACTGTTATTTGCAAAACTGGAAAGACCAATTGATTCTCGAGGAATTCGTACAAGAATAATTAAAATTAAAAACAGACTTATAACAGTTCCAAGAATGGTTAACATAACTTTAATTGTTTAAAAAATAAGAAATTATTCTTCGATTTCAAATATTTCTTTAAAAACTTTATCTACTTTATTACCTTCCGCAATTGATTCTAATGGATCTTTACGTAAGCGATGACGTAGACACAGTACAATAATAGCTGCAATGTCGTCAACTGTTACTTTATCACGATTATCATAAGCAGCATGAGCTTGTGCAGCACGCGTTGTTACAATATCTCCTCTTAATCCATCTACATCAAGACGACTACAAACTTCTGAAATTTTAATTCGTAGATCGTAATCGATTTGAACACTTGGTAATAATTGTTGAGCTGAAACGATACGTTCACGTAATTTTTGTTGTTCTTCTTCATATTTCTCAACCCAAACCATGGGTGTTTGGTCAAATGAAGTTCTTTCTTCTACAACTTTTACACGTAACGTTGGGTCTTTTACTGTTCTAATTTCAGCTTGCATTCCAAATCGATCTAGTAATTGAGGTCGTAATTCACCTTCTTCTGGGTTTCCAGATCCAACAAGAACAAATCGAGCCGGGTGGCGAATTGAAATTCCTTCTCGTTCAACAGTATTCCAACCTGAAGCTGCGGAATCTAATAAGATATCTACTAAATGGTCATCTAATAAATTAACCTCATCTACATACAAAATACCACGATTAGCTTTTGCAAGTAACCCAGGTTCAAAAGCTTTAACACCTTCTGTTAATGCTTTCTCAATATCAATTGTTCCACAAACACGATCTTCTGTTGCTCCTAAAGGTAAATCGATCATTGGAATCTTGATGAAATCCGTTTCGATAGCAATTAAATCAGCTTGAATTTGTGATTTTACATCACTACTCATTAACTCTAAATTAGTCGGATGAGAATTAAATGGATCATCTGCAACGATCTCAATCTCAGGAAGTAAATCGGCAATTGCTCGAATTGTAGTAGACTTACCAGTCCCACGGTCACCCATAATTAAAACTCCACCAATTTTGGGATCAATAACATTCAATTGTAAAGCAAGTTTCATTTCATCTTGACCAACGATTGCTGTAAATGGAAATACTGGAGTAACAAAATTTTTTGAGTTTTCTTGTACCATAATTTTAAAACTATATTATTAAATATTAAACTTTTGCATTTTAAATAATTAACGATCTATGATAGATCGTTAATTATTTATTATTCGTAAAGGGAAGTTCCTAAACTAATTGCTAAAACTGATGCTAATAAGGCAATACATAATGCTGTGTAAACTTGTGAATCAGAAATCATAAAAACTCCTAATGATTAAAAATAAATCAGGGTAATTCTAAAAAAAACTTGGTGTTAAATTATAACAAAAACATTTCTCTTCAAATCTATATTTAATTATAAATTAAATTAATAAAAATCAATATAAGTTTTATTACCAACTAGATTTTGTGACACCTGGTAATAAACATTGGTGTGCCATTTCACGTAAAACATGACGAGATAAGCCAAAATCACGGTAAAATCCACGTGGACGACCTGTTTTCCAACAGCGGTTACGAATTCTTGTTTTAGCACTATTACGTGGTAACTGTTGAATCTTCGAATGAAGTCCAAGTTTCTTAGTAAAGTCTTTTTCTAGCTTATACTCGTGTAGTAAATTTGTTCGTTTTAGAGCGTATTTTTTTTCTAGACGAATGCGTTTTTTTTCGCGTTCAATCATGCTTTTTTTTGCCATAGAAATTTTGTTTGGTTAATGATTTATTGAAAGGTTTAACGATTTTATAAAATTAAAGCGAACTTTAATTAAAAAAAGAATTTGGAATATTCTATCACCTTCTTAAAAGTGATAAAAAACTTAGGTTAACAATTATTTTTTCAATCTTTTTAAAAAATAAATCCACTAATTGTTACTCTTAAATTTGCTTGTTGAATTTACTTAACTGTTAGCTACCAAGATTACTTTTAAGTTTTTAAAAAGTCAAGAAACTATCATCTTTTTAATAAATTAAAGGAGTCTTTTTGAGCTTCTACGAGAATAAGAATTGTGTTAGTTTCAAATATAACACTACTAAAATTTAATAATAATATTATTTATATTATTATTAAATAAACGATTATTCGCCTTGTACTTTTAATAAAGCAAATCCTAAAGAAAGACCAAATAAAGTCATTGAAAAGCAAATAAATGCAGAACTAACAATTTCTGGACTTGCATACGGAAAAACTAATCTGATTAATTCTATCATATTCTACAAAGAATTTAAATAATTAGAAACCATTTCGAGCCCAAACAGTTAACGCTAATGAAAACGTAAACATTGTCATTAAGCCGGCCCAACCTAGACTGATAATATCCATAGAGAGATATATATATTTAATGTGTGTGATTTTTATAATTTGGAAAAACTATTTTGTTTTCCCAAATTATTTCTAATATTATTATTATACAATACCGTTTGCCCAATCTACATCAACATTTTCAATGATTAATGATGAGTTATAAATTTGTAAAATAATTAATAAAAAAACTAAGAATGCTGCCATTACTACACCCATAATTGGAGTAGTACCCCAACCTGGTGCAACTTTACCATATTCAGCATTTAATGGACGTAAAATTTCACCTAATCTTGTTCGTAATGCCATATTTAAATTTTAATAAGTTAATTTTTCTATTATATGATATATAATATTAAGACGTTAATCATAATCAATATATATCATGGAAACAGCAACTATTATTGTAATTTTTGTATCAAGTTTACTTCTAGGAATTACTGCATATTCTATTTACACTGCTTTTGGACCAACGTCTAAAAATTTACGCGATCCATTTGAAGAACATGAAGACTAATAAATAAAACCAAATAAATTGGTTTTATTTTCTAAGAATTCGTGGCGTATCTCGGAAGAATACGGCAAAGAAGATTACCATTAAAGTACCAATAAGTAAAAATGTATAAACTAAAGCTTCCATTGTTTATAATCCTATAATAAATATGAAGAAATTTAAAAGTTTGACTACAAGTATGCTTTAAACAGCACCTTGTTTTTTAGTCGATCTATCACCTAATTTTTGGAAAGCACCAAATTCAACTTGTTCTGTAACTTCAGCACCAATCCCAGTGAATACATCACGGAAGATCGTACGACCACCATGCCATAAATGTCCAAAGAAGAACAGTAAAGCAAAGTTTGCGTGACCAAAAGTATACCAACCACGTGGACTACTTCTGAATACACCATCAGATGATAAACTTGTTCTATCAAATTCAAAAACTTCCCCTAATTGAGCTTTACGTGCAAATTTCTTAACTGTTGGTGCATCTTTAAATGTTTGACCATTTAATTTACCACCGTAGAAATCAACAGTTACACCTACTTGCTCAATACTGTATTTAGATTCCGCACGACGGAAAGGAATATCTGCACGAATAATACCATCTTTATCCACTAAAATAACAGGGAATGTTTCAAAGAAAGCAGGCATACGTCTTACAGTTAATTCACGACCCTCTTTATCACGGAAAATTGGATGACCTAACCAAGCTTCAGCAACTCCGTCACCTTTATTCATTGGCCCAGCACGGAATAAACCACCTTTCGCAGGGTTATTTCCAATGTAGTCATAGAATGCTAGTTTATCTGGAATTCTTGACCATGCTTGACTTTCAGATAATCCTTCACTTACAGAAGTTTCAACTTGTCGTTCAATTTCTTGTTGGAAATAACCACTATCCCATTGGTAACGAGTTGGTCCGAATAATTCAATTGGTGTAGCTGCTGCTCCATACCACATTGTACCTGATGTAACAAAGGCTGCAAAGAAAACAGCTGCAATACTACTTGATAAAACAGTTTCAATGTTACCCATTCGTAATGCACGGTATAAACGTTGCGGTGGACGAACAGTAAGATGGAAAACACCTGCGAAGATACCAAAAATACCAGCAGCAATATGGTGCGCAGCAATACCACCAGGATTAAATGGGTTAAACCCATCAGCACCCCAAGAAGGAGCTACAGGTTGTACTTTTCCTGTGATTCCGTATGCATCTGAAACCCAGATACCAGGACCAAATAAACCAGTTACGTGGAAAGCTCCAAAACCAAAACATGCTAGTCCTGATAAGAATAAGTGAATTCCAAAGATTTTCGGTAAATCTAATGCTGGTTCTCCAGTTCGTGGATCACGGAATAATTCTAAATCCCAATAAACCCAGTGCCAAATTGCAGCTAAGAAACACATACCTGATAAAATAATATGTGATAATGCTACACCTTCAAAACTCCAAATCCCAGGATTTGAAACGCTTTCACCAGTAATACTCCAACCACCCCAAGAATCTGTAATTCCTAAGCGAGTCATAAACGGCATAACGAACATGCCTTGACGCCACATTGGATTTAAAACAGGATCAGACGGATCAAAAACAGCTAATTCATATAGTGCCATTGATCCAGCCCAACCAGCAACTAAAGCTGTATGCATTAAATGTACTGCAATTAATCTTCCAGGATCATTTAAAACAACAGTGTGAACACGATACCATGGTAATGCCATAGTAATACATTCCTCAATATAAATAATGGTTTTTGACTTTCTTACAACTAAACTAAATAAAGATTAGCTATTATAATATTATAAGTAAAGATTAAAAAAATTACTCAATTTTAATTAAAATGCTCTATTTCAAATTTGTTTCAAATACTGTGGGAATGAGATACTCTAACTATCTGATAAATCATAGAGATATTTTTGATACCTAATGAACAAAAATGATCCTGATAGAAAGCTCTAATTGATTGATATATAGAAATTTAATGAAATGTATTGAAAACGGGACTGACGAGACTCGAACTCGCAACGTCCGCCGTGACAGGGCGGTGCTCTAACCAATTGAACTACAATCCCAATATTGTAAGAATATTAATTTAATTTATTTAAAATGTCAATTTTTTTGATCTAATTTTATTAACAAAGGAGAAACAGGGATTCGAACCCTGGGTACAATAATTGCACGATAGATTAGCAATCTATTGCTTTCGACCACTCAGCCATTTCTCCTAAATAAATTTTTTAGTAAAACACATAAGGAATAGATGGCTCTAGTGGGATTTGAACCTACGACCTAAGGCTTATGAAGCCTCCGCTCTAACCACTGAGCTATAGAGCCTTATACTATCCTTGTTAAAAATATTATAGCACAATTTGATTTTAAGTTTCAAATCTATTCCATAATTAATCGATTTGAAGTCTTAGATTTATATACGAAACAAGTAGTATAAAATAAATTTATAATTATTAAATATATCATTATAATAATCATATACTTAATAATTATAGAATGACGTTATGAATGATTTTTGGAATAATGTTTCTCGTTACCCACGATTTTTTATCAGTAGTGTAATTGGTCTAACATTAGTTATTATTACTCCTTTTCGAAACTTATTTAAAATTCCTAAACTGCGAATTTTTTTAATACTTGGAATTTTTGGAATAATTGGACTTTTATATACTATTCTTAAAAATATGGTTGGTATGTAAAAAATTTAATTTTTACTAAAAAGTATTAATTCTATTGGGCCGAGTTGGATTCGAACCAACGTAACATTACTGTAACGGATTTACAATCCGTCTCCTTTAACCACTCGGACACCGACCCCTTCTAACTATTTATCTTATCAAATTATAAATTAAATGTCAATATTAAAATAAATTTGAATCCATCAAGTTTATCCAAAGATATAGTTAAAAAATCAAGATTACTACTGATTTATTTATATATACTATTTGGTTTAACGTATTTTATTTAAGTAAATAACGAAACAACAAAACAAAATTTTTGATAAGAGGACAATTTCCATATTATTTCAAATGTTAATTCGAATTTTCTAATTTCTATTTCAGATAAAATGGAATTGAAATTTACTTATTTATACTACTACTACTAAATATTTGAAGGGGGGGAAATCTCTACGATTCCAAATTAATTCAAAATACAATTTTTTATTTCATCTTTCTCAATAATTGTTCTACTCATTATCAATACTTTTAAGCACTTTCCATGGGATTGTATCTTTCATTTTTATCATAGTCTTCAAATTTTGTTAAATATTGATTGAATAAAAGTTGTGTATCTCCAATTGGACCATTTCGTTGCTTCGCAATGGAAAGATCAATAATTGATGAACCAGGTGTTAAATGTGTCACCGACTTTTGTTTATTCTTATATAACATTAAGACGAGATCAGCATCTTGTTCAATAGATCCACTATCACGAAGATCCGATAACATTGGCTTGGGGTCAATCCGACCATCTATGGTTCGACTTAATTGAGATAATGCAACGATTGGAACGTTAAATTCACGGGCAATATTTTTTAATTCTCGAGTAATTAAAGAAATTTCCTGAGATCGATTAAGATTTTTTGATAAAGGTTCCTGCATTAATTGTAAATAATCAATTACTACTAGACCAATTTGGGGATAAGTCTTTGAAAAATTTTTCAATACTTTGCGGACATCGGATGAACTTAAACATGGTGTATCATATAGATGTACTGGAATTTTTCCAAGAATTCGCATAACTAAATCAATTTTTTTCCAATCTTCACTATTCAAAAGTCCAGTTTTAAATTTCGTCTGATCAAGACGAGTTTCCATTGAAAGTAATCGATACATTAACTGTTGAGCAGACATTTCTAAACTAAAAAAAAGCACAGGCAAACGAGTTTTTTTTAAAACATTTAATGAAATATTTAACCCGAACGATGTTTTTCCCACAGAAGGTCTTCCAGCAATAATAATTAATTCAGATTTTTGAAACCCATCTGTATAAGAATCAAGTCCTATAAATCCTGATGGTGTTCCCGATAATTGACCTGGACGTCTTACTTTTTCCCATAAATCATCAATAATTGATCGTAATAATTCTGCACTACTGAACTCTTTTTTTTGTAATTGTAGATCCGTCGTTAGTTTTCGAATTTCTACATCAATACCTAATAGTTGTTCGTAAACTGAAAAATTCATTATAAATCCATTATCGACAGTTTTTAACCCAATCTTAATTATACATCGGCGGATATATTTTTGTTTGACCAAACGTATGTAATCCATCAAATAAACTAGAGTCGGAATCTCTTTTAGAAGTTCACTAATGACTTGTAAGCCTCCAACATCATTTATTAACCCATGACATTGAATGTAATCGGTTGTAGTAAGAAAATCAATTGCTAGATCTTCTTTGTACATATTGATAAATGTTTCATATAATTTTTGATGATTTTTAAAATAAAACGCATCAATGGGTAAATGTTCCATAATAACTTCAAGAGTTTGAAAAGATGTATCACAATTTACTAATATACAAGTCAATAAAGTTTTTTCTAATGTAAAACTATGAGGTAATTGCGCTGTTAAATTCAATACGTTCTTTTGCTCATCATAAATGAAAAGGGATTGATTTTCATTTTTTAGTGTACCGTTCTTTCTCATTTTTAAATAATTCGTGTTATTATTTTGATTAGTTAGGTTTTTTTATCCATTAAAAAATTCTTCTTACGTTACAATTTTTAGTAGTAATAAGTAACCTTGTAATTTTTCTTTATTATTCTTATATTAATGATATTATATTCGCGCCCTTAGTTCAGTTGGTAGAACGCTAGTCTCCAAAATTAGATGCCGTGGGTTCAAATCCTACAGGGCGCGCTTCTCTTTTAAAAAGAGGTTACGATGAAACATTAATATTGTTAAATAGAATTTTAAAAATTAAAAGATTTTATCTACTGAGATTATAAATATTGTACCGCAGTCTTAAAATTTTAACAAATTATAATCCAAAATTTCTAAATATCTTTTCCAGATTATACTATCACATTCTTATGGCTAAAAAAATTACTGCATTAATTAAACTTGCTTTACCTGCTGGAAAAGCAACACCAGCACCTCCTGTCGGACCGGCATTAGGTCAACATGGTGTGAATATTGCAGCATTTTGTAAAGAATACAATGCAAAAACTAATGACAAAGCAGGTTTAATTATTCCGGTTGAAATTTCGGTTTATGAAGATAGAAGCTATACATTTATTCTAAAAACACCTCCTGCATCTGTTTTATTAGTTAATGCAGCGAAGATTAAAAAAGGATCTTCTGCACCAAATTTAATAAATGTTGGATCAATTACAAAAGTACAATTAGAAGAAATTGCCAATATCAAACTACCAGATTTAAATACTACTAAACTGGAGAGTGCAATGAAGATTGTTGAAGGAACGGCCCGGAATATGGGAATCTCCATTGTAGATTAAATTAAACTTAGATAAATTTTTAGTGGAGAAAGTTATGCGAAAACTATCGCGACGTCACAACGAAAATCTTGAGAAAACTAAAAATAACATTTACTCAGATTTAGATCAGGCGGTTCAAATTCTACAAGAAACAGCAACAGCTAAATTTGTAGAAAGTGTCGAATTACATGCGAATTTAAATATTGATCCGAAATATGCGGATCAACAATTAAGAACAACAGTAACATTACCACATGGCGTGGGTAAACAAGTGAAAATTGCCGTTTTAACAAATGATGAAAACTTTGATGAAGCGACAAAAGCTGGGGCTGATATTGTAGGTAATGATGAATTAATTGAAAGTATTACGAAAGGTAATATTGATTTTGATTTATTAATTGCAACTCCAAATATGATGCCAAAATTAGCTAAACTTGGACGTGTACTTGGTCCGAAAGGATTAATGCCTTCACCAAAATCAGGAACTGTAAGTAGTACATTAACTGCAACGTTAACTGATTTTAAAAAAGGAAAATTTGAATATAAAGCTGATAAAACAGGAATTGTTCATGTTACAATCGGAAAAGTAGATTTTACTACAATCCAATTAGTTGAAAATTTAGAAGCTTTTTACAATTCAATTGAAAAAAATCGTCCTTCTGGTGTGAAAGGAAAATACTTTAAAAGTTTATCCATTTGTAGCACTATGGGTCCATCTATCGTATTAGATACCAATGATTTTGTATAATCATTCAAAAATTATACTACCTTAAAGATCTTACTATACAATAAAATTAAAAATTATTATGTCAGAAAAAATTACTCAAATCGTTGAAGAATTAAAAACTTTAACTTTATTAGAAGCATCAGAATTAGTAGCACAAATCGAAGAAACATTCGGCGTAGACGCATCTGCCGCTGCTGGTGGAGGCATGGTTATGGCTGCTGCAGCACCTGCAGAAGAAGCAGAAGAAAAAACTGAATACGATTTAATGTTAGATGAAGTACCAGCAGATAAGAAAATTGCTGTATTAAAAGTTGTACGTTCTCTAACAGGTCTTGGCTTAAAAGAAGCTAAAGAATTAGTAGAATCTGCACCAAAATTAGTTCAAGCAGGTATCGCTAAAGATGCTGCTGAAGCTGGACAAAAATCAATTGATGACGCTGGTGGTAAAGCTTCATTAAAATAATAGAATATGTGAAATAGTTTTTAGATTCGAATTCTATTTTTATTCTTGGCTTTCTAAGTCAAGAATAAAATCTAAAAACTATTCTCCAAAATCATTATTTATTTATTTAGCTAAAATATTTATGATTCAAAAATCCAATTTATTTCAGCTAAATAAACATTATTTCTAAAGTAATCTTTTTTATTAAAATTTGGACTACGTAGATTCGAAATTTTTTTCGGATAAATTAATTTAATTTGTACTATTGGCAATTGAAAAAATGAATCTTAAAAGCGAATTTCTTCCTAAACCTAATTTATAAAGTCAAATAAAAGATCAATTTGAGTGTTGTAAAACAATACTCCACTGTGAAATGATTCCGACAAGTAAATTTTTAGAACCATTGAAATTAGAGTATAAAAAAAATATTATTCATGTATGAATTGGGTTGCCTGGGACTCGAACCCAGAACAAATCGGTTAAAAGCCGAGTACTCTACCATTGAGTTAGCAGCCCTAATTAAATAATAACATAAAAATATAAAACTAGTAAAGGGTTTATTTTTAATAGTTTCTATAATATTTTAATTTCTCAAACAAAAGTAAAAGAATATTTTTACTTTATTAATTTTTAAGTAGAATTATAACTAATATTAGTGGTTATTATATTACTTAAAATTTTATTAAAAAATTGATAATAAGGATTTAAAAAATGATTAATTGGCAAATTATAGGACAATTAGTAGCAACAGGTGTTATTATGTTATCTGGTCCTGCAATAATTGTTTTATTAGCGTTAAAAAAAGGCAACTTATAATTTAATATCTATTTCACTTCGATCATCTATAAAAAAACTTAAAAAATATTTATGATAACTTTATTAACAGTTTTATTCGTTTTACTTTCATTAGCATTAGTTGTAACAGTTCCAGTAGCGTTAGCAACACCAGGTGAGTGGGAAAGTTCAAAAGAAAATTTTACTAATGTCTTTAAAGCTTGGATTGGTTTAGTATTTGTCATTGCTACAGCTGATGGTATTACTAATTCAATTTAAATAATTCGAAATTATAGTATAAACTATAATTTCGAGCTATTGAAACTCTTGACAAAATAAAATAACTTATATACAATATAGTTTAGAGACAGTAAATTGATTTGTCTTTGATACACTATATATAAGCGGGCGTAGCTCAGTGGTAGAGCACGACCTTGCCAAGGTTGATGTCGCGCGTTCGAATCGCGTCGCCCGCTTACTATTTTCATTGATTAAGTTAATGAAAATATTGCCCCCATCGTCTAGAGGCCTAGGACAGCTCCCTTTCACGGAGCAGACAGGGATTCGAATTCCCTTGGGGGTATTTTTTAATTTTTTAATTTCATCTAAAACTTGACAAATATCTATTTAAATATGAATATAGATGTAATTTAAGAAAGTCTATATTTTAGTAAAACAATTGAACCACATTCAATTGTCAAAAATTTACACTTTTGAGATAAAAAATCTTGATAAAATAAATGTATGTTATATTCTCTTAGACTTTTATTCTTTTTAATTAACATTGATCAAACAACAATTTTAAATTGGTTTGATAATAATCTTAAAACTAAAACTACATTAGATACATGGCAAAATATTAATATAGACGATCCAGCCTATAAGTCAATAGAATCTCTGAAGTTCCTTCTAAATGATGTATGGCAAGGGGTTCAAGATGGGTTAAAATTAACAGATATTGAAAATGTTATTTTCTTTCTTGTTTTTGTCCGGTTTATTGTTTTAATCTTCCGTTATAATTTAAAAACTTCCACTTACATTACATTTATTGGAATTTTTGCAGGTTATTTATGGTATCGACATTTAATTGATATTATTACAATGTATAGTCAAATGTTGGTTAAAATCCCTTATTTACAAAAATTAGGAATTAACGCAATTGAACTAGATAGTAGTAGTGAAGCACTCGTAAAAGCGGATGTAAAACTTGGCTCAGATGTCCATTGGTATGATCCTGGTAAATTATTCTATTATGCATTTACAAGAGGAATTATTCAAACTGATGCAGATACGGGACTTCAATATTACATTGATCCAATTTCAATGATAATTTCAAATTTAAACGACAGCCAGAAAGCTCAAGTACTACCATATTATTATAAACTTTATAATGTTATTGTTCCGCGAATATTTGAAACAATCAGCGGATTCTGGGAACAATTATCTGGAGTTGCTGCTTATGCTGTAATTACTCGAATTGGGAAACGTTATTGCCCTTACTTAATACGTTGGCATTGGACTTTTTTACTAATAATTGGGTTTTTAGAACAAATTATAATCTTCTTCTTATATAGGGTTATGTATTTCCAACAAGCTATATTGGAACCAAATATGGTATTTAGTGTTGTAACTCAAGCCGCTGGAAGGCGTACAGTTACTGTAAGTGCCACAGATCCAAATTTATTATTCCAATTTAATCTATTGAATATTGTACTTGTATTTTTTGTTGTATTGCATTTAGGGTCAATATTGTTTGGCTTATTGCATGCAGTTTGGGGACAATACTTTTATTTTCCTTTTTTAATTGAAAATACAGAATTACACATTGGGCCGCGTCCAAAAAATAGTATTTACAGTGGTGGTCAAACCGCATGGCAAGACGAAAAACAAGCGAATACTCAGCGTAAATTTACAAAAGTATGGTACGGTTGGTTTGGAAGTGGGACTGGAGAGAATTGGATTATTGGGCCATTCAAACAATTTTTAAAAAATAATCTAACAAAGGTTTTACGTTTATTTAAAAAATAAAGAATTCTCAATATATCGAAATTTAGACTGAAACATTTTCATAAATTTTATTCAATTTAACCAATGTTACTATAACTTGGTTAAAATTTAATCTTAGAAATTTTTAGAATGAACGATTGTCAAGATCTAAAAATAAAACCTACTCTACAACTCTAACAATATTATTTAAACTTTTGATTGAATACACATTCTAGATAACTAAATAATTTGTTAGAGTAAAACTTATATTTTTATAAAACTATAAATAAACAATAGTCTTTTTTTAATTATTTATAAAAATAAAATAAGAATTATTTTTTATTTCATTGATTTTTCACTATATATCTATTTGATGCTAGATTTGTAATGATATGATTTTACTATTTGAAAATGCCCAGAACCAGACTCGAACTGGTGACACGAGGATCTTCAATCCACTGCTCTACCAACTGAGCTATCCGGGCATATATATATGTCTAAAGTTATTATACAAAAAATATTTAATAATAGCAAGATTAAATATTTTTTGTATATAAGTTAAATTTATTAACAGGCTCCAAATGAATAATATGATGAGTATTAGCATATCATTCATTCTTTGTTTATAGTATAAAATTAGTATTTGTTCTATAGTTGGGTAGAACAATTATTATTTCATTTGTCCTTTTATAATACTGTCTGTAAGCAGAGTTAAGATTAATTTGATTGATCTAACTGCATCATCATTTCCAGGAATTGGAATATCTACTAAATCTGGGTCACAGTTTGTATCTAAAATAGAAACAACAGGAATACCTAATTTACGACATTCTGCAATAGCAGTAAGTTCTCGGCGTTGGTCGATAATAATAACAACATCTGGTAAACTTGTCATAGATTTGATTCCATCTAAGTATTTACGTAGTTTTGTTAATTCTTTTCGACGTAGAGCTCCTTCTTTTTTTGCTAATAAATCAAAAGTTCCTTCTGATTCTTGTCTTTCTAGATCTTTGAATTTTTCAATACGTTCTTTCATAGTCGTCCAATTCGTAAGCATACCACCTAACCAACGGTGATTTACATAGTAAGAATTAGATCGTTTTGCTTCTTGTGCAATTAAAGTTGTTGCTTGACGTTTAGTACCAACAAATAAAACTTTTTTATTTTTACTAGCAGCAACTTCTAGATATTTCATTGCCTTCTTTAATAAAGTTGCAGATTGAATTAAATCTAGAATATGAATATTATTCACTTCACTGTAAATATATGGGAACATTTTTGGGTTCCAACGATGAGCTTTATGCCCAAAGTGAACGCCTGCTTCTAATAACTGTGATAAACTGATATCAGACATAATTTTTTTAAGTTACTTATTTATAATGTATACAAATTTCTAAAAAAATGTTATCAAATCTTAATTCATTTGTCCAGGTTTCTGAAGAAGTTCTGTTGGGCTAAATTTACTAAACTTATCTTTCATTAAATATTTTCGGAAAGAATTTTTGTAATTTTGTGATCCAGTTCCTGCTGGAATTAAATGACCAATAACAATATTTTCTTTTAAACCCCTTAACCAATCAATTCTACCTTCAATTGCTGCTTTTGTAAGAACTCGTGTTGTTTCTTGGAAACTTGCAGCAGAGATAAAACTTGGATTATTTAATGCAGCTTTCGTAATACCAAGTAATAAAGGAACATAACATGCGATTTGTTTATTTTCGCTAGTTAAAATTTTGTTAATATATTGAATGTGATATAGATCGATTACTTCTCGTTGTAATAAAGGTGTATCACCTTCATAAGTAATTAAAACTTTAGTTGTCATTTGTTTGATAATAACTTCTAAATGTTTATCATTAATTGTTACACCTTGTGATTTATATACGGATTGAACCGAATTTAAAATAAATAATTGAACTTTTTTAAAACTCTTATGACTTGCCTCATAATTATCAGTCAGTCTAGCATATTTGAACGTTTTAGTTCGATCACATAAAAAGAATTTTAACAACCCATAATAATTGAAATAAACTTTTATAAGTTTATGAGGGTTGATTTTTTCATTTTCTTTAATCGATGTTCCAACTTTTTGGAATTCAAAATTAACATCTAAACTTGTTTTTTGTGATAATAGTCCTCTCTTTTGACTTGTCGGGATTCGTTTTATCATCATATTTTTTTTACGAGCTTCTAGAATTTCTTCAATTCTTGGTAACCCTTGGACAATATCACCGGTGATTTCTTTTTCAAGATTTAATAACCCAAGTGTTTTACCAGATTCAATAAATTCTGTATTTTTACAAAATACACTATTAACATCCTGTTCAAAATAATCTTCGGTTATTGAATATAAACCAATAGCTTTTGTTGATTTTGTAAAAGGTTGCTCAGTAAATTTTAATAATGTTAATTGATTTTTCGATGAATTCGCACTAATTTCACGGTTATCATTTGTAATTAATTCCGAACTTTGCAATAGTACTGTTCGAGCAAATCGAACTTTATTTACTGATGTATTTTTATTTTTATTAGGAGATAGTATCGTTTTAAGTTGTGGATTTAAATCATTAGTTGTTACCGCAAATTTTTTCGAAAATTGAGGAATTAGACAACTATAGAATTTCCCAGCATTTTTTAAGAAAAGTTTTGAAAATTCTGACTTCAGGGTAATTTTTTGATCCTGCAGAGTCGTTGAATTTAAATTTTTTCGAATAAGTAATTTCTTTAAATCATAATAGTTTACCGATATATTTCGGCTAGTAATAGCATTTAAATTAGTATTTGATTGTGGAATTATTTTATATTGTAGATTTGTTTTAACTGTTAAATTATCACTTTTACAATTAGGGAAGAAGTACGGACGACCTTTTTGTACCGTAACAAATTTATCATTCTCAATAATAATTTTACCCGTTTTTGCCAAATTCGATTTACTCATAATGAAATCATTCAATTTCTTATTTGTAACTTCAGCTTTGTTAACAATAATACAATCGTTGTTAGAGATTAAGAAAATTTGTTTTTCTTTTTGCTTCTTTATTTTAAATTTTACAATTTCAAGTGAATGCGAAGTCAGAGTTTCTAGATACCCTAAAATATTGTAATTACTTATAAATTGATCTTTTTGAATTAAAAAACACGGATCAATATTCTTATCGCGTAAATTTGGGGCAATATAATTGTTAAAATGAATTTTTTCAATAATATTAAAATCTACTGAATTTTTATGTTTATTATTTGATAATTCAATATTAATCTGTTTTTTAAATAGGTTATTTGTTTTAAAAAGTAAAAGATTGGCAATTAAATTAACATTTTTTATCCCATTTATACGTTGATTTGATTTATAGAAGTAAATAGCCGTTGATTCTAAATTAAATTGTGATTGAGAACTACTCGTTTGTTCTTGAAGCGGAGAAGATGGAGTTAAATATGGAAATTCATAAATTTGAATAGGTCGAACTAGAAGTCGATCATGATTTTTCCCACCAAGACATTCACAAAATGACAAATTTTGAATCTCAACATTAGAAAATAAAGCTTCACCAGGATAATAAACTTTCTTTTCTACTTTTTTTAATTTTTTGCCTTTGTAAACTAACCCTGATTTGATTGATATTATTTGTGTATTATTGCTCTTGGGTGTAATTGTAACAATACCGGAAGTTTTTGAAAATAAGTTAGGAATAAGTTCAAATCCTTTTGAAATAAAATCTCCATCCTCAATGAATAAGATATTCTGTTCACATTTTATTTTATGAATTTCTTCTCCTAGCCAAACCATTGTCCGAGACTTAAGAACTGGTTTAGTAGTATTCGAATTCACTTTTAAAAATTTATCAAGAAATTTTCTAAATTTGGATTCTATATTTTCTAATTTTTTTAATTTGCGATTCGCATTTAATAAAGTACGCTGAGTTCTAAGTAATTTACGTGGCGCATCTTCTTCTTTCCGTTTTGCTTTATCTAACTTGCGCTTAATGATTGGATAAACTTTATTATTTTTTTCTATTTTCGAAAGACCTTTCGTTAAGAAATCAATATCAGATTCTGCCTTTTTAATATCCCATCGTGCTTTTTCAATACTTGTACCAGATCGAGCAATAGTAATTTCTGCTCTTTGATATTCTCGATTAAGTTCTGTAAGCTCATCTTCGTATGAAAAAAGACTATAGTTATTTTTTTGGAACGAAATATACGTTGTTTTTTTGTTATTTCGTAAGCTATTTCGAAAATCATAATAAAGGATACCACCGGTCAATGTTAAAAATGAGTTAGTAATTAAGGTACCTAATTTCTCATTTCGAGTTAATTGCAAACAATTCTTAGAATAATTTTTTGTAATCGTTAAACAGTATTTTTTCTGATCAAGTGTTAATAAGTAATTTTTATACTTACCAGATGAATTGAATTTTTCTAACCGGGAATTTTTTAATGAATATTTATTATGACTAACTTTTATTAACCCTTCATATAAACTTTTTTTATTATTTATAAATGTTACAAACCCACTATAATGATTAATTAGCTTCGTCCGGAAGACATAACTAAAGGGATTTAATTTATGATCTGGGTAAAAATTGATGAACGAGTTTAATGGACTGTTATATAATTGACCAGATAAAATCCAAATTAATTTATTATGATTCAGTAAATTAATTTTCTGTTTTAATTTAGGGATAAAAATCTCACCAGAAGTATCACTTAAAATTGTTTTAACTTCTGTTTTAACTTGTTTATTTGTATTGATTAATTCACCAATAACAGTATCTTTTGAAAGATATTGGTTATTTTTTGGGAATAAAATCGTATTACGTAAGATATCAATTTTCACCAAATCTTCATTTTTATCCGCTGGAATTAATACTAATGAACCTGCATTTTTTGTTACAAGAACATCTTCACCTCGATTTGTTCGTAAAATTACAGTTTTTAATTGTTTATAGAATTGGATAATTCCATTGATGGGGCTAACAATTTGTTGACGAGCTTCTGAGGTAAAAATACCACCGGTATGGAATGTTCTCATCGTAAGTTGAGTTCCTGGTTCACCGATCGACTGACCTGCAAGAATACCAATTGCTTCTCCAATATCAACTAAATTTTCATTGGCTAAATCCCACCCATAACATTTTTGACAAATTGCACGATATAATTGACATGTTAATGGTGAACGAACAGAATATTCTGTGATGTTTTTATCTTTAAAGATTTGAATTAATTCTGGGGTTATCTGAGTATTTTGTTTTACTAATAAAGCTGATGTTTGGGAATCATAAATTGGTTTATTTAAAACTCGTCCTAAAATTTTGTCAAAAATATCTTGTTGACTTGCAAAATTTTTTCTTGAAAATATAAATGAATGACTTGTTCCACAATCTTTTTCACGAATTAGTATATCTTGTGAGACATCGATTAAACGACGTGTTAAGTAACCTGAATTTGCTGTTTTTAGCGCTGTATCAACAATCCCTTTACGAGCCCCATAACCTGACATTAAATAATCCGTAATAGTTAAGCCTTCACGGAAATTTTTCTTAATTGGTAAATTCATAATTTGACCACTTGGGTCAGACATTAAACCTCGCATTCCAACCAATTGTCGAACTTGAGATAAATTCCCACGTGCACCTGAGAAAGCCATGATGTAAACCGAGTTCAGTGGGTCGTAATTTTTGAAATAGTAAATGATTTGGTTTTTTAATGATTCACTTGTTAGACTCCATGTATCAATGATTTTTTGAAATCTTTCAACATCCGTGATTTTACCTTTTAAAAAGATTTTTTCAGAGTTATGGATTTCTTGATTCGCTTTTTCAAGCATAACACTTTTTACAAACGGAATTTTCAAATCTTCAATACTGATGGAAATTCCAGCATGACTCGCATATTTAAAACCTAAATATTTTAATTCATCAGCTAGTAAACAAGCCTGCATAGAATCATAACTTGTAAAACTCCACGCCAATAATTGACGTAGTTGTTTTTTATCAATTAAAGTATTTTGATAGGTGTAAGTTTTCATAAAATGTAGTTAATAGGTTATCTTTGAATTATAAAAAATTTAAAGTTTTCTGAATTGTATAATTTAAAATAACGCGACCAGTTGTTGTTTGTAAATATTGGGTAATTATTTCACCATTTGAATCTTTTCGAATCTGTAAATTCTCATAATATTCAATCACACTATTATCTGGTAAGACAACTTTATTTTGTAAATTTGTTGTATCATAATGTTCATCATTATACCGAACCCAAATCGATGTATGAATTTCAATTTTATTTTGATTATATGCCAAAATTACATCTTCAAGATCTGCAAAATAATAGTTTGAACCTAATAGCCCTTTAATATTAGTTGCAGTTAAATAATAACAACCAAGAACCATATCTTGACTCGGCATAATGATTGGTTCACCATTGGATGGCGATAAAAAATTATAAGGCGCTAACATCAACATATAACATTCAGCTTGAGCTTCTGGCGACAATGGTATATGAACAGCCATTTGGTCACCATCGAAATCGGCATTAAATGCAGAACAAACTAATGGGTGTAATTTAATGGCACGACCTTTTACGAGAATTGGTTCAAATGCTTGAATCCCTAACCTATGCAATGTAGGAGCACGATTTAAAAAAATCGGATGGTTTTTCAAAATTTGTTCTAATACCGGTTTAATAATTAATTCATCGTATTGGATTAAATTTTTAGCAATTTTGATATTGTTAGCTAAACCTTGATTAATTAATTCCCGAATGACAAATGGTTGAAAAAGTTCAATTGCCATTTCATAAGGTAAACCACATTGGTTTAATTTTAACGTTGGACCAACCACAATTACTGAACGTCCGGAATAATCCACACGCTTTCCTAATAAATTTTGTCGGAAACGCCCATGTTTTCCCTTAATGATATCTGATAGAGACTTTAATGGTCGATTGTTCGCACTTAAGGCTATTTTACCCCGTTTTCCATTATCAATTAATGTATCTACAGCTTCCTGTAATAACCGTTTTTCATTTCGAATAATTAATTGAGGAGCATCAATTTCTAACAATCTCAGTAATCGATTATTTCTTGTAATGATTCTACGATAAAGTTCATTTAAATCAGAAGTTGCAAAACGTCCACCTTCTAACTGAATCATTGGTCTTAGAGCTGGAGGAATAATTGGTAAAATAGATAAGATCATCCAGGCCGGTTGTGAGGCAGTTCCAATTAAATTTTCTAAGATCCGGATCCGTTTAATAGCTTTTTCACGTATTTTATACAATCGATGTTGTTCCCATTTTCTAAACCAATGTGATGCATAATACAATGGTTCTTCTTTATTTAATACTTTTGTACAAACTAGCACGAAACAACGTGTTCGGAAGATTTCAGATTCAAGATTCAGTTTTTCTAATTCTCTTTTAATTAATGGAGCACCGATTAAAAAGCTTGGAGTAGCTTTTAATAAATATTTCGGTGTATGTTGACGACGGTTTTGAGGTTTCGGATATGGTTTTAACGGATAATTACTTCGACCTAATTCTCGACTTCGACGGTACTGTTGTAAATCCCAATGTAAACCATAGAATGAGATTTCATCTTCCGCAATAAAATATGTTAATGAGGCAAGTTTAATACGTTTAATACGCTCATCCCACAAACTAATAATTGTCGAAGGGGTTAATTTTAAACCATTACATGTCCAAGAATAATCAAAATTTGTTAGTTTAAGTTTATTTTTACATTTTTCTGATTGACTGGTATAGCTGGTATTTAGCCGTTTTTCAAATTCTTCAACTTCTAGGAGAAGGGCCATAAAGTTTGGTCGACTATTAATGTACCAAACATGAGTCACTGGATAAACTAAATTAATATACCCCATTCGATGGCGGCGAACACGTGATTCTGTTAATTCAACGCCACAACGTTCACAAATTAATCCTTCATAACGAACACGTTTATATTTTCCACAAGCACATTCTAAACTCTTACTTGGGCCAAAAATACGTTCACAAAATAAACCATCCATTTCAGGTTTAAATGTACGGTAATTGATAGTTTCTGATTTTTGAACTTCACCTACAAACTGACCATTTGGTAATTTGCGGTTCGACCATTGTAAAATCCGAAAAGGTGATGCCAATTTAATTTTGATATAATTAAATTCTTTTACAAAGTTTTTCATAGTTTTTAAAATGAAATATCATTTATATTTGAAGTAGGTAAAAAAGTTTTAGACAAAGCGTTATATTTTTCAACAAGATTAACTTCAATTTCATATTTTTTTGAGGAACTAAATTTCTTGATTTTATATGTACTCATATCTAAACCAATAGAACGTAATTCTTGCAATAACACTTTAAAAGATTCTGGAATTCCAAATTGTGGGATTTGTTGCCCTTTCACAATTGCATTTAAAGTTTCATTTCGACCTTGCATATCATCTGACTTGATCGTTAAAATTTCTTTTAAGGTAAAAGCTGCACCAAATCCTTCTAAAGCCCATACTTCCATTTCTCCAAAACGTTGACCACCATGTTGGGCTTTACCTCTTAAAGGTTGTTGTGTGATTAATGAATATGGACCCGTAGCTCGGGAATGCATTTTATCATCTACAAGATGAATAAGTTTCAACATATACGCGTTTCCAACCGTAATCGGGTTTTCAAATTCTTTTCCAGTTCGACCATCGATTAAAACCATTTTACCTGGGGCATATGGATTAAAAATCCAACTTTTATTTTTTTTAATAGAGGCTTGACGAAGTTTTTTATTGATTAAAATTCTGGATATTTCTAAACCATACATTTCATCAAATGGTAAAATTTTAAATCGACAATTTAATTTATCACCCGCAAATCCTAATAAACATTCATACAATTGACCCACATTCATTCTTGAAGGAACACCTAAAGGATTTAAAATAATATCAATGGGAGTACCATCTGGTAAAAATGGCATATCTTGACGTGCTAAAATTCTGGAAATAATACCTTTGTTACCATGTCGTCCAGCAATCTTATCTCCAACTTGAATTTTTCGAATTTGGGCAATAAAGACATAAATTTTTTCAGATTTATATGTCAATTTTGTCTTACGGTTAAATGTAACGGTTTCAATAACTCGGCCAGATTCACCATGCGGCATTCTATATGAGTTATCTTTGACTCCTTTTGCTTTTGCACCAAAAATAGCACGTAATAATTTTGATTCTGGTAATTGTTCATAAGTATTCGTTGAAACAACTTTTCCAACTAAAATATCACCTGATTTAACGAATGTTCCAACTCTTACGATTCCATCATCATTTAGATGTTTCACTTCTGATAATGTTAAGTTTGGAATCATTTTCATCGTTTGTTCGGATATTTCAGTATTTCGATTTATTTCAATTTTGTAACGTTCAATATGAATCGATGTAAAAATATCATCATAAACTAAACGTTCACTGATTAAAATAGCATCTTCAAAATTATAACCTTGCCATGGCATATAAGCAATTAGAGTATTTTGTCCCAATGACAATTCACTACTTGTGATTGCTGGTCCATCACTTAAAATTTGTCCCGATTTAATTTTTTCTCCCTTCCAAACAATCGGGCGTTGATTAATACACGTTTGTTGGTTGGAACGTAAATATTTTTGTAATTTGTAAATAACTTTTTTATTATTACTGTCTTTAATAATAATTTTATTGGCTGTTACAGAATTAACAATACCTGAGATATGTGCATTTAGCGTCATTCCTGAGTCAATAGCAATTTGATTTTCTAATCCTGTCCCAACAATTGGTTTTTGAGGGAAAATTAAAGGAACTGATTGACGTTGCATATTGGAACCCATTAATGCCCGGTTTGCATCATCATGCTCAAAGAAAGGAATCAATGAAGCTGCAACAGAAACAACTTGAATTGTGGAAATTGAAATAAAATCAACTTCGGATGGTGTAACATTAATGAAATCTTGTTTGTAGCGAACTGAAATAATATTTTTTATTAAATAATTATTTTTATTCGTAGCAATATCCGCTGGAGCAATTTTGTATAAATCTTCGACTTCTGCCGTTAAATAAATTGGATTTCCAGTTTTTAAAACTTTCCCGTTGATTACTCGCCAAAATGGAGTTTCTAAAAATCCAAGTTTGTTCACTCGTGCACATGTTGTTAATGATGCAATTAAACCAACATTCTGGCCTTCAGGTGTCTCAATTGGACAAATTCGACCATAATGACTTGGGTGAATATCACGAACTGAAAAACTAATATGATCACGATTTAATCCACCTGGTCCTAAACCACTAATCCGACGACGGTGAGTTAAAGAAGATAACGGATTCGTTTGATCAAGATATTGAGATAATTGACTTGACCCAAAAAATTCCCGAATTGTTGCATTGATCACACTAAAATTTAAAAGATAGTTTGACTCAATTGTATTCGTTTGGTTTCGTAATTTTCGAACTAATCTTTGGAATCCAATTCGGAATAAATTTTGTAATAATTCTCCAATAGACCGTACTCGTTTATTTTTAAGATGATCAATATCATCTGGAACAGCTTTTGAAATTGTTAATGAAATTAGTTTATCAATAATTGCAAAAATATCTTCATAGGTAATGATCTGAAGACGATTACTAATTTTTAAACTTAATCGATTATTAATTTTTAATCGCCCAACCTTTCCTAAGTTGTAGTAATTAGGGTCAAAAATTTGTGAAAATTCTGAAATATTTTTAAAATACTCAAGGTTGGAATCAAAGCGACTAATCGGTTGCTTAAAGTATGTTGAATTAATTAAAAGTGGTTTATTAAAATAGAAAAAGTCTGAATAGTATAAATTTTGATAAATTTCAAGATCCGTTAACCCCATTTCTTTTAAAAGTATAAGAATAGGTTTTTGGGTTATTTTATCTAATTGAATGATCAGTTCTTCTTCTTGATTTTTAAGAGGATAATTATAAGCATTTAGCTTAGTATTTTTTTGAAAATTAAAGCGAATCCATGATCCATATTCTGGAATTAACGTCGCCGTATATAATTCTTTATCCGCATACTTTTTATGATAATTTGTTTTCACTTCATGATCTTTTTGATAAAGAAGTAATTGTGTTTTACTCTTTAAATATTTATCTCGTTTTTTGAGATAGTTATCATGTCTTGCTAACTCTTCTTTTAGTACTTTTTTATCTTTCTTTAATAAATCTTTTTCGGCTTGAATTACAAACGTCGTAGCATCGTTTTTAATTAATTGATCTAACCGTTTTGTTCGTTTACGAATATTAGTTTTATATTTATCAAATGGGGTTGAATCAATTTCATAGGGTGTATGAATTTGACCAAAGAGATATTTCAATTGGTCTTTCAAACTTGTTGAAAAATATAAAGTTGGTCGAAAAGCTGCAAATTGCGTAAATTGGTTTAAATTTGCTTCTTTTACTAATGATTTCTGAATATTTTGTTTTAAGAATGAGAAATTCTTAATATCCAAAAACCAATTTATTAGATGTTCTGTTACTAAAACTAGCCGAGAATTTAATTGAAGCTGAACCGTCAATTGTGAATTTACAATAGTTTTAGTGTACAGCTTAATGATTGTTTTAATTTGGTTGTCAGATAAATCTAAGATTGGTTGGGGGTTTAATGTTTTATTAGATACTGACGATTGTAATAACGTTTTACTAATAATTTTATATTTTGTTAGAACTTTTACTAAAAATTGAAAATATCTCAATAAAATAACAATATTCTCATTCGTAAAGTTAATTTTTGTATTGGTTGCTGTATATTTTTGTTTCAACCATTTTAAAAATAACAAACGTATTTTAGAATTTGTTTGGGATTTTACTGTTTGCGAGACTAATACATAAAATTTAAAACATTGAAAGAATGAGAAAGATGACTCTTCTTTAGATTGCTTTAAAAATTCTAGAGAATAATAAGAAATTGGTATCGAATTATGTTCCTGTGGTTTCGAATCATAGGTTTGATTTTCCCAAGTCGTAAAGATTTTTTTAACTCGTTTATTTTTTAAAAAATCAATAATTTTATCATCTGTATCCGTAAAGTTGATTCTTGGTTGGTCCAATTGCGGTTTTGAGAAAAATAAATCAAATTCGGAAATAAACGCTTCGCCAGATGGTAAAAATGTTCGTAATTTGTGGATATCTGCTGACAATTTACGTTTAAAATGGTTTTGAATTCGTTGGTTTTTATTTTTTTCAAAATAAATACCAGGACTTCGAATAATTTGACTTACAATTACACGCTCACATCCATTAATAATGAATGTTGCATATGTTGTCATGAGAGGTAAGGTAATAATTGGAAATTGGTTTTGATAATGAACTTGGTTAAGTACTTTATTTCGTACTTCAATAGGAATAACGAGTTGGGCACGATAATTTCCGCTATATTTTTTTGCGATTACTAAATTATACAGAGGTTTAATTAAGACGTATTCTTGACTAAAAATTAAATATTCAGTATTTTGACTAAAATCATAAATTTTTGAGAATAACGCTAATTCTTCGGTTAAACCTTGAGTAATGAACCAACAAAAACTTACTCTTTGCATCGCAAGAAAATCGGGCAAAGCATTGATATAATTAATATTTTTGTGCATGATTTTAGTTTATGCCATAAATAATTTATTAAAAGAGAATTTTATATTAATCGAATAAGAGTGTACATCTAAGAAGCTGAGACATTATTGTAACTTTAACTACAATAATGTCGAGATAGACTATTTTATTACAATCAAAATAAAAATCTAATTGTGAGACAAATCAGGTCCGATTTTTGACACACTATCTTTCTGATATTCTAGTTTAGCTGTTAGAAAGACTACGAGCAAGTCTTGCTTTTTGGCGAGCTGCTGTATTTTTATGAAAGATATTTTTTTTTGTTCCTTTATCTAAAAAGCTATAGATAGAATTTACAATTGTTTGTAATTTTGCTTTCGATTCAGGAGTTTGTTCGTTTTCAGTAAGCTTTAAATTTTTAAAAAAAAGTTTTGTTAACGTTCGAACAGACGTTTTATAATAACGGTTTTGTAAACGGTTTCGTTCGTTGGTTACAATTCGTTTTCGTGCAGATTTATTATTAGCCATATTTTTAAAAATAAGTTATCAAGTAATATTGAAAATAAAAGTATAATATAAAATTGTAATACAATCATTGGAAAATTGGAAGGTTTTTTTCAGAAAAATTTATTAATTTATCATTAAACCTTGATAAGATGAAAATTTTTAGGCAATATAATAATTAAAATTATTAAGTTCAAATTTCTATGGCAAAAAATAAAGGCGCTCGAATTTTAATTACTTTAGAATGTACTGAATGTCGTTCCAATTTAAATAAACGTTCACCTGGTGTATCTAGATATTCGACACAAAAAAACCGTCGAAATAATCCTGAAAGATTAGAGTTAAAAAAATATTGTCCAAATTGTAATAAACCTACTACACACAAAGAAATTAAATAAATTATGGCAAGACAAAAACAAAAAGTTTCACCAATTGGTCTAAATCAAAAAATTGGTTATAAAGACATCGATTTATTAACATTATTTGTTACAGATCAAGGAAAAATACTTCCACGTCGTGCAACAGGTGTAACCGTTCAACAACAACGAAAATTATCAAAAGCAATTAAACGAGCACGTGTCTTATCGTTATTCCCATTTGTTGCGTCAGATCCAATTTAAAATATTCTGAGTTATTATTTTAAAGAATAATAACTCACCCTAATTTTTGGTTAATTTATAAGGAGAAATTTGCTTTATGGGAAATTTTATTGATAAAACATTTACAGTAATTGCTGATATATTATTAAAAGTTTTACCAGCCAGTAAACAGGAAAAACAAGCTTTTTCATATTACCGCGCAGGGATGTCAGCTCAAGGAAAAGGACGTTATGCAGAAGCATTACGAAATTATTATGAAGCCTTACAAGTTGAAGAAGATCCATATGACCGTAGTTATACGCTTTATAATATTGGGTTAATCTATGGAAATACAGGTAAATATACGCAAGCATTGGAATTTTATCACCAGGCATTAGCATTAAATACAAATCTTCCACAAGCCTTAAATAATATTGCAGTAATCTATCATTCTCAAGCCTTACGCGCACAAACATTTGATGACGATGAATATATTGATTTATCAAAAGAATTATTTGATAAAGCGGCTGAATATTGGATTCAAGCTTTAAAAATAGCTCCAGATAATTATCCAGGTGCTAGAAATTGGCTAAAAGTAACAGGTCGATTTATGGATGCTAATTCATAGTTTCTTTCAGTAGAGAGTCTTTGAATCTCATTGCATTCAATAATCATCTTAGATTTGCTGTATAATAAATAATAATTATTGATAGTTAAGAATCCTTAAAAACTATAGGTAAACGTTTGAAAGTATATTTATTCGAAGATATTTTAATATGTTAAATCAAAATGGTAAAAACTAATTTAAATAAAGGTTTCGTTACTCAAATTATTGGTCCTGTATTAGATATTGCATTTACTGACGGTAATTTACCACCTATCTACAGTGCACTTAAAATCGACTTAGAAGATGGAACCTCAACAATTGTTGAAGTACAACAATTATTAGGTGATAATCAAGTTCGTGCGGTTTCAATGCGCTCAACAGATGGTTTAAAACGTGGTGTAGAAGCAGTTGATTTAGGTGCTCCTATTAGTGTACCTGTAGGTACTGTAACATTAGGCCGTATTTTCAATGTAATCGGCGAGACGGTTGATGAGCAGGGAGACGTTTCATTTGATGAAACATTACCAATTCACAGAGATGCACCAGCATTTACAGAATTAGAAGTTAAACCATCAATTTTCGAAACTGGTATTAAAGTAGTTGATTTATTAGCACCATACCGTCGTGGTGGTAAAATTGGTTTATTTGGTGGTGCTGGAGTAGGTAAAACAGTATTAATTATGGAATTAATTAATAACATTGCTAAAGGACACGGTGGAGTATCCGTATTTGGTGGTGTAGGTGAACGTACTCGTGAAGGGAATGATTTATACGAAGAAATGAAAGAATCTGGTGTAATTAACGAAAGTAATTTCCCAGAATCAAAAGTAGCTTTAGTATATGGTCAAATGAATGAACCTCCAGGAGCACGTATGCGTGTAGGTTTAACAGCTTTAACAATGGCGGAGTACTTCCGTGATGTAAACAAACAAGATGTTTTATTATTTATTGATAATATCTTCCGTTTCACACAAGCTGGTTCTGAAGTATCTGCATTATTAGGTCGTATGCCATCAGCTGTAGGTTACCAACCAACATTAGCAACTGAAATGGGTGCGTTACAAGAACGAATCACATCAACAACACAAGGTTCAATTACATCTATTCAAGCTGTTTATGTACCAGCTGATGATTTAACAGATCCAGCTCCAGCAACAACGTTTGCGCATTTAGATGCAACAACAGTATTATCTCGTAATTTAGCAGCAAAAGGTATTTACCCAGCGGTAGATCCATTAGATTCAACATCTACAATGCTACAACCAGGTATTGTAAGTGAGATTCATTACGAAATTGCTGAAACAGTAAAAGAAACTTTACAACGTTACAAAGAATTACAAGATATTATTGCGATTCTAGGTATTGATGAATTATCAGAAGAAGATCGTTTAACTGTTGCACGTGCACGTAAAGTTGAAAGATTCTTATCACAACCATTCTTCGTTGCTGAAATCTTCACAGGTTCACCAGGTAAATACGTAAGCTTAGAAGATACAATCAAAGGCTTCACAATGATTTTCGATGGTGAATTAGATGATTTACCGGAACAAGCATTCTACCTTGTAGGAAATATTGACGAAGCAATTGAAAAAGCAGAAACTCTAAAATAAGGAGTCAAACATATGGTTATGAACATTCGTGTCCTTACCCCAGATAGAGTCATTTGTTCAACAACAGCAGATGAAGTAGTTTTACCTGGTTTAACTGGACAAGTAGGCGTATTAGATGGTCATGCAGCATTAATTACCGCATTAGATACAGGTCTATTAAGAATCAAATTAGATGACAAATGGACACCTATCATTTTATGTGGTGGATTAGCAGAAATTGATCGAAATCGTGTAACAGTTTTAGTTAACGATGTTGAAGAACTTATTGATATTGAATTAAGTGAAGCAACTCAAGAATTAGAGAAAGCAACACTTGCTGTTGAAGCAGCCGAAACCGATAAAGGTTTATTAGATGCGTCTGTTGAATTAAAAAAAGCAACAGCCAAATTAGAGGCTATGAATTATTTATCGTAAATAATCTTCCCATATTTTACAAACTATAATTTGATTTATAGTTTGTAAAATTGATAAAAAATATAAATTTATCTTTCTATATGCCAACCAATTCTAATTTTAATTTTACAAATAATTCAGTGATAACACTAGAATTACCTTTTTCAGAGCATGTAGAAGAATTAAGACAACGTCTTTTTTTAATCGTCGGTGTCATTCTGTTGTTTACATGTTTTGCATTTGTGGAAGTAAAAAGTCTAGTTAAAATTTTAGAACTTCCAATCAATAATGTGAAATTTTTTCAACTATCACCGGGAGAATATTTTATTTCAACAGTAAAAATATCATTTTATACAGGCTTACTTTTTTCAAGTCCATTTGCCATTGGTCAATTAATTTTATTTTTATTACCAGGTCTAACAAAAAAAGAAACAAAAATTATTCTTCCATTATTAATAAGTTCAATAGTTTTATTTGGTTTAGGATTAGCGTTCTCATACTATACTTTAGTTCCAGCCGCATTAAACTTTTTCCTAAGTTATAGTGAAGAAGTTCTTGAACCATTGTGGTCTTTTGACCAATACTTTGAATTTATTCTTGTTTTATTTTACAGTACAGGATTAGCATTTCAGATTCCTATCATTCAAATTTTGGTAGGCTTACTAAATATTGTTTCTCCAAAACAAATGTTAGGTGCTTGGCGTTATGTCATATTGATTTCAACAATTCTGGGAGCAATTTTAACACCTTCAACTGATCCATTAACACAATTATTATTATCGTTTGCGATAATATTATTATATATTTCTGGTTTAGGAATCTTGTTTTTAATAAAAAAATAACTTATATATAGAATATTTATACTTAACAAGTATTTAAATTATGGCAACTAACAAGTTTTTTAAAAGTCTTTTATTTGCTTCGACGATTGCTGTAGGTGTTTTTGGATCATATGTTCCAGATTCATTAGCGTATCCAGTTTTTGCACAGCAAAATTATTCAAACCCTCGTGCAGCAAATGGAAAATTAGCTTGTGCTAATTGTCATTTAAATCAAAAAGCAATTGAGATTGAAGCACCACAATCAGTTTTACCAAATTCAGTTTTTGAAGTAGAAGTAAAAGTACCATACGATACAAGTAAGAAACAAATTGGTGCAAACGGAAAAAAAGCTGAGTTAAATGTTGGTGGTATTTTAATTTTACCGAAAGGTTTTAAATTAGCATCGAAAGCACAAATTTCAGAAGAAATTAAAGCAAAAAATAAAGGTGTATTCATTTCACCTTATAGTACTGAATTAGACAACATGTTTGTAGTAGGTCCTATTGCAGGCAAAAAACACCAAGAATTAATATTCCCAGTTGTTGCCCCTGATCCAGCGAAAGATTCTGATATTAAGTACTTAAATTATCCATTCTATGCAGGTGGTAACCGTGGTCGTGGTCAAGTTTACCCGACTGGTGAGAAAAGTAATATGAACGTTTTTGGTGCAACACAAGCTGGCCAAATCACTGATATTACCGTTTCAGAAAAAGGTGATTCAACTGTAGAAATTATTAATGCAAGCGGAGTAAAAACATCACAAGTTCTTGCAAAAGGCTTAGTTTTAACTGTTAAAGCAGGTGATATTGTTAAAGCAGAACAAGACTTAAACATTAACCCAAATGCGGGTGGGTTTGGTCAAGAAGAGTCGGAAATTGTTTTACAAAATCCACTTCGAATTGTTGGCTACCTTGTATTCTGTTTCTTTGTTCTACTAACTCAAATTTTCTTAGTTTTAAAGAAAAAACAATTCGAGAAAGTACAAGCTGCGGAACTTAATTTCTAAAATCTTTTTAGATTCAAAGAAAAAAGCTTATTTTGGTCTATTTTAGTCAAAAAAGTTTTATTTATCGTGTTAATTTGTTCTTAGTACATTAAAAAGAGGTCCGTTCCTAAGAAATGGACTTCTTTTTAATCTTTATTTCTTGAAAATAACTCAAAATTATAGAATTTCAAATTTTTTAAGTTCCCATTGACAACTTTGATTAAACTATGATATAATTTATTTAAATCATTGAACATAAAACAATTCCAATTAAAATACATTGGATGTAATAATAAAAGTTAAGTTATTTTGCGCGGAGTAGAGCAGTCTGGTTAGCTCGTTGGGCTCATAACCCGAAGGTCAATGGTTCAAATCCATTCTCCGCTAGAAGCTAATAGTTTTAATTATGATAATTTTAATAAAAAAAGTTTTTTTTTATTAAAATTGTATATTAAACATTAAACATTTATAAAGTTTTACAGATGACATTAAACTTACAAACACCTTTCCCAACTTTTGGTGGAAACACAGGGGGTTGGTTACGCTCAGCGGAAGTTGAAGAAAAATATGCTATTACTTGGACAAGTTCAAAAGAACAAATATTTGAAATGCCAACAGGTGGAGCAGCAATCATGCGTAGTGGAGAGAATTTATTGTATTTAGCACGTAAAGAACAGTGTTTAGCATTAGGTACTCAATTAAGAACGTTTAAACTTAATGATTACAAAATTTATCGAATTTTTCCAAGCGGTGAAGTTCAATATCTACATCCAAAAGACGGTGTTTTCCCTGAAAAAGTAAACCCAGGACGAGTTGCAGTTGGTACACGATCTTTTTCAATTGGGAAAAATCCAAACCCCGCTCAAATTAAATTTAGCGGAACAGCTACATACGATACTTAATAAAATTAAGATTAGTTTCAAAACTAATCTTTTTGGCGAGATGGCAGAGTTGGTCGATTGCGTCTGATTTGAAATCAGATGAATCTTTACGGGTTCCGTGGGTTCGAATCCCACTCTCGCCTTTATTTAAAGGTTTGCTTAACAGTGTGAAAGAATGTGAAAATTATCTTATGAGTAAAGTTTACGATTGGTTTGAGGAACGTTTAGAGGTTCAAGCAATTGCTGATGATATTTCTAGTAAATATGTACCACCTCATGTAAATATCTTTTATTGTTTTGGTGGTCTTGTTTTTACTTGTTTTTTAATTCAAGTTGCAACTGGATTTGCAATGACGTTTTATTATCGACCTAGTGTTGTAGATGCATTTGCATCAGTAGAATATATTATGACTAGTGTTAATTTTGGGTGGTTAATCCGTTCATTACACCGTTGGTCTGCTAGTATGATGGTATTAATGTTAGTATTACATGTATTCCGTGTATATTTAACAGGTGGTTTTAAGAAACCTCGAGAATTAACTTGGGTAACTGGTGTTATTTTATCTGTTGTAACAGTTTCATTTGGTGTAACAGGATATTCATTACCATGGGATCAAGTAGGATTCTGGGCTTGTAAAATTGTAACGGGTGTACCCGCAGCCGTACCAATTGTTGGACCACCATTAGTATTAATTTTACGTGGAGGCGAAAGTGTTGGTCAATCAACATTAACACGATTCTATAGTGCGCATACATTTGTTTTACCAGTTGCAGCATCAGTATTAATGCTAACTCATTTCTTAATGATTCGCAAACAAGGTATTTCAGGTCCACTATAAATTTTAACAATCAAATAATTTAACTATTAAAAAATATTATGTCAGTAATTAAAAAACCAGATTTAACAGATCCAAAATTAAGAGCTAAATTAGCGAAAGGCATGGGCCATAACTATTATGGTGAGCCAGCATGGCCAAATGATATTTTATATATTTTCCCATTAACGATGTTAGGTATTTTTGCATGTTGTACAGGTTTAGCGGTTTTAGCGCCAACTCAAATGGGTGAACCTGCAGATCCATTTAATACACCATTAGAAATTTTACCAGAATGGTATTTCTTCCCAACATTTAATTTATTACGAGTATTACCGAATAAATTATTAGGTGTATTAGCTATGGCAGCTGTTCCAGCTGGGCTTATTACTATCCCATTTATTGAAAACGTTAACAAATTCCAAAACCCATTCCGTCGCCCAATTGCTAGTTTATTATTTATTTTCGGTTTCTTTACAGCCGTTTGGTTAGGCATCGGTGCATGTTTACCAATTGATAAAGCAATTTCATTAGGTTTCTGGTAAACTGTTATCTCACTGAGCTTGTTTCGTTTTCGAACAAGTATGTTATAATTATTAATATTCATTAATGATTATAACATTTTTCAAACATTAACCGATTTTACTATTTCATTCGAAATAACGAATCGTTGGTTTTAAAACTAATAGAAAGAATAAAAATAAACAATAAATACTATTTTGGTGATTCTACTTTAGAACCATAAATAGTTTTATAAAAAATTTTTCTATTTTTTATAAAAACTTGATACAATGTATATTGTAGTTAATTTTACTATTTTTAATTTTATTACTATTAAAAAAAAAGGAAATTTTATAAATGACACCTTCATTAGCAAATTTTGTATCTAGTTTAGTTGCGGGCGGGGCAGTTGTAATTGTTATCGGAGTTGCATTAGCAATTATTAGTAAAAGTGATAAAGTTACACGAGCATAATAGTCTAAAAATTTAGACATATTTGGTTATACTCTTTTTAGTTAATTTTATCTTATGATCTATTAAAAATAAATATTTTATGATAAATGTTAGTTTTGGTCCAAATATTTTCTTAGGTATTATTGTAAGTGTTGGAGTTCTAATTTTATATTCTCTGAGAAACGTTAAGCCAGAAATTGCACGTGACGAAGATATTCTTTTTTCCACAATGGGTCTTATTTACAGTTGTATTCTAATGGTCCATGGTTGGCGATTAGATCCAATTTTATTATTTAGCCAAGTCTTAATAGTGATAACTGTTTTAGTCGCAGGTTGGGAAAATATCCGTTTACGAGGTTTAATAGCTAATTTAGCAAAATCAAAGAAGAAAAATAAAAACCGAAGTTAAGTTTTAACGAAACTTTTAAAAAGTCTTGGTTTCAAGTTTGTAAACAATTTTTTTTAACTTATGCTTAAAAAGTATTCACAGATCGTTTCAATGTTATTTGTTGGTATTTTTGGTCTTTTTGTAACTACAGCATCAGCAATTGATTTAGATGAAGCAACACGAACAGTTGTTCAAGACAGTGCAGGTAAAACAGTTGTTTTAACTCCTGAACAAGTTAAACGTGGTAAGCGTTTATTCAATGCAACATGTGGTGCATGTCATTTAGGTGGAATTACAAAAACAAATCCGAATGTTGGCTTAGATCCTGAAGCTTTAAGTTTAGCAACACCTCGTCGTGACAGTATCGATGGGTTAGTAGATTTCTTAAAAAATCCAACAACATTTGATGGACTAGAATCAATCGCAGAAGTACATCCAAGTATTAAAAGTGCGGATATCTACCCACGTATGCGTTCGGTAACAGATGAAGATTTAGTAGCAATTTCTGGTCATATTTTATTACAACCAAAAATTATTACAGAAAAATGGGGTGGCGGTAAAATCTACTTCTAAATTCTTTCAGAAAATTTCAAAAAGATTTATTCTTTTTGAAATTTTTACATACTTTCTATTTTACAAAAATTAAAAATATTTCTAAAATAAAAGCATGTAGCTCAGGGGATAGAGCATCAGATTCCGATTCTGAAAGTCAAGGGTTCGATTCCCTTCATGCTTATGAGTTAAAGTTCGAAAAATTTAGACGATTCTATTCATCTAATTTACTCAAACTAACCGAAAGGTATAACCTTTCAATCACTCATTGAAATAGAATATAATAAATGGGGCTGCTTTGGTTTCGACATTTAAATTTTGTTAACATACGAATCAAGCCGAAGTTCATATTCTTCGAAAAAAAAATATAAAAATTTTAAATAAATGCTAAAAATATAATTTTATCCGCTTTAACTTTTATCAATTCAATTTGTAAAGTTAACCAGTCAAATTCATTACGATTTGCTGTGTAACAATTATCTTTCTTTCTCATTTTACCACTATTACTAGACGTTTTACGTCAAATAGTTTAGAATAACTTCAAAACATATCCTGTTCTTTCGAACTATGCTTGTGATAAAAGTATCTTAAAAAGTTTAAATGGACGTGGGTTCAATTCCCATCAGCTCCATATTTGCATTCGTGGCCGAGCGGTTGAAGGCACCGGACTCATAATCCGTTTTCCTATGGAACATCACTGGTTCGAACCCAGTCGAATGCATTCGAATAATTTAAATATTGTTTTTTTTCAAATGTGGTTGTAAACTTGTTTATAAGAAATAATCAAATTTAATAATTTAAACGTATGCCTAAATTAAATGCTCAACAAATAGTAAGTGGGGTAGAAGCCCAGTTTCTAAAAAAAGAAATACCACCGGTACGAATTGGTGATAATGTTAAAGTTGGTGTTAAAATTATTGAAGGAAATAAAGAACGAGTTCAATTCTACGAAGGAACCGTTATTGCAAAAAAAAATAGTTCAATTAATACAACTATTACGGTACGAAAAATTTTACAAGGTATCGGAATTGAACGAATTTTCTTAATTCATTCACCAAAAATCGATTCAATTGATATCTTACGTTCGTCAAAAGTTAGACGTTCAAAATTATATTACTTAAGAAAATTAAAAGGAAAAGCAGGCCGTTTAAAGCAAACATTTAAGTAAAATAAATTTTTTCGCATATATTCAATTTAAGTAGTATAATATAAGGTACTAGAGTAATATTAAAATAATTTTAATACGTACTTTATATTTATTCAAAATAAGGAGTTATATGGTTTCATACAAAGTGTCATTATTATGCGAAGAGCACGAAATTAACGAAACAATCGAATGTAACGATGAAACGTACATTTTAGATACAGCGGAAGAGTTAGGAATTGATTTACCATATTCGTGTCGTGCTGGTGCATGTTCTACTTGTCTTGGTAAAGTAACAGAAGGTGAGATTGATCAAGCAGATCAAACATTCTTAGATGAAGATCAAATTGGAGAAGGATTCGTGTTAACATGTGTTGCATACCCTAAATCAGATTGTACAATCTTAGTACACCAAGAAGAAGAATTATACTAATTTACGAAAGATAAATAGTATTGTTTTTTAAACAAACTAACTAACTTTTACGTTAGGTTAGTTTCATTCTTATAAATTTCAAATTTATAGGAATGAAACTAATAGATATCAAATATTTAATTCATCTTATTGACATTTTAGTAACGTTTCTATATAATATATTTTATAAGTGTATAAACAAATGGGTGATTAACTCAGCGGTAGAGTGTCTGCCTTACAAGCAGAAGGTCACAGGTTCAAATCCTGTATCACCCATAGAAACTAAATATAGGGCCTATCGTCTAACGGATTAGGACAGAAAACTTCTAATTTTCCAATGTAGGTTCGATTCCTACTGGGCCTAGTTGGTAGTTATAAACGCTAAATTCGAAATACGAATTAAAGTATAAAACATTTTATTTGTAATATTTTAACTTTGATTTAAAGATAGTAATTCATTGGATCTATGTAGATCTTTCGAAATGAAATACTATTTACTTTCTGAAATATTATTACTAATTTAGTATTGACAAATTAACAGTAATAAAATATAATAAAGTGTAGTATATCAGGAATAATATACTCTAGAAAGGATAGTTTAGTGAAACTAAAACAAGAAAGTTGATCAAACATCTTGTATGAAATCAAAAAAAGTAAAATAATATCTGCTGGTGTAGCTCAATGGTAGAGCAACGGTTTTGTAATCCGTAGGTTGGGGGTTCAAATCCCTTCACTAGCTTTTTCAATAATAACATTAATAAAAAATATTTTAATTCACGAATTGAATTGTTAACTATCAATTGTAATATTTGTTTGTATTTCTCAGAATTCTATAATTCACATTAAAGTTTAGAAAAATAGTCAAAATTCACATCTTATAATTTTTCTAAACTTTAATGATCAACGAATTCAAAAGAATATTTGAAGTTTAAAAATTAAACGTCAAATTTACTTCCACGTCGGTATTGTAAAAATGCTGCAACAAAAAGACCAATTGCTGTAACCGTAATCATTCCCAAAACTATTCCAGATAATAAAGCTTCTACCATAATATTTGTATTTTTATTATAAACATACGTATATCTATTTTTAGAATAGTATTATACAATGAGTTAACTAATTTATAAGCTTAAAATTAAATTATCTAAATCCAATTGCTGCTTGCCATACAAATGCTAATAGTAAGAAGAAAACTGGAATAATTGGCAATACGTCGACAATTGGACTAAAAATAACGTATGCGTCTGGTAAACGAGATAATAATAAAGTTTCCATAAATAATAATATATCTTTAAAGTTTTTTTAAGGCTAATTAAAATATTAGATTTAATAGTAACGATTTTACTATAAAATCAAAGAAATTTTTATTTATATTGATGGGTAATTTTATCTAATATTGATAAAATTTTTTTTACTCTGCACAAACTGTAAATTTAGCTATTCAAAAATATAGAAAAGGTGAGATTACTTTAAGTAGGATTTCTAAAATAATTTTGTTTATTTTTTTTAACATTTAACGTACAATAATAATCTAAGGTTAGAGAGTTTAGAATAAAAACTTAAATAAGCGTTTATTCTTTCAATAATTAAATTAAAGGATTATTAAAATATGACCATTGCTATTGGGCAAAACCAAGAACGTGGCTTATTTGATTTGATCGACGATTGGTTAAAAAAAGATCGATTTGTATTCGTTGGTTGGTCAGGTTTATTATTATTCCCTACTGCATATTTAGCAACTGGTGGATGGTTAACAGGTACAACATTTGTTACATCATGGTATACACACGGTTTAGCAAGTTCATACCTTGAAGGTTGTAACTTCTTAACTGCAGCTGTATCAACTCCAGCAAACAGTATGGGTCATTCATTATTACTTTTATGGGGTCCGGAAGCACAAGGTGATTTCACTCGTTGGTGTCAAATTGGTGGTTTATGGACATTCGTAGCTTTACATGGTGCATTCGGTTTAATTGGATTCTGTTTACGTCAATTTGAAATTGCTCGTTTAGTTGGTATTCGCCCATATAACGCGATTGCTTTCTCAGGTCCAATTGCTGTATTTGTTTCAGTATTCTTACTGTACCCTTTAGGACAAGCAAGTTGGTTCTTCGCACCAAGTTTTGGTGTAGCAGCAATTTTCCGTTTCTTATTATTCTTACAAGGTTTCCATAACTGGACACTAAACCCATTCCACATGATGGGTGTTGCAGGTATTTTAGGTGGCGCATTACTTTGTGCGATCCATGGTGCAACAGTAGAAAATACATTATTTGAAGATGGTGATGCAGCGAATACATTCCGTGCATTTACACCAACTCAATCAGAAGAAACTTACTCAATGGTTACAGCAAACCGTTTCTGGTCACAAATTTTTGGTGTAGCGTTCTCAAACAAACGTTGGTTACACTTCTTTATGTTATTTGTACCTGTAACTGGTTTATGGGTTAGTGCTTTAGGTATCGTTGGTTTAGCATTAAACTTACGTGCATATGATTTTGTTTCACAAGAATTACGTGCAGCAGAAGATCCAGAATTTGAAACATTCTATACAAAAAATATTTTATTAAACGAAGGTATTCGTTCGTGGATGGCTGCACAAGATCAACCACACGAAAACTTTGTATTCCCTGAGGAGGTATTACCACGTGGAAACGCCCTTTAATAGTAGTATAGCAGGTCGCGACATTGAGTCTACAGGATTTGCTTGGTGGAGTGGAAATGCTCGTTTAATCAATGTTTCAGGTAAATTATTAGGTGCTCACGTAGCACACGCTGGCTTAATGGTATTTTGGGCTGGTGCAATGATTTTATTTGAAGTTTCACATTTCGTACCGGAAAAACCTTTATATGAACAAGGTTTTATTTGTATGCAACATTTAGCTACATTAGGATATGGAATTGGCCCTGGTGGTGAAATTACCACAACTGTACCATATTTCGCAGTTGGTGTAATTCATTTAATTTCATCAGCAGTATTAGGATTTGGTGGTATCTACCACGCATTATTAGGTCCTGATACATTAGAAGAATCATTCCCATTCTTTGGTTATGATTGGCGTGATAAAAATAAAATGACAACAATCTTAGGTATTCACTTATGTCTTTTAGGTTGTGGTTCATTCTTATTAGTTGCTAAAGCAATGTATATCGGCGGTGTATATGATACTTGGGCACCGGGTGGTGGAGATGTTCGTTTCATCACAACACCAACATTAAATCCAATTGTTATTTTCGGTTACGTTTTCCGTTCTCCATTTGGTGGTGACGGTTGGGTTGTTTCTGTAAATAATATGGAAGATGTTATTGGTGGTCACATCTGGGTTGGTATTTTATGTATCACTGGTGGAATCTGGCATATCTTTACTAAACCATTTGCATGGGCACGTCGTGCTTTTGTATGGTCAGGTGAAGCTTACCTTTCATACAGTTTAGCTGCAATCGCTCTTATGGGTTGGACTGCATCTTTATACTCTTGGTACAATAATACAGCTTACCCAAGTGAACTTTATGGTCCAACTGGTCCAGAAGCATCACAATCACAAGCATTCACATTCTTAGTGCGTGACCAACGATTAGGTGCAAATGTTTCATCTGCACAAGGTCCAACTGGTTTAGGTAAATACTTAATGCGTTCACCAAGTGGAGAGATTATCTTCGGTGGTGAAACAATGCGTTTCTGGGATTTACGTGCTCCATGGGTTGAGCCATTACGTGGTCCAAACGGTTTAGATATCAATAAAATTAAAAATGATATCCAACCATGGCAAGAACGTCGTGCTGCTGAATACATGACACATGCTCCATTAGGATCACTTAACTCAGTAGGTGGTGTAGCTACAGAAATTAACTCAGTTAACTATGTATCACCTCGTTCTTGGTTATGTTGTTCACACTTCATCTTAGCCTTCTTCTTCTTAGTAGGTCACTGGTGGCATTCAGGTCGTGCTCGTGCTGCGGCAGCTGGTTTCGAAAAAGGTATTAACCGTGCTAACGAACCAGTATTATCAATGCGTCCAATTGATTAATCTTCGATCTTAAATCCATTTAGAATTAGTAATAACTCTAAATAAATATTTAAAAAATAATGAATAATAGTTACTATTATTCATTATTTTTTATTTTTGGCATACAGTTTCTTTTTCATTCCCAACCGAACCCGAGGAACCCAAACCCAAAGCTTTCCGGACGCTTATTATTTTTTGAACATTTTTTCAAAAAAACTTATAATTAGAATCTGAAAACTCGTAATAAACAAATATTTTTAAA